>Ga0334722_10003527_pt1 | contig 16757 bp, 19 predicted proteins | sample C3_bottom_MG_FD_207210 | JGI IMG/M metagenome (GOLD analysis project Ga0334722, IMG submission 207210) | Sediment microbial communities from Yellowstone Lake, YNP, Wyoming, USA - C3_bottom | ecosystem: Environmental > Aquatic > Freshwater > Lake > Sediment | place: USA: Wyoming | collected...
TCTCCAGTATATCCAGTAGCAGTATAGTCTGTCTTCTCAACAAATAAACTCCAGTCAAGTGTTAAATCTATCATTGCAAAAATAGCGGATATAAGATTAGTAAAACTAATTACAGTGTGATTGTATGAATTTATGCTTTTTACAGTATCCCAATTAAGCATCTCAGTTGCAAACTCATCATCTGTTCTATAGTCTTTTAATTTTTGAATTTGATGAGAAACTTCTATTGAATAAGTTTTGTGGTCTTCTATATAAGATATTTTCGAAACAAAGCCTGTGTGAACTACGGCGTCATTTCTGTACACTGTAATTCTATCATTCTTGATAGGAATATTTGGAGCTGCACTTGTTAATACAAAAGTGTAACCTTCTGCAATTAAAGTATAATCTTCATTTCTGGCAAAAATTGGAATGTCTCTAATATCTATAACATAGTTAGAAATATTTTCTGTACCATTATAAATAGTGTAAAGCATTATAGATTTCCTATTTGTTTCCCTTCTTTTTCAAGTTTGTTAGCAACACTAAAAACTGCTTTAGTTATTTTTCTTCCATCCAGATCTAAACTGTTATTTATAATAGGTGAAAAGTTTTTAGCAATTAAATTCTTATTAAGAATATCTAATTTTCTTGAAACATCAGATAGTGAAGAATCTTGTTTGCCAACCTGATTTGCAGGTGTAACTTGCACACGTTCTCCACTTTCAACAAGTATTGGATAAGAATCATTACTAAAACCAGGAGGAACAATAAAGTCTCCACCTTTAGCAAGTTTTGGAATCGCAAGAAGCTCTGCCAATGCTACAGTAGAAGCTAACCCCGCCGCCCCAGCTGCAGCCGCTCCACCAAAACTCATAGTAGAAGCAAATGCTGCTGCAGGTGCATAAGCTGCTGCCAAAGAACTTCCAAGAGCTACACCTTTTGCAAGTTCAATTGATTTGAAAGTATCACCAACAACCGTTGACTGAATCCAACTTTGAATATAACCCTTAATAATACTACCAAGAGCTTGAAGCGCTGTTGATTTTAGTGTGTCCCAAAGTGCAGCCATTCTTTCAGCACCAGATATATCAGAGTTTCCAAGTGACTGCCAGAAAGCATCATACGCGGCAGATATTCCTTCAAATGCTGAAACAGTAATATCTCCCATCAACCCCGCTTGTTGCTGCCATTGTTTTAATCGCCAATCAAAATATTCTTTCTCTAATTCTTTAAGTTGTTCTACTTCAAGTTGCTTTGCAATAACAGTGTTACTTGTTGCTTCTAAAAGTGCAGCAGACTCATCAGCAATTTTTTGAACTTTATATTTGAAATAGTCTTCAGATAAAACTTTTGATTGCTCATAAAATCCTTTAAGAGCATCTTCTCTATCTTTTATTGACTTATCTGATTCCTCATTTAGCTTTTCATTGTTTTTCTGTGTCTCTTCTAAGATTTTATCACCAACTTTTTTAGCGTCCTCAAATGCTTTATCATTTTTCTTCTTATCATCATCCAATTTTTCCTGATTCAACCTTGCAAGGTCTAAAATTTTATTTTCCTCAGCTTTTAATATTGCTTGAGAATTGCCCTTAGCATCAGCCAGCTCCTGTTGATATCTCATTTCAATAACCGCTAAAGCATAATCAGCATAACCTTTAACAGCAAACTTTAATTTTTCAAATTCTGCAACTTGCTGAGCAGTATATCCAGAAGGAATCTGGGACTCAAACTTTGTAGTGACGGTTTTGTCTTTCTTAGCAAAACCATATTCAACATCTAAATTTTTTAATGCTTCTTTCTCTTGTTTATTTATTTCAATAATAGCAGCACTTTTTTCTTTTTCATTTTTTAACATAGTGTCATTAACGGCTTTTCTTTTCTTAACATACTCAGCCTCTAATTCATCCACTGCTTTCTTATAGTCACTTTTATCCTCTTCTACACTAAGACCAACTTTAATTGTAACAGGTTTTCCATTTACTATTATTGTTCTTTTGCCCGATGCTACCAATTGATCATAAATGTCAGCTTCTTTTTCTTTTATTTTATTAGCGGCTTCTTCAGATGCCTTATTAACTGCTTCTGGTAAATCATACCTTAAATAGTCAATTAGTTTTCCTGTTCCTATTCCAATGGCAACTCCTATGGCAGCAAGAATTCCAACCCCTAAAGTAGCTCCTAATTTACCAGCCCAACCAACTCCAGCAGTGGCATTCGCTCCAAGTGCCGTTGTATTTGCTTCGAGTGCTGTAGTTTCAACAGCGAGAGCAGTAGCATTCTTCGCTGATGCTATCGCCATTGATGATTTTGCAATAACTACACTACTGATTATTGGAATTAAATTAAAAAGAATAGTACCAAGTCCAAAGGCAACAGAAATAAAATCTTTTGCACCCTTTCCACTTTTGTCAAAACTATCTATTAGTGGCAATAATGCAGAAGAAATCAACTGACCAATTTTGACCTTACCTTCTTCAACTGATACGGATAAAGCTTCGTATTTGTCCTTGGCATCTTTTACTTTATTTTTTACCTTATCAAGCGTACCACCAGACATTTCAATAATTGCCTGCAATCGAATTTGTTTCTGTGTATCAGCATCCAAATTGGCAATTGAATCTCCTTGAGCCTTGGCAAGTTCATTAACTCTCTCTAAGTATTTTTTTGTTTCAATTCCAAGTGCTTTAATACCTCGCTGATTACCTTCAGAAGCCATTACGATTTTTGCAAAGCCATCTTCAACAGTTGTTCCATATTTATCCGCAGCATCTTCAGCTAATGAAAATAATATAGCTTGCTGCTCTAACGATAAGCCCAGATCTGTAGCCTGATTTGATAATTTTATGAGGTTAGCTTCTGAGACAGTTCCTGCGGTAGCCTTTTTGAATAACTCAAGATCCTCTGTTGTGCCCTTAAAGTTTTCTTTCAAAACTTCCAGTTGTGAGGCAGCCAATACACTTTGAGCAAACACTTCTTTTAATTGTAAGAAGGAATTTTTTACAAGCTCAAATGTTTGATTCACACCAGTGATTGCTAACGAAAACCTTCCGAATTTGTCTCCTGTACTTAGTGCTGTTTCTCCCAGTCCACCTAAACGAGCATCCACAGCGGCTATCTTTTCACGAGTCCTGTCAAGAGAGACCGAGTTTACATCCATAGCAATTTTGTTAGCAAATTCTCGCTGTAGTTTTTCTCTGAGTTTTTGCAATTCCGATAAACGCAGTTTAGCAATTGCAGTGTCAAACTTAGCCTGAAAGGTTAATTGTTTTTCAATCTCAGGTGCTTTTTTTCCAACCTCTGCTTTAAGAGCATTAAGCTCTGCGCGTAAAGCAGCTGCGTCCGCTTTAAGCTCAAAATACATCTCACCAATTTTTTCTTCTGCCATAAACTATCCTTAGTTTAATCGTCCTTGTTTCTTAAACAGCTCTATCTCACCTAAGAATTCCAATCGTCTTTCATTACCATCAGTCCATTCGAACTTTCCACCACGATAAAGATTTGCAATATTCTGAGCCTGTTCCAATAATATCTTATACTTTGTAATTGTCAAGTCCTCTACTTCGTTAAATGGTATATTAAAAAAATGAGCAATAAGAGCAACAGCAACATTAGCTGCTACTTTTGTTCCGGTCTGCTCTTTTTTTTTAAGTCAATTCCTTCAAGCTCCAACACCTTATTAGCCAATGATATAATTGCATTCACACTAAGCTTTGAATGAATATACTGTCCTCCTAATAACCGTTTTAGTGTAAGTCGTTTCCACAACTGCCACCATTTAAGTTGTTCAATATTGATTTTCAAACCATCAGTAACTACCACAAGATTTTGCAATACCAAATCAATATGTTCTACTGAGGAGGTCTTAGCAAATTCTACCAGTTTATTAACATCACGAGCTGTCCTTTCGCTAAGCAATAGCCTGCGACCGAACAGCTCGATCTGGCAAACTTTATTGTTAGTTTGCAACTGCACGAGTAAGTACTCCATTGATTGATACTGAATAAGATGCTTTAGTTAAACCCTTAACTTCAGAAGAAATAGTCTTCTCCGTTATAATTGCATTACCAGTGTATTCTTTATTTGTAGTTGCTCCACGTTTCAATATCAGTTTGAATGGATGTTCAACCCCACAAACAAGTCCGGCATTTACTTCTGTTGGGGCACCTTTCCATTTGAAAGAGTAATCAACTTTAGCGTATCCAGTAGCTTCATCGGCTATTTCTTTACTAATTGGAATTACACTTCCAGTAACCGTTTGTCCTGACGCAAGCGTAAGAACGGCTGCTTCTGATGTAGGATTTGTGCTTAGTAAATCTACATCATCTGATCTAAGGATCGCAGATAACTTAGAAGCCCTTTCAGCCCTACTTACAATCGTTTCCGTTCCATCTCCAGTTGTACTTGTATCAGTTACATCTATGGAATCAAACTTAATAGATATATCAACTGCAGTTAAAGGAACAGCTATTCCACCAAGAGTAAAGCCTAAAGTTTTACCTGTTAGTTTATCACCAAGAGGTACTACTTTGTCTGTAGCACTCATTGTTAAAGCTGAAGCTGCTTCAAATATTTGTCCTATTGTGTATGCAGCAAGTGCTGTATCTTTTGCTGTAACTCTATATCGATGTCCTACAGTAAGTGTCCCTGTATTTATTTCAGCTCCTTCTGGTTCATAAAGATTTGTCTCTACAGAAAAACTTCTTGTAGCTCTTCCGACTTCAAAATCTTTACCATCGCCAGGAGTTGCAGAATCAGTGCTGTCTAAGCTATCGAAAGCTTCTGACAGACCCATACTTATCGTTGGAATTTCGATTCCATTAAACCAAAATTCTAAATCTTTGCCTTCTATTTTCATTTACCTAACTCCTATTTTTTTGTTAAATCTAATTTATACTGAATAGTAATTTGAAACACATCTTCATTCTTATCTGATCGAGTAAACTCTTTTTCAATTCGAGTACACCAATAAGATGCAAGAATAAAGGATGTTTCACAATCATCAAACTTTGCAACTACCAAGGCAGCCAACGACTCCACTAATGAGGCTGTTTTAGCAAATACGCTAATTTGAAAATAAATTTCTTCAAATCTTGATGCGCTATCTCTTGATGCAGGATTTGATACTTGAGAAAACACTGCATAAGGAAATGTTGTTCCTTGAATAGCCTCTACATAAAATACTTTGTTAACCAATCCTACGACTGTATTGGCAAGAGCAAATATTTTATTTCTAACTTCTGTTATCATTTTATGCTTCTCATCATCAACTTAAAAAGATTTGTCAATTTAGTTTTATTATCTATGAGAGCAGATCTCAAAAAAGACTTGGCAGGCTGATTATATTTTCTTCCAAGACTATCCGTTCCTACAAATCCAAACTCAACTCTTGGTGCATATATAACCGTCGTACCTATCTTTACTCCTTGAAGTTCCGCTGCCTTTAATGCCTGACCTTTTCCACCTGAAGGCGCTGGTTGTTCTTTATTGGTAGCATAAGTAATGCTGTTAATTAAGTTTGAACTGACAATAGATCCGTTCTGTCGAATCCTTTGTGCAACATTAGTAACTGCCTGCGCTCCAACAACCGTAAGAGCTTTTTCTACTTTGTTATTGATACGATTAACTGCACCATCTATGTTCCAAATAGCTCTCATTACGAAGTTACTGCTGTCAATTCAATTACATTGTATTGAGTTTGAGAATACTTATATATTAAATAAGCTTTGCTACTACTCGTATTATCCCATAACCAAGTTAAACCTGCATCTTCAGTTGCAAACTCAGTTTCTAAATTGGCAAAAGAAGGGGCACCTGCAAAACTGTGTCTTACAATTTCTGTAAGTTGTAGAGCAGTTATTAGCCCAGCATTAGTTGTTACTAAATCTAACTGGGAATCAATTTGAGTCCCAGTATATTTTGACTTATAACTCATTTTCTTCTATCCTTTCACAATCACAAAGTGATTATTTTTATCTGTTATTGACACACTGTTTGTATCTATCAATCCCAATGTTTCTACTCTTTTTTTCCACTTACATTTTTTGTAATGTATTTTGAACTTAGTGGTATACATGCGCTCGAAACAATATGGACATATATTTAAAGACATCTTAGTCTCCTATTAAAAATAATTCATTACCAGACTCAATAAAAATCTCTAAGTCTAATGTTAATAAATAATCTAAATCTGCAACTATAGTTTCATCTATTACGGTAACAGAATCAGTTACTTTTTTCAGTTCATAATAACGATGAAAGAAATTATAAGCACCTACTACTTCATATTCATCTACACCATCAATGATACGAGAAGTCACTGTTATTATTTCTTCTGTAAACAATTTGGCATTTACAAGAACCGATACTTGCTGATTAGCCAAACGTTCAAAAGCTGTTAAAGGTGCTAAATAACCTTGAAAAGTAGAGGTTACAATTGCCTCTGTAAAACCTCCGCCACTGTCCGGTACTTTAGTAACAACTTCAAGTATCAGATCTTTATAATAATCTGAAATCATAAATAGGGCTTTCTAAATTGATTAAAGGGCTTCATCAACTCTACCTCATCTTTGAACGTGACCGAATAACCTCCTGGCAAGCTTTCCGACTTAACAGATTTTCCTTGAAGTGTCATATGATAATTGATTAACTGCGCTACTAAAGGTTTTATTTCTTCTGGAAATTCAACTCTTGTTATAGCAATCCACTCTTCTGCTACCTCTGTTTTCAAAACAGTTGAAGTAGTCAAAGTGTCAGCCGTCACTTCTGTAACAGTTACAATTTGATCATTAAAATTTGAGCCACTTACTTTATAATCACCTGCACTAAACTTGTTTTCTACAAATCGAGAGTTCTCATCAGTAATTGTGTAAATGAAATTAGGAGAGGTGCCACTCACTACAAAAGCAATTCCTGAACCTGTTACTCGAATTGCCGAATTCAAAAAAGAATTCTTGCAGTAACGGATAATGCTTTTTTGAGCTATCGGGATTAAAGTATTGATCAAAGTATCTTTAGTCGTATCTGCCGACGGGATTTGAAGTAGTGTTTTTACTTCATTTAGCGTTATTATAGCCATTTTCTCACCTATCTCTGAGCTTTCTTACCAGATTGATCTTTATTAGCTTTGGTCGACGTCTTATCGTTAATCTTTTTAGCATCCTTTACTGGTGCATTATAAGAATCAATACTTCCAGCAATGGTTTTATTAGCTTCAATTATTTCTTTGTCGATCTTTCCTGCTTTCAACATTCTTCTGTAGTTGATGCAGCTCTTGAGATGAAGTGGCAGCTGTCGAGGAGGAATTCTTACCTGACAGTATTGGCACTTTACTACACTCATTATTTTTCCTTTCATTTCTTTTTAATAAACTGGCGGCGCATTTAATTTCACCGCCAGTCAACCAATCAACCACCAATCAAGGAACCACTATGGCAAGTAGAATGCCTGAACAAATCCTGTAGTACTTCCTTCAAAAGAAAGCTCTACTACTCCATCATTTTGTAAGAATCGATCACTTGAAAGCATTACAAAGCGAACGTCATCCTGAGCCAAAGCAAGAACTAATGGCCCTTGACCACTTGCAACAAATCGGGATCCGCCAGCACTTATAGTAAAGTTTTTTGCAGCTGCAGTGGTATTGTTAAGAATCAATAACAGTTTGCCCTCTTGAGGATAGGCAAACTCCATTGTGTTAGCCGCATTGATTACTGTCCCTGCAGTAACAGGGAGATCAGCAGACATTGCGTTCTTTACTAACTGAATTGGAACTACTGTTGTTATAGCCATTGAATTTTTTCCTTTTCTATTTTATAAAAAGTTAATTAACAAAAACTGAGTACTATGCTTCTGCTGTTTTATCAGCATGAATAACAAGAGTCATATCAGGACGAATAACCTTTCCACCAAACACATACAACCCTTTAACAGCATCTTCAAATCTCTTCTCAGGTCTGTAAGCCTCTATTGTGGAGATCACATCTGCGAAGGATGTTGACTGACCTTTGATACCACCAAAAATTTTAGCGTGATCGCCAGTAGCTGGATTTGTTTGAGAAACATTATTACTTTGATATATATCCCATCCAAGTACTCTCTGAATGAAACCGTTTGTGTACAATTGATCGTTAGCAGTTTTAGTAGCTAAGCCTGCAAGAACAAGTTTAGTTTGAAACCATTCAGGAACAACTAAATAACGACCTTCTTTAGGAATGTTAGCAACGCCAGCAGCTTCGTTAGCAGCTAACAGTACGTCTTCAACGTTTAGAGAAGTTACATCCCAAGGAGTTGTTGCACTTGCATACAATTGAATGCCTGCTTGAGCGTAAAGACCTGCAAAGAATTGATCTACCTTATCTCTAAATCCATAAGCTGCACGAGAAGTAGCTTCGTTAAGCAAAGCACTTTTCTGTTGAACTGCTTCAACATCATTTGCTTTGAAATTAAAATAATATGCCTGATCAGCTATTAACTCAGAAGCAGCATCCTGGATGTCTTCTGGAGATGTAATATCTGCGTCCTTAGCATATGATGTGACAGCAATATCACCGATCATCATTATTTTAACTCGATCGCCCAGATTAACTAATTGACCTTGGTAGTCGTTATTAGCTAACGAAGCAAATACTTGAGCTTTGTCAAGAGCTCTCATTATGCCTGCGATCCATACTGTCTTAATAAAATTTTGAAGAGCCATTGTGAACCTTTCGTTTTAATTAAAAAAATTTAATTTGTTTTTTCTGTCCAAGCTGCCATTGATTTTGAAACAAGATCGTAATTCTTAGTCACTTCTGCTTGGGACATTGCTTTAACCTGCTCTTTTGTTAACAAGCCATCTGGCAAATCTCCCTCCTTAAAATCAGCCCCTTTAACCTTTACTTCACCGAATAACTTAGCAAGAGTTTTATTTTCTTTTACCGGTTTCAGTTTAGTATCGAAATCTTTTACTTTGCCTGTCTCATCTAACTCCACCGCACCAAGATCAAATTTAGTAAGAAGCAATTCACGAGCTTCAGCATCTAAGACGCCTGCATTCATTAAACCTTCTTTAACGGCTAAAGACTTTTTCATTTGGAGTTCAGCTTTTACTGCCTCCTCTTTAATCGTTTTATTCGCCTCTTGAAGAGCAGTTATTTTCTGAGTCAACTCTTCATTACCAACGGACAGCTTTTTAAGATCTTTAAGATCTTTGTCTGCTTTATCCAGCTGATCCTGAATAAGTTTTTTCTGATCAATAACTTCTTGGAGTCTGTACTGAGGAATTAACTTACCATCATCAATTATAACTTTGTCTTTCTTATCGTGAAGAAATACTTGGACATCTCCAAGCTTAGTCATAACTTGATCGTACAATTCCTGACCAAGTAATTCGAGCAATGTTTTCATATCAATGAGCCTTTCTTATTTGTTTTCTGTTCAGTTGTTTTCCCAGCCTGCCTGGTTAACAGTCTTTCGTTTACGCCACGAAGTACTAAAGAGGCTTGAGATAAGTGGTGGATTTCAACCGCCCTATTGTTGCATATATTACTTATCTGATTTTTCATAAACAATTTCATTACCTTGATCTTTCCTTGGTGTTAAATGTAAGTCCTCACCAACTATAATTTCAACAGGGATTCCATCTGGAAAGGCTGCGCACACATTTATCTGAGATCCTTCGTTTTCGTCTAACTGTTTAACCCCTTGATAATGTTTACACTTACGATTAAAGCATTCTGGTTCTATCATCATTTTGTTATTCCTCTTTTAATTTAATTTTGAATACATCAACAAACCACTGTTCCACCTTCTTGGGTAATTGTCTTGGTTTATAGTTAGGAGACATTATAGCTGAGAATGATTCTGCAAAGAATTCACTTTCGTTAGTTGATGCATATTCAGAAACCCACCGTGCGATAAACTCCTTGGAGAGGGAGTGATACAAATCAAAAAAAGAGTTACCATTCCTATCCTCATCCATCATATAATACATTTCTAAGTGATGCCCAAATTCGTGTTTGAACAAATTCTTAAAACTTCTACCAACATTATGAGAACCTATATTAACTTCATCTTCATACGCTTCGCTTTTTAGCAGATGGCGCGCTTGACCATATACGGAAGTAGTGGTGGACAAGTTCATTGTTGACTTAGATGGAGTATAATAACCAGTGATTGTTTTACTCTTAGCTCCAGTATAAGTTACATAATCTGTGTTCTCCAATGTTATAGATTTCAGATCCTTATTTATAACAAAAGATTGCCCAGCATAAAGGTTGGACTTCTCATATAGTTCTTTGAAAGATTGATCCAACTCTCTATTGAGGGTTTGCAAATCACCTCTTGTCATACTCTTCATATCAGATGCATACGCCATCTTTATATGATGATCGAATTTCATCTGTTCAGCAAAGTTCGCAAAATCTTCTCGGGTAGCCAGTGCCACATATTCGTCTGGACTAAATTCTCTTTCCAAAAAGTTTTTACGAGCTGCATCAGCAGCGATCTTCTCTTGTGCTTTTATATAGTCTTTTCTTTCCTGCAAGTAAGCTGCATAATTCTTCTTTTGAGCCTTAGCATATTCTTCTTCAGTTGCATAATCACCTCTTTTTGCAATTTTTACTGTTGGAGGCTCTAATATTCCTCCCACTGGAGTTTTAGGAGTTTCAGAAATTACTGGAGGCTCTGGAACTACAGGAGGCTCTGGAACTACGGGAGGCTTTGGAACTACTGGAGGATTAGCACCCCCTGACTTACCAAGCTCAAATTCTTTCTTTAAGTTCTGATAATACGTTGATGCCCCAGCTTTAGTTAATCCAGCTTCGTTAATAAATCTGTTTATAATATCACTACGACTAACACCTTCTTTACCGTAAGACTCTGAAAAGATTTCTCTTGCAGTGTCTGCTTTAGATGCAAGACGCTCTATTGCAGCTTCATTAGCTTTATGATCAGCAACTTCAAACTCAACAGAGCAATGGCAGTTAATATTATTAGCTGGGTCTGTTCCTAACCCAGGGGCTGCAAGCAATTCACCACCCACCTTAAACATTCCATTCTTATCAGCGAAAGTTCCATTTGCCCTCACGTGATCTGGACGAGGTTTTCCAACATAGTTTTCTCTCCACACTTTATGCGCTTCTATCCCAGCTTCTTTAGTAATATCAAGTGCGTTAGATACTCCTTCATTTCGTCCATAAGAATGAGCTTTGTGAGTTTCTGTATATGCAATAGTTTTTGATCTCGTTGCACTTATCTCAAATCGAGCTTGCAAGTCTTTCATTATCGACGCGTACGATTTACCTTCTGCAACTCCTGCAATAATTTCTTCCCGAGTATTTGCTCTTAGCACTGTCTCAAAATCTCGCTTAACATTAGTCATTAAAGCTGCAGAGTTGTTCTTCATTGCGTCAGACCAAAGTGTATCACTAAGAAATCTTTTCATTCCCTCTTCATTCAACTCTGCAGTTGTAAAGTTAAACCCAAAAGATTGATTGAGACCATTAACTGTAGAATCATAACTCTCAACCAATGTTGTCTTTATTTGACTGGAAATTATATTTCTAACTGTCCGATCGAGCTCTACTATTCTATCACTTATTTGCTTTTCAATTGTAACTAAACGGTTAAACTTTCGTACTTCTGTTATTGTTGGTTTGTTTCCAAACTTAGAATACACGTCTTGAATCTGTCTGCCTACTTTTACTAATGCATTTTTATAAGCAGCCAGTAATCGAGCATCAACACTTTCAAGAGTATTCAGATATGCTCTGTCTAACTCTTTGAAGTTATTTTTAAGTGCTTTATTTATCTGCTTTATTGGCATTATAGTTTTTCTTAAGCTGCTGGTAGATTAGACTTATTAGAATCAGGAGGAGCATTTGGATCAGGAGGAGCATTTGGATCTTTGTTTAGATCAACTAAGCTTTTTTTCATATCTTCTTGATCTTCCAAATCTAAACGAGCTTGCTCTTCAACTACATCTTTAACTAAAGGATGATTCTCAAGAAGTGTTTGTTTACTAATTCTAACAGGACCAGATTCAACTAACATATCGACCTTTTCTTTCTCATTAAATATAACAGCTTTGTTAAAAGTGTAAACAAACATATTTGGATCGAGCTTTCCTTTACCAGACACCTCTGCATATCGAGCAATAAAATACATAAAGTCGGTTAACCGTTTAACCATCTTTCTCATTAAGGTATTACTTTTCATATCAAGTAAGCTGTACAAGAATTTTAACGACACCCCAGATGGAGCATTACCAAATTTCTCATTGCTTGTATCAACTCCCTGTCCAAAGTAAAAGATCTCTTGACGAGTAATGCTTAAAAATTTCTCCTTCGCCTCTACAGGAATCTCAGCTTTAAGAGTTTCTACCCCACCATCCTCTTCAACACTTATTACTTTATTGGTTTTAAGATTTTGTAAAAAGATTGCGAGCTCACTAAGTCCCTTTTTGGCCTGATTAGATAAAGCACTATAACCTTTTAACACATAAATCAATTCTTGCAAATCATTTAAGTCGTTAATCCATCCAGACTTCACTTTGTCGTAAGCATCAATTAAACTCTTTATCGGCTGAAGATCTGTTTGCCTTAAACTATTATTCTCAAGTCCGACAAAAGGAACTGCACCCCAAGATTCCTGACTAACTGCTTCGGGATTAACGGTATTATAAGTAACGAAATGACCAGAAGGATTAACAGAGTGTTCTATATCAAGAACGAATTCTCCAGTATCCGTTTGAGCATAATATGTCACATCTTTACTTGTCCACCATTCAACTTTATATTGTTTATGACTTTCCAATTTAACTGAAGTTCCCGTTTCCGTTACTTGTTCAATCTCATAGTATCGAATCATTGCTACTAATTTTTGTTGGTACCGAGTATCGTAAACAGGAATAAGTTCTTGCCCATCAACAATAATAAATTTCAAATCGCCTTCTTCATCAATATAAAAATGTAACCATCCAACCCCTTGATTAGAAGCATATAGCACCCAGTCATTCATTACGTCATCAAAGCTATCTCCTAACAACTCCATCAATAAACTTTCCTGCACATCTTTCTCAACTTTATTACTTTGATTATTATCTTCTGCATTAGCTATTACTATTGGGTTTCCAACCAAATAACCAACCTTCTGATCAACAAGAATTTTATGAAAGAGATGAACAAGCTTATAATTGGACTTAGTAATATCTTCAAACCGCTGTTCATCTATCCAATAATAGGGTACAAAATTTAAGATGTCGTGCTTTCCATTGTAATAATCTATGCCGAGCTTCATTTGTTTTCGCATATCACTTTTAAGATGAGTATCAATTAGATCTTTTATTCTGCTGCTTGTAAGTGAAAGAGCTGTTGTCATTATCTTCATATTGATCAGCTCAGCCTCTGTGAAATATCCCTTAGTCATTGTTTTTCTTTCCATTAGTTAAAAATCTTATTGACCTACCTTTAGATAACATTTCTGCCAATCCTGTAATCATATCTGGAGCATCATCGTGCTTGTTTTTGCCAAGACGAACATAGCTCGTTAAAAAGCGCATAAACAAATCGTATTGACTACCTACCTCATAATCATTTCTAAAATAGATAAACTCTTTAACGATACCACTCGACATTAGAATTCTTGTTTCTTTATTTTTACTTGTAGGAGCCCACTTTACATTGCAGAAAGATCCAGCCTCTCGCACAAGCTCCTTTACCTTCATACCAAACCCTTTACCACCATTATTTGATTCTATTCTATGCTTAGTTTGATCTGTTGCAATAATAAGCTGAGCAACTAACGGTTCTGTTACTTCAATTGGTTCTTGTGTAAAGACAACATCTATTAGATAATTCTTATCTCCTATTGCTGCCAATGCCCCGCTCGCCAAGTAATCTGTTCCTTCATCCGCAGTATCTGTATATCCAATAACAAAATCGAATGACTCCTTCTGTTTAGGGTCTAAGTACTTCTTCAATTCATTTATGCTGAAATAGTTAAGCTCTTCTGGAGGAAACAGTAAGCCTTTACTCTCAACAGGATTTTGCATAAACTCTGACTCCCATATATAAGAGTCCATTATCTTCTTTAGATCCAAGTACTCTTCAGTAGTTTTTATTTCTGAACAAAACGACTCACCCTTTTCATCTAACGCAGGAATGCGAACAATCACCCAACCCTTTAACTCTCCCTTACTTTCATCAACTCCATCTTTTTCCAGCCGCTGCCCTATTGGATCTTTTTTACTCCAACGAGTCATTATATAAATCTCAGGACAATCTGTCTCCAGTCGAGACAAATGAGTTGAAACTACCCAATCCCAAGTCTTGTCGATTATAACCTCACTTAAAGCATCTTCTAAGTTTTTTATTGGATCATCTAATATAGCAGCAGTCTTACATCCTTTACCCGTTATTGCTCCTCCAACTCCCGCGCAGAAATAAGTGGATTGTTTAGACCCCTCTATTGCCCAGTCTTCTACTCTACTATGATCAGCTTTAATTACTACTTCTGGAAAGACAGCTAAGAACTTATCGCTCTTGATCATATCTCGAATGTCGTAAGAAAACTTTTCCGCCAACGAACTTCCATAACTGTTTCTCATTATAGATAAATCTGGATCATTCCAACTCCTTCCAATCGTCCAAGAACACCACAAAGACACTGTGTACGATTTTCCACTTCTTGGAGGAACTGAGATCGCAAGCTTTTTAATTTTGCCATCAGTAATCAGTTGAAGAGAGTCGCAGAAGATCTGAAGATGAGGTCTGTTCAGAGTATAGAAGGTGGGATCATAATATCGACAGTAAGCGTAAAAGTTATTGCGAAGGATATACTTAAGCGTTTGCTCCAGTACTGGACGAGCAAAAATTGTTTCTTGAATATTTGGAGGCAGTTTTTTATTTGCCACTTTCGCTTTTTTCTTTCTTCTTTGCTTCATTAACGATTACTGCAGCATTTGCTGCATACTTAGAAAACTCGACCACCATCTCTTTTAATTTATTTTCAGGAATGTCATCTAAGGATTGTTTGATCTTAGCATTCATATCTAAACTGCCAGAGGTAAGAGTAGGTAATATTTTATCAATTAGCTTTGCTAAGATGGCTGTGTTTGGTTCTTTGCAAGTAGCAAGAGCTATTGCTTTGTTTAATATGTTAACGGTATTGAGCTGCAGAAGAGAATGCACTTCTTCAGAAACGGGTCTCACGGATCCCTTTTTTCTTCCAGCACCTGGACGATAGGGCATTTAGACCTCCGCCAGCCGAATGAAAATCGGTTTGTTAATTCGTGTTGGTATTCTTTTCACTTATTTTCTCCATTTCTATTTTTAACGATTATAACTTCTGGCGACAAACATCTGTCCTCCTCTCAGAAATAATCCACGGAGCAAACCAAGAATTCTTTATCAGAAATATTCTTAAACTTTTTTTATTATTTATAAATTTGATAGGCACATTAGGGCTGTAACCATTACAGCTGAAAGCTGTCTGGTCAAGTGTTTTTGAGGGGTTAACTGTTATAACGTTTCTATAGTTTTTAAGCTATGTTTTTACTTACCTTCACTTAATTATATATATACACTTTTTTGTTTTGTAAAAAGATTACGGGGTAGAAAAAATAGAAAAAATACTTTTCCTTTGATTTCACTTCAAAATCGCAATCTTTAACCGTTAATCGAAAAGAGTTTAGGAATCAAAATTTCGAAAAAATCTTGATTCCCAAATCAGTTTATTTGCCAAATTGATTGAGCATTTCTATGTTTTGTTTTGCAAGCGTTAAAGCTTTTTGATCGAGATTATAATCAAAATATTCGTGAGGAGTTGATTGATCGAAGTTTGCATCGCTAATTCTGCAGTTCTGAGCAGCTGCTAAAACTGCAAAGCAACTGTCGCTGCTTCTTATCATAGGCGAATCATAAGCAGCATACTCTGTCGGGTCTCTCATTCCCAGCAAATGAAGCGGCTTAACTACAAGTCCTAAGTTTAACAGCGTAGTAACGATAAAAGCTCGATTAACTGAAACTTCGAGAGATTGAGTTAGATATCTAAAACTGGCAGGTATTGAGATCTTGCTCATTCCTATAACGGTAACAAATGGATCTGTTGCCATCGCCATATAACATTTCATCCAACTGAGTGGATCGTTACCTTGAGGGACACCTAAAATTCCAACTTGTTTCATTTCAGGAGTTGCATTAGACCTACTCATAAACTGTCTTTTGAACATTTCAAGAAGATGAAGAGTCGTATTACAATTAAGCAATCGATCTGGTGCAACAATTTCTGTTGGCAACAATTCCTCTGCCAGGTCGACTATTTCTTCTACTTTCAACTCTTTATTTTCAGCAGCACCATTATCAACAATAACGTGCTTGTCCTCCTTTATTTTCTTTAGTGCAAACTCTTTGTATCCTTCTTGGTTCATTAGATGAGCAAGAAAGAAATAACGATCGTTAATCTCCATCAAGTCCATATGAGCAGTCGGAGGAATTGTAAAGAATTTAATTGGGTGTGTTTTCATTTACGTACTTTCAATACTTGTGATTAGAATAAAGATTAAAACAAAAATAATTATGTAGCCAATCATTTTCGCCTCATAAGAAGATAAACAAGGTAGTTGACACAATCTTCTATCTCATCATAATATTTAGGATCTGTAGGAACCATTCGTTTATTTCTTTCAAGCTTCATCTGGCATAGCTCCATTATTGTTCTATCAGAACAAAGATCGATTGAGTTGCCGTACTTTTGATTTCTAAGAATCGCCGTTTCAATGCACGGTTCAATAGCATCAATGT
>Ga0334722_10003528_pt1 | contig 16755 bp, 14 predicted proteins | sample C3_bottom_MG_FD_207210 | JGI IMG/M metagenome (GOLD analysis project Ga0334722, IMG submission 207210) | Sediment microbial communities from Yellowstone Lake, YNP, Wyoming, USA - C3_bottom | ecosystem: Environmental > Aquatic > Freshwater > Lake > Sediment | place: USA: Wyoming | collected...
GTGAATAGTCGTAATGCTTGTATCTCGCCATTTCGCTCCTCTCTTCAGCTAACCCGTGGAGTTGTTATTCCCTGTAATCATATGGCGTTCTGTTCAGGATTTCAAGACTTTTTCTACAGCTTCAACGCGGATAATAAACCGTGGGTAATCTTCGTGAGCGGAGCGCCGCCCGTCTTTTCAGTTATCTTCTTCTGTTCATCGTCGGTAAGCTGTTTGTTCAGCCTTGCCAAACGGTTGGCCAGTGAGGTGATAGTGTCTTCGTCTTTGGCGCCCATCATCACACCGTACAGTAAATCTTTAAGCGGCACACCGGGTTTGCGTTCTAAAGGACGGCTGTCGGTCTTGAGCGATTTGGTAACGCCGATAGCATCTACAATGACAAACCGGTCCTTATTTGCCTTTACCGAAGGAGTGACTTTCTTGAGATTATCAAAATCCAGCGTTCGGGTACCGCGCCCCTTCATTTGCTCAAAATAGTTGCGCGACTTCACGTCTCGCATAAAGAGCAGACATTCCAGAGGCTTCACATCAGTGCCTGTGGCGATCATGTCGACCGTGACGGCAATACGCGGGTTGTAATCGTTACGGAACTGGGCAAGGATTGATTTTGGATCTTCCCTGGTCTGATAGGTAACCTTTTTGCAAAATTCATTGCCTTCGCCGAATTCTTCACGGACTATCTGGATAATGTCGTCGGCGTGGCTGTCCGTTTTGGCAAAGATAAGGGTCTTGGGTATCTCTTCCCGTCCTGGGAAGATCTCCGGCAGTTTGTCCCGGAAAGTGCGAATGATGTTGCGTATCTGACTGGGATTAACAATCTCTTTATCGAGCTGTGTGGTCGAATATGCCTCGTCTTCATCTTGCTGTGACCAACGTTTTTTGCGTGTGAGACGATCACGTTTTTCAATCTGCTGCTTAGCCTTGAGAACAGCGCCCTGTTTTGTGATTTCGGTTTCAATCGCATACACGTCATAGCCGACATTAACGCCATCTGCCACGGCATCTTCATGAGAATACTCACTGACAATATTTTCCTTGAAAAAACCAAAGGTGCGTTTGTCCGGAGTTGCTGTAAGGCCAATGAGAAAAGCATCGAAGTAATCGAGCACCTGCTTCCAGAGGTTATAAATGGAGCGGTGGCACTCATCTATGACAATGAAATCGAAAAACTCAATCGGATATTTTTCGCTGTAGACAACCGGCAAAGGTTTTTTTGGCAACAGATGCTCGGCCGGGTTATCCTGTTCCGCTGACTCTTCCAGAGGCTCACCTTTCAATATAGAGTAGAGTCGCTGAATAGTGCTGATACATACCTGGCTGGAGTCGGATATATACCCGGACTTTAATCGCTGAACATTATAGAGTTCGGTGAATTTCCGGTTATCATCGTTGGGCAGATAGGCCATGAATTCCTGTTCAGCCTGTTCGCCGAGGTTCCTGGTATCAACAAGAAAGAGAATCCGCTTTGCATCGGCGTGTTTGAGCAGACGATAAATAAATGTAATGGCCGTAAAGGTTTTACCCGCACCAGTAGCCATCTGGATTAGCGCGCGCGGGCGGTTTTGTTTGAATGATTTCTCCAGGTTATTTAAGGCGGTGACTTGACAATCTCGGATGCCCTGCGGCTTGAGGGAAGGGAGATCCTGCAAACGAGCTCTCAGGGGCTTCGTGTCGTCTAACCAGCGTGCGAGCGTTTCAGGCCGATGAAATGAAAAAATCTCACGCGAACGTGGCTTTGGATCGCGCTCATCGCGGAAGCGAGTGATGACCCCAGTGCTTTCATATATAAAAGGCAGCGGCTTATTATCTGAAATCCATTTAAGCTTTGCTTTGGCGTAATCCCCGGATTGCTCTTCGACCGTGGTTATGTTCTCCCCTTCCTCCGCACGCTTGGCCTCTATGACGCCTACAGGTGTGCGATCAACGAAAAGAACATAATCCGCAGGACCAATGTCGGTCTGATATTCGCGGATCGCAATCCCGCGCCCCGCATTGAAGTCGATCTTGTTCTTAGGCTGCACCAACCAACCTGATGCACTCAGAATGCGATCGATCTTATCGCGGGCTTTCTGCTCGGGATTTTGGTTAATGTCTTCCATTCAGTTCGATTGGTAAGTTTCTGTAAATCTTAATAACACCACTAAGCACATTTCCCCTTTTTCAAGACAAACAAACGCTTAATTATAATATGTTGTAAGTATTAAAGAAAGGCCCGCCCTTGACAGATTTCTCCAGTGTGCTACTGTCCTAAGTTAAGCATTAATCCAAAATGTATGTCTCAGGACAACCTCGGGAAAACAAAACCACAAACAAAGATAAAGACAAAAGTATCCGTTAGGGGAAAGCTGTCTGTCTGCCTCGACGCAGCAGGCCGGCTCTCAATTATTCGCCGGACATAGATTTATTCACGGCGCCGGATTCAACGCTTTTTCATCAAAGACGTTTCGCCGTTGATTTAATCCCCTGTATTTTCCGATAATAAAAACGCCGCAAATATTTCATTTAATATATCGTTAAGGGACTCTCTAATGAAAAAAGGCATATACATAGAAAACACGCCTCTTTCGCAGGCTCTGGCCCTGTGGCGGGAAAAACTTTCTTCGGCGGGCATAAAACCTCTGGAAGGGCATATGATGCCTGTGCATGACTCGCTGGGCAGGGTGACTGCGGATGCAATCTCCGCCAAACTTTCAGCGCCGTTTTATCACTCTTCAGCAATGGACGGCTACGCTGTAAAGTTCGCGGATACCTTCGGCGCTTCCGAAACATCGCCGGCCAGACTGGCAATCGGCACGCAGGCACTGTACGTCGACACAGGCGACCCGCTTCCGGACGGGTTTAATGCGGTCGTCATGATCGAAGACATAAACCGGATTGCAGGCAGCGATACAGCCTGCGGCGACAAGCCGAAAGAAATAGGGACAGAGTACATTGAGATAATTCAACCCGCGGCCCCGTGGCAGCATGTCAGGGTCATAGGAGAAGACATCGTATGCACTGAGCTGATACTGCCGGAAAACCACAGGATAAGAGCGGTGGACATTGGAGCGCTACTGGCGGGAGGGCATACGGAAGTAGGCGTACGCAGAAAACCCCGTGTCGTGATAATCCCCACAGGCTCAGAGCTGGTCGAACCGGGCACGGAACTGAAGCGGGGAGACATTATCGAATACAATTCGAGGGTGCTGTCTTCTCTGGTTGAAGAATGGGGCGGCGAATCTCTCAGGATGTCCCCAGTGCCCGACGATTTGGAAAAAATCAAAAGCGCGATACTGGACGGCTGCGACAAAGGCGACATGGTGATCGTAAACGCGGGTTCGTCCGCAGGGTCCGAAGACTTCACCGCAAAGGCGATAGCCGAACTCGACGAAGTGATGCTTCACGGCATAAACATAAAGCCCGGCAAGCCGGTCATCCTGGGCTGGGTGCAAAACAGGCCTGTACTGGGAATTCCCGGATATCCGGTTTCCGCATACGTCACCTTCAACCTTTTCGCAAAGGAGCTTATCTATCGTTGGCAGGGGCTTGACACTCCGGAACCGGAGCGCATATCCGCAAGGCTTTCCCGTCAGACCGCCTCATCGCTGGGGCAGGAGGAGTTTCTGAGAGTCAAGGTCGGAAAGGTCGGAGAAAACCTCATAGCAACTCCGGTAAGCCGGGGCGCAGGTGTGCTCATGTCTCTGGTCAGAGCGGACGGCTTTGTCAGGATACCCGCAATGTCCGAAGGGTTCGGCGCGGGCGCGGAAGTGGAGGTCGAACTTCTGCGCGGAAAAAAGGAGATAGAAAATACGGTCGTGTGCATAGGCAGCCACGACAATGCTCTGGACCTCCTGGCCAACATATTTAAAAAGACGCATCCCGAATATTCCCTTTCCTCGGCCCATGTGGGTTCCATGGGCGGGCTGATGGCGCTGAAGAAAGGCGAGGCGCATATGGCAGGCACGCATCTGCTTGACGAAATATCAGGGGAGTACAACATCCCCTATATTCAAAGACTGCTGGGCGACAGGAAGATCGTGCTTATGAACCTGGTGTACAGACAGCAGGGGTTGGTAGTGCCAAAGGGCAATCCGAAAAATATTACCGGGTTTGCCGACCTTTCGCGGCCGGACGTGGTATTCATCAACAGGCAGGGCGGCTCAGGGACGCGGCTTTTGACCGACAAATATCTGAAAGACCTGGGCATATCCGCCGGAGATGTAAAAGGATATGAAAGAGAAGAGTATACGCACATGGGAGTTGCGTCGGCTGTGCTGACCGGGATAGCGGACACAGGAATGGCGATCCTTGCCTCGGCCAGGGCGCTGGACCTCGATTTTGTCCCCCTTGCCGGAGAGCGTTATGACCTTGCCTTTCCTGCCGAATATATGAGGACCGATAAAGTTGCCGCGCTTGTCGAAATCATAAAATCCAGTCAGGAGCTGAGAAACGGCATTGTTGCGCTCGGAGGCTATGACATATCAGACATGGGAAAGATCATGTATGAGTAATTTATGGCAACTACTCAGCCGGATAGTCTGAAGGTGTTTAGGTGGATAGGTTAGAATAATCATGCGCATTTCAGAAAGCTTAGAGCCCCTTTGTTGTGCAGTCCTAATAGACTACAGTCTAAACAACCTGAGTATTTACAATTTATGAGCAATAGCGTGAATAAGGGGCCTCTTGTTTTTTCCTTGCGTTTAGCAGTTCCTTTGCCCTCGCCTTCGGACAAGACCGCTGACACGGACAGGCTCTTGCAGGCGCTGTCCGCGGCCGGATATAACAACGTGTCAATCCCACTGGATATCGCAAGAAGGCTGCCCCCTGAATTACGAAAAAATGAACTGCTAAAAGATGAACTGCTGAAAGATGATTGTGAGCTTGCGCTGGCCATGGGACCCGGTGAACGCGGGTTAAAAGTTCTGGACATCGGAGAAAGACGCATTTACGGTATCGCTCTCGATATAGGCTCCACCACTCTGGAGGCGTCGCTGTTTGATCTTGCGGACGGTAAAAAAATCGACGAAAAGAGCGCCGGCAACCCGCAGGCCGCCTTTGGCGCGGATGTCCTCACAAGGGTACAGCTTTCGATGATGGGCGAATATAAAAAAATTGCGCGGTTGCTCACTGACGGGGTTAACCGGTTGATCGTGGATTTATGCGGAGCCAACGATATCAGCGCGGACAACATCTTTGCCCTGACCGTTGCGGGGAACACAATAGTATCCCATTTTTTTCTCGGGCTTGAGGTAAACAACATACCCGTCAGCCCCTATGTCCCTGCCGTAAACAAACCAATGATCTGTTCTGCCGGCGAGACAGGGACGGCCATAAATAAAAATGCGGTAGTCTATGTCTTCCCCAACTCCGGAAGTTATGTGGGCGGGGACATCATCAGCGGCATACTCTATTGCGGCATCCACAGGGAAGAAAGCCCTGTCCTGTTTGTAGATGTGGGCACAAACGTCGAGATAACGCTGGGCTGCAGGGACTGGCTGATGGTGGGTGCGGGTGCGGCCGGGCCTGCGCTCGAAGGCGGGATAGCGCATATCGGCAAGAGGGCGGAACCCGGCACAATCTCGCGCGTGAAGATAGACAAAGCCGGCCATGAAATAAAACTGGATGTCATCTCCGATATTGAGCCTGCGGGCATATGCGGCTCGGGCCTGATCGACCTCATATCCGAAATGTTTTCCGCAGGCGTCATCGACCAGGCTGGAAGGTTTACGGAGAACGCGGGCAGGATAGTCGAAACAGACGGCGTAAAGGCCTATTTGCTGCACAAATCCGACCAAACAGAACTTTTCCTCACAGAGCCTGAGATAAAGAACTTCCTGCTTTCAAAGGCAGCCATGTTCTCTTTCCTTTATGTTTTCGTAAGGTCTGTAGGGCTTACGTTCGGAGACATCGGGAAGATATATGTTGCGGGCGCCCTCGGCTGCGGCATCAACCCAATAAGCGCTATCAACATAGGCATGCTTCCCGACGTGCCGCTGGAGCGTTTTGTTCAATTGGGCAACTCCTCGCTGAGAGGGGCCGAGATGCTGCTGTTGAACAGAGATCTGCTCAGTGAGATAGACGGGATCGCAGCCATGATAACCTACAGGGAAATGAACGAAGACAGCGAACTGATGAGCATCCTTCAGGGCGCGATGTTCATACCTCATACCGATCCGCTGATGCTGAAGTAGGCGAAATATCTTTCGCCCGAAATCTCCTTTTTCCGACCTGTCATACAAATCGTAACTGCGCCGCAATTTAGACCGCCATCTTTTCTTCATGCTTGAAAAAAGCCCCTGATCCCTGTATATTCCAGACATGGGATACGATGGGATAGGGATAAAGGTCAATATTACAGCCGATAAGCAAAAAAAAACAGGGTCATAAATCTGGGGGTAGACGATGAAAGTATTGATGCCGCTCGCATTGATCGGGAATAAAATTTACACGATACGAGGTCGTAAAGTAATGCGCGACACTGACCTTGCAGAGCTTTACGAGGTTGAGACAAGAGCGCTCATACAAGGGGTCAAAAGAAATCCCGGGCGCTTCCCCGAGGATTTTATGTTTCAACTGAACGATCAGGAAAATGCGGCTTTAAGATCACAAATTGTGATCTTAAAGAAGGGGCGCGGGCAACATCGAAAGTACTTGCCTTATGTATTTACCGAACAGGGAGTTGCCATGCTCTCATCGGTTCTAAACAGTGAGACCGCAATTGAAGTTAACGTGCAGATCATGCGGGCCTTTGTTAAGCTACGAGAAATGATAGCCTCCAGCAAGGAACTCGCCAGGCGGCTCGACGGGTTCGAAAGGAAATATGATGCCCAGTTCAAGGTGGTGTTCGATGCTATACGGGAGCTTATGACGCCGCCGGAGATAAAGAAAAAAAAGATTGGTTTTAGAAGAGAGGTTGAGGGTTAAGGCTATGGGACACGAAGCGAAGAAGACAGAACATGCCGGAGCAAAAAAAGGACAGGGAGCATACTGGGGCAGGAAGGTTGCGGCAAAGAAGGAATCGAACAGGAGGAGACGGGAGAGAGATAAGAGGAATGTTTTGGACCAAGCAATAGGAATAAAACAAAGGATAAAGACAAATGGTTGAAAGCTTATTTGCACATATTGCCGAAGACGGTAGAACACACCTGCTGAAAAACCATTTGGAAGGTACGGCGGCACTGGCGTCTGCTTTTGCATCTGAATTCGGGTGTGGCGAATGGGGGTATCTGGCGGGGTTGTGGCATGATTTGGGGAAATATTCGGAGGATTTCCAGAGAAAAATACATGCTGTTGCCACTGGTGGGCCTGAAGCCAAAGCGCATGTTGACCATTCTACTGCAGGAGCTATTTACTCGACACAACAGTTTAATAGACCCAACAAGCTGCCATTAGGGAATATCATTGCATATCTTGCAGCAGGGCATCACGCGGGGTTGGCTGATTGGCACGGTGATGAAACAGGCAGAAAAGCATTGTCACAAAGACTCTACAACGCACATTTGTTTGATGCCGTCTTATGGCAAAACATCCCAGCTGATATTATCAATCAGCCTTTACCAAAGGAAAAACCCAGGCACGGCGCTGACCCGGCCTTCTGGATTCGGATGCTTTTCTCATGTTTAGTTGACGCTGATTTTATTGACACAGAGGCTTTTTTCGATTCGGGAAAGGCAGGTGCTCGCAAGGGCTTCCCATCTATCCATGAATTGCTGCCGATGTTTGCTGAATATATGACGAAAAAACAAAACGGTGTATCAGATACGTCTGTCAACCTTTTGCGTGCCGATATTTTCCGGCAATGCACCGATAAGTCAGCGCATGAACCGGGGATATTTACTCTCACTGTCCCAACGGGTGGCGGGAAGACATTATCATCCATGTCCTTCGCACTGCATCATGCATTGCTCTATGGCAAGAAGCGCGTTATTTATGTTATCCCTTACACGAGTATCATTGAGCAGGCAGCGGACCAGTTTCGTCAGATATTTGGCGAAGCAGTTATTGAGCACCATAGCAACATTGCTGTGTCTGAAGATGATAAAGATGAATCCAGTAAAAGTCGGCTTGCTTCTGAAAACTGGGATGCACCGATTATTGTAACGACCACTGTCCAGTTTTTTGAATCGCTATTTGCGAGCAGAACAAGCCGATGCCGAAAGTTGCACAACATTGTAAACAGTGTAGTAGTCCTAGATGAAGCGCAGTTATTTCCTCCCGAATTCCTGAACCCCATTCTTTTTGCTATACAGGAATTGCAGAAAAATTATGGGGTGACTATTCTCTTGAGTACGGCCACACAGCCTGCTCTCGGAGAACATCAGGCAGAAGGCCTAAAATTTCAAGGGCTAAAAAACATGCTTGAACTAATGGGTGATCCTGCCGGACTTCATAGATCATTTGAGCGTGTAAAAGTGAATATCCCAGACGATTTGCAGAGTCCCCGAACGTGGGAAGACTTAGCTTTTGAATTGCAGCAGCACCCTTCAGTGCTCTGTATTGTCAATCGCCGGGATGACTGTCGGCAGCTATGGGAGAAAATGCCCGAAGGGACAATACATCTTTCTGCGCTTATGTGCGGCGCTCACCGCTCAAAGGTGATTGGTGAGATTAAAGACCGGCTGGACAAGGAAATTCCAACTCGGGTGATAAGTACACAGCTTGTTGAGGCAGGTGTTGATATTGATTTCCCAGTTGTCTATCGGGCCATTGCCGGTCTTGCTTCTATTGCACAGGCTGCTGGTCGCTGTAACAGGGAAGGGCTTTTGGAAAAAGGACAGGTCTTTGTATTCATTCCGCCAAGCAAAATACCAGTGGGCTATCTCAGACAGACAGCAGAAATAGGCCGGAGGATACTTTTTCATAGATATGATGACCCCCTTGCTCCTGAATTGTTTGAGTCGTTTTTCAAAGAACTGTATTGGCTGCAAGGTGATAATCTTGATAAAAATGGAATTCTGCGAGATTTGGGAAAAGACGCTGAACTGCGGTTCAGTTTTAGGACAGCGGCAAATAAGTTTCATTTGATCGACGAATCTGCGCAAGGTTCGCTGATTGTGAGATACGGAGAAGGGGAAAAGCTGATAGCCCTTCTTGAGAATAAAGGGCCTGAGCGCTGGCTTATGAGAAAGTTGCAGCGCTATGTAGTTAATCTGCCGCGATATTTGCATAAGAAACTCTTGAATAGCGGTGCCCTGATGGAAATTGCTGAAAATATCTTTGTTCAGGGACACACTGCCATGTATGACGAAAATCTTGGATTCTGTTCTGACAGGTCTTTAATTTATGAACCTGATGATTTGATAGCATGAAGAAAGGAGGTTTTATGTCGGACAATCAACGACGAAGTAGTCTGTTTCGGCTCAAGGTGTGGGGGGACAATGCCTGTTTCACAAGGCCTGAGATGAAGGTGGAGCGCGTTTCTTATGATGTGATGACGCCCTCGGCAGCACGTGGCATAGTGGAGGCGATTCTTTGGAAACCGGCGATACGATGGCAGGTGACGCAAATCGATGTGCTTAAGCCGATTAAATGGGAATCAGTGAGAAGAAACGAGGTCGGCTCACGGATGTCGCCGAAGGCAGAGTGTCTGTTTATTGAAGAGCAGCGACAACAGCGCGCAGGTCTTTTCCTCCGGGATGTGGCATATACCATACACGCCTGGTTCGAGATGACGGATAAGACCGGGCCTGAAGATAACACGAAAAAGTTTCAGGAAATGTTTCTTCGGAGATCAGAAAAGGGGCAATGTTTTCACAGGCCGTATTTTGGCTGTCGTGAGTTCAGCGTTGACTTTGAGCCGGTTTTTCATGACCAGCACAATCCTGACCCTATTGATGAAAGCCGCGACCTGGGGTGGATGCTTTATGATATGGATTTTAATGCCGACAATCCGCAGCCCCGTTTTTTCAGGGGTATGCTTGACAGGGGCAGGATGAAGATTCCTGCATATGACAGCCTGGAGGTGCGGGGATGATATTGCAAGCACTTACTGGTTACTATCGCCGCTTGGCTAATGAAGGGGGCGCTGGCATTGCCTCTGAAGGCTTCCAGAAGAAGGGTATTCCATTTCTAATTGTTCTTAACAAAAGAGGTGAGTTTGTGGGATTGCAGGACACACGTACACCTTTGGGCAAAAAGCTGGTTGCAAGAGAATTCATTGTGCCTAAAGAGCATGAGCGTTCTGGGAAAAACGCTTGGCAAATTGCAAACTTATTGTGGGATCATTTCGGATATGTGCTTGCTTACCCTAAAGCAGACAGTGAAGCCAATATAGAGATGGCGGCAAAGCAGCACAGTTCTTTTCTTGCTAACGTAAAGAAGCTGCTTGGAAAATATCCTGAAGACGAAGAAATTGAGGCTGTGCATCGTTTTTTATCTGATGGGAATTTTGACGCAGTTTTTTCCCACCCTTCCTGGCAAGAGTGTCAAAAGATCCCTGGATGTAATCTATCGTTCTGCCTTGATGGAGAAACCAGACTTATTTGCAATAATGAGAATGTTCGTTCATATGTTGTTGGCGAAAGTGCAGTTGAATCTGACGATGAGGCTGACAATGAAGGCTTGCAAGAAATAGAGGGGATTTGTCTCATCACAGGAGAACATGCGCCAATTGCACGACTGCATCCAAGGACGCCAATACCAGGTTCAAAGAGCAATGCCAAGATAGTTTCATTCCAAAAAGGCATGGGGTTTGACTCATACGGTAGGCAACAGAGTTACAATGCGCCTACTAGCAAAAGCGCCGCGTTTGCGTACACGACTGCGCTCAACACACTGTTGGCCAAAGGATCACGTCAGCGTATTCAAGTTGGAGACGCAAGCACCGTCTTTTGGGCTGAGAAAGAAAATAAGATCGAGGAGTTGTTTGCCGACTTCTTTGGAGAACCTCCCAAAGGTCAGTCGGAACAGGACAATCAGGCAATCAAGGCATTGTTTAAATCCCCTGAGACCGGCGCACCGCCTCTGATTGACTATGACACTAAATTTTATGTGCTTGGCCTATCGCCCAATGCTGCGCGTATCGCTATCCGCTTTTGGTATCAGGGCTCCGTGGGAGAAGTCGCAGAACATATTAAGCTGCACTTTGAAGATTGTTCCATTGTTCGCTCACCTAAAGACCCTGAATTTCTTTCACTTTTCCGACTGCTTGTTTCTATGGCAGTCCAAGGAAATTCAGACAACATTCAGCCCAAACTTGCCGGTGATTTCATGAAAGCGATACTCTCAGGTACACCTTACCCTAAGACGCTTTTATCTTCGGCGGTTCGTAGGATCAGGGCAGAACGTGAGATAACCTATCCCCGTACATCACTCATTAAAGCTGTGCTTGTTAGAGAAAAAAGATTTTTCAATAAAACTGATAAGGAGGTTAGTATGGCATTAGACAAAAGCAATACAAATCGGGGCTATCTGCTCGGAAGACTTTTTTCGGTACTTGAAAGGACTCAGGAGTCTGCAAGCCCAGGCATCAACGCCACAATACGTGACCGGTTTTACGGATCAGCGTCAAGCACTCCGGTAGCTGTTTTTCCTCACTTACTGAAACTGAAAAACCATCACATCTCCAAACTGGAGAACAAGGGAATGGCAGTTAACCTTGAAAAACTTATGGGAGAAATTATTGATGGTGTGCAAGATTTTCCTTCTCACCTCGATCTGGCCGATCAGGGACGCTTTGCAGTAGGGTATTATCACCAGCGTCAGGATTTCTTTACCAAGAAAGATAAAACAAATACTAAGGAGGATAATAACAATGAGTAATGCAATTAATAACCGCTATGATTTTGTGCTTTTGTTCGATGTAAAAGACGGAAACCCCAATGGCGACCCTGACGCTGGTAATTTGCCCCGTGTTGATCCTGAAACCGGCAATGGCTTAGTGACCGATGTTTGTCTGAAACGGAAGGTGAGGAACTATGTTCAGCTAATGAATAAGGGCGCTGGTTACGATATTTTTGTCAGAGAAAAAGCGATTCTTAACAAACAAATCCGTGAAGCCTATGAGACGATAGGAATTGATTTGTCTGCGCCTCCTGCGGATAAAACCGACGGAGATAAAAGGAAGAAGGATGGCGTCGCACAGGGCGAAGAGGTTGATAAGGGCCGCGCACATATGTGTGGTAACTTCTTTGATATTCGCACATTTGGAGCTGTTATGAGTACCGGTCCGAATGCAGGTCAGGTCAGAGGGCCTGTTCAGATTACATTTGCTCGTTCGGTTGATCAAGTCGTCCCACTTGAACATTCGATTACAGTGTGCGCGGCGCGTATGGAGGAGAAGCCTATTGAAGAACAAATCGGCATCCAAGGGAGAAAGCATACGATATCTTATGGACTTTACCGTTGCCATGGGTTCATCTCAGCCCCACTTGCAGCGCAGACAGGTTTTACTGATGATGATCTCAATCTGTTTTGGGATGCACTGAAAATGATGTTTGAACATGATCATTCCGCTGCACGCGGCCAAATGTCAAGCAGAAAACTTGTTGTTTTTAAGCATGACTCAGCAATGGGCAATACCCCTGCTCATAAGCTTTTTGACATGGTGAAGATAAATTCAGTCAAAACACCGCGTGATTTCAGTGATTATGAAGCCGTGGTTATCTTACCTAAACAGGCTGATATGCCACAGGGCGTTACTTTGGACATAAAGCTTTAGAGGCGCAGGCCTCAGTAATGATATCTCAACTGAGCTATAAAGATCGCGTCTTCAGCTGGCCGGTAAACAAGCCGGTGCTCGTCGTTGATGCGGCGCGACCAGTAGCCGGAAAGGCCGTGTTTGAGTGGCTCGGGCTTGCCGGAGCCGGTGAACGGGTCATTCATTATTTCATGGATAAGCCGGTTGATGCGTTTGAGCATCATTTTGTCTGTGTTCTGCCAGTAGAGATAATCTTCCCAGGCGTGTTCCGAAAAGACGAGTTTCACCCGGCGAGTTTGCGGGCCTTGCCGCCGCCGCGTTCAAGCTCTGCGATGGATTCCAGGAGCCTCTTTGCATTTTTCGGCACACGCAGCAGGTATGCCGTTTCCTCAAGCGCCCTGAAATCTTCAAGCGAGAGCATTACTACTGATTCTTCCTTTTGCCTTGTGATGATGACAGGCTCATGGCTGTCGCAGACTTTTTTCATGGTAGTCGCCAGACTGGTCCTGGCCGCGGAATATGTTATTGTGTCCATCATTTCCTCCGATTTTATACGTACAATTCATTGTACAATACATTGCGCGTTCAGTCAAGAATATCCTCCGGCAAAAAAAGCATTTCAGAGGCGCGCATGACTGATAACAAAAAATCCCCTAACCTTATCCCTCCTCACGGCGGATACCGGGAGCTTCAGTCATACCAGATGGCTGAGGTTGTCTATGACGCTACGATAGTGTTTTGCGACCGGTTCATAGACCGCCGCTCACGGGCGCATGACCAGATGGTTCAGGCGGCGCGAAGCGGCAAGCAGAACATTGCCGAAGGCAGCATGGCCTCCGGCACATCCAAGAAAACCGAACTCAAGCTTATAGGCGTGGCGCGGGCAAGTCTTGAAGAATTGCTTTTGGACTATCAGGATTTTTTGAGGCAAAAAGGGCTGACTCTCTGGGGAAAAGAACACGCTGAAGCCATTGCTGTACGCAAGCTTGCGTACAGCAGGAATAGGTCTTATTTGACTTATAAGACTTATATCGAGCAGGGCTCGAATGAAGCCGCCGCCAACACCATGCTCTGCTTAATCCACCAGGCAAACTACCTGCTGGACCAACAGCTGAGGTCTTTGGAAAAAGCTTTTCTGGAAGAAGGCGGGTTTACTGAAAGGCTTTACCGGACTCGTTCAGAGAGAAGGAAGCAATAGGTCCAATATGACTTATTCGACCTATACGACCTATTCCGAGGAAAGCCTTTTGCAGCTTTCTGCCTTGCAGCATTTCGTGTATTGCCCGCGGCAATGCGCCTTAATCCACATCGAACAGGCCTGGAGCGAAAACGTGTTCACCGCCGAAGGCCGCATCATGCACGACAAGGCCGACAGCAACAAGTTCGAGTCACGGGGGAATATTCGCATTGATTATAGCGTGCCCCTGCGGTCGCTAAGAATCGGGCTTATCGGCAAGGCCGACGCTGTCGAATTCCACAAAATGGATGACGGGACATGGCTGCCCTTCCCTGTTGAGTACAAGCGCGGCAAGCCCAAGATGGATGATTGCGACAAGGTGCAGCTTTGCGCACAGGCGATCTGCCTTGAAGAAATGCTAAATGTGCAGATCAAAAATGGCGCGCTTTTTTACGGACAGACGCGCCGGAGGGAAGATGTTGTTTTCGATGAAGGACTTCGAGTGGAAACCGAAGAGACCGCAAGGAAAGTGCATGAACTTATTGAATCCGGCATTACTCCGAAAGCCGAATACGCCAAAAAGTGCGATAAATGTTCACTATTTGAGCTTTGCATGCCTAAGACCTGCGGCAAAAATAAATCCGTTGTTGGATATATAAAAGCTGCAATGGAGGCGAGATGAAAAAGCTTCTTAACACCCTTTTCGTGACAACACAGGGCGCTTATCTTGCAAAAGACGGCGAGACTGTTTCTGTTAAGATCGACGGCGAGACGGCCTTGCGCGTGCCTGTTCACACCTTAGGCGGAATAGTCTGCTTCGGGCAGGTATCGTGCAGCCCTTTCCTGATGGGCTTCTGCGCTGAAAACGGAGTGGCAATAAGTTTTCTTACGGAGAACGGCGGCTTTCTTGCGAAGGTCCAGGGGCCGGTGTCGGGCAACGTCCTTCTCAGACGCGAGCAGTACAGACGTGCTGACGACCTCAAAGAATCCTCATCAATCGCGCGTGCTGTTGTAATTGGAAAGGTCGCAAACTGTCGCACTGTTCTGCAGCGGGCGCTGCGGGACCATCCTGAAAAAATTGACGCCGACGCAATATCTCAGGCCTCTCAGGCGCTTTCGAGTTCACTTAGAAGACTTCAAAGCGAGCATCCGCTGGATTTTGTGCGCGGGATCGAGGGAGATGCGGCCAACACTTATTTCGGGGTCTTCGATCATCTTATAACATGCCAAAAAGAGGAATTTACCTTTAACGAGCGAAACCGGAGACCGCCTCTGGACAATGTGAACTGCCTGCTTTCATTTATCTATACGCTTCTGATGCACGACGTGCGTTCAGCGCTTGAGTCAGTTGGGCTTGATCCTGCAGTCGGTTTTCTGCACAGGGACCGACCGGGACGCTATGGTCTTGCCCTCGACATTATGGAGGAATTCAGACCTTATATTGCCGACCGTCTCGCGCTATCTTTAATCAATCTGTGTCAGGTACAGGCGAAGGGATTTAAGAATAAGGAATCCGGCGCTGTGCTGATGGAAGATGACACGAGAAAGACGGTTCTTGTCGCGTATCAGAAACGCAAACAGGAGGAGATCGAGCACCCGTTTCTGAAGGAGAAGGTTGCCGTCGGACTTCTTCCGTATGCGCAGGCATTGCTGATGGCGCGTTATCTGCGGGGAGACATTGACGGTTATCCGCCGTTTATATGGAAGTGAGGAGGGATTATGTTCGTAATTGTAAGCTATGATGTAGCGACATCCGACGAAGGGGGACAGCGTCGTCTTCGAAGGGTTGCGCGCGCATGCGAAGATTTCGGTCAAAGGGTGCAGAAGTCTGTCTTTGAATGCATCGTTGATCCGGCTCAGTGGACCATGCTCAAGGGAAGATTGGAGTCTGAAATCAGCAAAGAGAAAGACAGTATCAGATTCTATTATCTCGGCTCAAACTGGAAGCACAGGGTTGAGCATGTGGGCGCTAATGAACCCTTTGACCAGGAAGGTCCATTGCTTATTTGAGCTCGCGCGAACCTGCAGCGCACATGAATTTACCGGGAGGTTCGCAGAGCATATAACAACCTGTAAAGACACAGTATTTTGTGATTGATCTTTGACAACTTAAAGATTAGCGATAAAATGATGCCATGTTCGCAAATAGTGTCCAATTTATTCTTTTGTTTTAGTTGGTTGTAACTTAACCGTCGCGCCCCGCGCGGGCGCGTGGATTGAAACAAGCTATATGCGCCGAAGGCCTCGATCTACGGGAGTCGCGCCCCGCGCGGGCGCGTGGATTGAAACCTGTGATCTGACCAAGAATCGGCAGCTCAGGGTCGTCGCGCCCCGCGCGGGCGCGTGGATTGAAACTGGTTACCTACATAAATGGTGACCACGCCTGAGGGTCGCGCCCCGCGCGGGCGCGTGGATTGAAACCCTTATTGCCTGCAATTTCATCCCCCGGGCGATGTCGCGCCCCGCGCGGGCGCGTGGATTGAAACAGCAGATCATCGAGAGATTCCTCATCCTCAGACGTCGCGCCCCGCGCGGGCGCGTGGATTGAAACCCTCAGATATCCAAAGGAAATGCCTACCCATCCGTCGCGCCCCGCGCGGGCGCGTGGATTGAAACTGAATATAAAGATCAGCGGCAACGACAAGCTGAAGTCGCGCCCCGCGCGGGCGCGTGGATTGAAACCCAGACCTCCTGGGCGGTGAGAGTGCTGCCTGCGTCGCGCCCCGCGCGGGCGCGTGGATTGAAACTGTATATTTCCCTCAGATATCCAAAGGAAATGCCGTCGCGCCCCGCGCGGGCGCGTGGATTGAAACACCTTTAATAAAAGGTACGATCTCACCATGACGGTCGCGCCCCGCGCGGGCGCGTGGATTGAAACTGATTTGCATCCCGATAATCTGCAGCTGAGGAATGTCGCGCCCCGCGCGGGCGCGTGGATTGAGACTCGGTACGATCTCCGTCC
>Ga0334722_10003529_pt1 | contig 16755 bp, 14 predicted proteins | sample C3_bottom_MG_FD_207210 | JGI IMG/M metagenome (GOLD analysis project Ga0334722, IMG submission 207210) | Sediment microbial communities from Yellowstone Lake, YNP, Wyoming, USA - C3_bottom | ecosystem: Environmental > Aquatic > Freshwater > Lake > Sediment | place: USA: Wyoming | collected...
CTCCAGTAGGCGGGCATCCGAGGGCTTGAGGCTGTAGGTGTGCGGCGAGCCGGCCCCGCGGATGATCAACTCCGGCTCGCCGACTCCCGCCATCACCCCGGCGACCAGCGAGTGCAGCGGTTTCACCGTCACCACGACCCGCGGGGCTGCGAGCACGGCTCCTGGCGCCAGCGCCAGGAGCGCGACCGTAAAGGCGCCCAGCGTGAAGCGCCGCCCGGGCGCAGTGCATGTTGCTTTCGGCGAAGTTCGCATGCGCCGATGATACACTGGCGCGCACCCAGGACGGAGGGTTCGACACGATGCATGAACAAGCGGGGCAACCGCTGCTCGCCCTGCGCGGCGTGACGGTCAGCCTTGGCAAGGCGCGCGTCCTCGACCACGTCGACCTCGCCGTTGCCGCTGGCGAGATCGTGACCCTGATCGGACCCAACGGCGCCGGGAAGACCACCTTGCTGCGGGTGGCCCTGGGGCTGCTCAAGCCGGAGCACGGCGAGGTCCGGCTGGAACCCCAGCTGCGCATCGGCTATATGCCCCAGCGTCTCGCGGTCGACCCGGCGCTCCCCCTCAGCGTCGGGCGCTTCCTCTCGATGGCGGCCGCGGGCGCGGCGCAGCGCGTCGAGGCGGCCCTCGCGCGGGTCGGCGCCGCACGGACGCGTGCAACCCCGATCCAGTCGATCTCGGGCGGGGAGATGCAGCGCGTCCTGCTCGCCCGCGCGCTGCTGCGCGACCCGGGGCTGCTGGTGCTGGACGAGCCGAGCCAGGGAGTCGACCTCGCGGGCCAGGAGGAGCTGTTCGCGCTGATCACGAGTATCCGCGACGAGCGCGGCTGCGGCGTCCTCATGGTGTCGCACGATCTGCACCTCGTGATGGGATCGACCGACCGCGTCGTCTGTCTCAACCGCACGGTCTGCTGCACCGGGGCGCCGCTGGCCGTCTCCAGCGACCCGGCGTACCTGCGCCTCTTCCCGTCGACCCTGCCGGGTTTCGCGCTGTATGCGCACCGCCACACGCACGACGACTCCTGCGGCGATCGAGGACTGCACGATGGATGACTTTCTCGTCCGTGCGCTGGCCGCGGGAGCGGGCGCGGCGCTCGTTGCCGGGCCGTTCGGCTCGTTCGTCATCTGGCGGCGCCTGGCCTACTTCGGCGACACGCTGGCGCACGCCTCCCTGCTGGGCGTCGCGCTCGGGTTCGCGCTGCACGTGAATCTCGCCGCGGGGGTGCTCGCGGTCTGCGCCGGGGTCGGCCTGCTGCTGCTCGCCCTGCAGCGGCGACAACGTCTCCCCGGGGACGCGATCCTCGGCATCCTCTCCCACGGCGCGCTCTCGGCGGGCCTGGTGACCGTTGCGTTTTTCGAAACGCTGCGCGTGGACCTCGTCGCCTATCTCTTCGGCGACGTGCTCGCCATCACGCGGGGCGACCTCTTCTGGATCTACGGCGGCGGCCTCGCGGCGCTCGCCGCGCTGGCCGCCATCTGGAGGCCGCTGCTCGCCATGACCGTGCACGAGGAACTCGCCCGCGTCGAGGGGGTGCGCGTCGACCTGGTCCACGCGGCGTTCGTGCTGCTGCTGGCCGTGGTCGTCGCGTTGCTCATGAAGGTCGTCGGCATGCTGCTGATCACGGCGCTGCTCATCATCCCCGCCGCCACCGCCCGGCGCTTCGCGCGCTCTCCGGAGGCCATGGCCGGCGCGGCGGTGCTGCTCGGGTGGGCGGCCGTGGCCGGGGGGCTCTGGGGCTCGCTGCGCTGGGACACCCCCGCGGGACCGTCGGTGGTCGTCGCGGCGACGGCGATCTTCGCCCTCGGGGAACTCCTCCCTACCCGACGGGCAAAGTCCCGTTAACAACCGGCAGTACGGACTGCAGCAGGCTGGCTGCTCAAAAGGTTCCAGGTGCAAGGCGCCCGCCGCAGGGGCGACTGAGGCGGGCTCGTGCCCGCCGCAGGGAGCCTCGAGGAGGGCAACGCAGCAGATGGGCCCTTTTCAGCGGCCAGCTTAACGGGAAATCTCGATCCAGTCGATGAAGGCGGCCGCTTTCTCGCCGGTATTGTCCGCGTCGCTCATCACCGCCAGGCTGGCGCGGCGCGGCGGGTCCTTACCGAAGGCGCGGCGGTAATCCCCGAGCACGTCCGCTTCCTCCTCGACCCACGCGCCGACCTTCGCCGCTCCCTTCTCCTTGAGGAACATCATCATCGAATCGGTGTACGGGCTCACGACGAACTCCGCGGGGTTGTCGCGGCTCTCCCAGACGTAGTTCAACCCGCTGTCGGGGGGGTATTCGCCGTAGAGGCCTTGTGCAATTCCGTATTTCAACCGCTTGCCCGCGGACGCGGTCGCCGGATCGTACGCGAAGATCACGTAGACCCGCACCGGGTAATCGTCACCGGACTTCCTGGTCGCGTCGCCTTTTACGAAGACATTCTCCACGCGCCAGCGCCAGCGCAGCCTGGGGTACGCGTAGACATCGTACTGCTCACGCCAGATCAGGCCGGAGGCCGAGCGATCGCTCGCCGCCGCGAGCCAGGACTCCGACCCGGCGGCATTCGTGGCGATGGCGTACGTCGAGCGGCGCTCGATTTTCGGGAAGATCAACGGCCGCCAGGCGTCGAGGCTCGTGAACTCCTCGCGCATCAGGACAGCGCCGTCGGCGGCCGGCAGCGGCAGCGGGAAAAGGAGGCCGATCGCCGCGAACGTCAGCGTCGCGAGGAAAAGAGGGGCGGCATTTTTCGTCCTGGAGGAAAGGAATGATCTTCCCCTTCCCCCCGTCACGCCGGTTCTTCCTCGAGCAGCAGCGCTGCCGACAACAACTGGCAGCAGCCGAGCGGGGCGCTCTCCAGCTGCCCGCCGACAGCGCACACGAGCCGCCGCGCCCGCTCCCGGTAGCGGGCCTGGCCCGTCGCGCCTGCGAGACGCGCAAGCACCTCGGCGGCGACGGCGACACCCGCCGGGAGCGCGGCGTCGGTCGCGATCGCCTGCCGCAGCGGCAGCAGCGGGTCGGGCGCGGAGAAGTACAACCCGCCCGCGCCGTCGCCGAAGAGCTCGTCCATCGTCGCGACGAGCGCCTGCGTCTGCGCAAGCCAGCGCGACTCGCCGGTTGCCCCGTACAGTTCGAGGCACCCCCAGGCGAGGTACGCGTAGTCGTCGAGCACCGCCGGGCAGGCGGCCTCGCCGTCCCGGTAGCGGTGCAGCAGCTCTCCGGCCGCACCGCGCAGGTTCGTCAGCACGAAATCCGCCGCGCGCGCGGCCGCGACTGCGTACGACGGTTCCTGGAACACGGCCGCCGCCTGAGCCAACGCCGCGATCATCAGCCCGTTCCAGTCTGCGAGCACCTTGTCGTCGCGCAGGGGACGCACCCGCTTTCCCCGCGCGCCCAGCAGCCTCTTGCGCGCAGCCTCGAGCGGCGGCGACAGCCCGGTTGCGGGCAACATAAAGTCGCCCGCGCCGACCGCCAGCGGCGAGAGGCGGTGCAGGATATTGCGCTCTGAGCGCTCGCCGATTTCGCTCGTGAAGTTGCCGCTGGCCGCCATGTGGAACGCCGCTGCAAACTCGTCCGTGCCGGCCGGGCCGAGCAGCGCGCGGACCTCCTCGATGCTCCAGAGGTAGAACCGCCCCTCCTCGCCCTCGCTGTCGGCATCCTCGGCGGCAGCAAAGCCGCCCTCCGGCGCCTGCAGGTCGCGCAGCACGTACGCGAGGATCTCCAGAGACGTGCGCTTGAATCCCGGCTCGCCCCAGAGCCTGAACGCCTCGGTGTACGTCAGTGCGAGCAGCGCCTGATCGTAGAGCATCTTCTCGAAGTGCGGCACGAGCCACCCCGCATCCGTCGCGTAGCGGTGGAAGCCGAACCCGAGGTGATCGTAGATGCCGCCGAGGCGCATCGCGCGCAGGGTCTCCTCGACCATGACGCGGGCGCGCCCGTCCCCGCCGTGGTGTTCTGCGTAGCGCAGCAGGAAGAACAGCCAGGGCGCGGTCGGGAACTTCGGCGCCGTGCCGAAACCGCCCCAGCGGCTGTCGTAGAGGCGCGCCAGTTCGTCCTTGGCCGTGTCGAAGAGCGCGGGCGCCGGCAGCGGGGCAGCCGCGGGGCGCACCTGCGCCGCGAGCGCACCCTCAAGCTGGTTGGCCGCGGCGAGCACCTTCTCGCGCTCATCGCGCCAGAGCCGGCCGAGCAGCGGCGGCAGGTCGATCATCCCCGGCCGCCCGAAGCCGGAACCCCGCGGGAAGTACGTCCCGGCGAAAAACGGCTTGCCCGCCGGCGTCAGCACCACCGTCAGCGGCCAGCCGCCGCTGCCGGTCATCCCCTGGCAGAACGCCATGAAGAGGTGGTCGACGGCCGGCAGCTCCTCGCGATCGACCTTCACCGCGACCAGGTGCTCGTTCATCAGGCGCGCCACCTCGAGGTCCTCGAAGCTCTCGCGCTCCATCACGTGGCACCAGTGGCACGCCGAGTAGCCGATCGAGACGAAAAGCGGCACATCGCGCTCCCGCGCAGCCGCGAACGCCGCCTCGCCCCAGGGATACCAGTCGACCGGGTTGCGGGCGTGCGAGAGCAGGTACGGGCTCTTCTCGCGCGCCAGCCGGTTCAACGCGGCCACGGCTAGGGTTGGACCCGGACGCGACGCACGGCGGGGAGGCTGCCGAGCGCGTCGACGATCTCCCGCTCTGAGATCCGGTGCTCCGAGGCGATCGTGATGCGGTAGGTCATCCACCCGTTCTCGGCGTCGAGTTCGTAATCGACCTCGGTGATGCGCGGCCCGTGCGAGGTGACCGCCGCGCGCAGCTGCTCCTCAGGGGCGTCGCGGTCCACGACGATCGTCACGTGCTTGTATGCCAGACGCGGGATCCGATCCTCGACGTAACGCAGCAGCCAGAGCGACACGAGCGTGATCCCGAAGCTGAGCAGCGCTGCGAAGTGCAGGCCGCTGCCCACCGCCAGCCCGATCGCCGAGACGATCCAGAGGCAGGCCGCGGTGGTCAAACCGTGCACGCTCAGCCCGGACTTGAGCACCACCCCCGCGCCGAGAAAACCGATCCCGGTGATGGCGCCGGCGGCCAACCGCCCCGGGTCGAAGCGAACGGCGTCGCCGCCGAGCGACTGGGACACGATCATCAGCAGGACCGAGGCGACGCAGACGAGCAGATGCGTGCGGAAGCCGGCCGGGCGGCCGTGCACCTGCCGCTCCAGGCCGATGCCGCCGCCGAGCAGCGCGCCGAGCAGCAGACGCCCGGCGATTTCGAGTTCAGTGATCCCCGCCATCGGCGTTCATGATACTCCACCTTGCCGCGCCCGGGCGCGGATCGCCGGTCACTGCACGACGCAGACGGCGAACCCGACGGCCTTGTGGATGAGCTTGGTCACGACGCTCCCCTCGAGCAGGTGCTTGCCGTCGGCAATCCCGCAGCGGCCGATGACGATGGTGTCGAACGCGCCGCTGAGCGCTTCGTCGAGCAGGCTGTCGGCGACGTCGGCCGAGCCCAGCACGAACTTCATGTGGACGCGCTCCTGGGGAAAGCCGTGCTTGACCAGCTCCTGCATCGCGCCCCGGATGATCGGCTCGATGTAATCCCGCTCGTTGCCGATCCAGGTGTCGATCACCTTCGTGCGCTCCTGCTTCTCCTGCGGGCTCAGCAGGTGCCCGTCGTCCCAGAACTTTGCCGGCAGGTTCGGGAAGACGTGCACGAACGTCACGTCGAGATCCTGGGGCTTCGGGTACTGTTTCATCACGTACGCGACGGCCCGCAACGAGCAGGTCTTGTCGTGAATGCCGACGAGCATCTTGCGCATGTCCAGGCTCCTCCGGGTTGGCAGGCCGCTGAAAAGGGGCAATCTGCAATCACATCACCTGATGCCTGACCTCGGCAACATCGTACCACACTCGCCTGCGGCGGCTCTGGTCAGCGCTCGGCGACGCCCGCGCGCGCCAGCACCACCGCCATCGGGCAGAAGCCCGTAGGCTGAAGATCACCAGGTTCGCCCCGACGAGCCCCGGCAGCGCCAGCCACCAAAGACTGACCGCCGCCGCAAGCCCCGTCCCCGCGAGGGTGAAGACCCCCGCCATCGCGCGAATGACCCGCTCGATCGTCCAACGCTTCGTCTGTGCCAGGTACATGCTCCCTCCTCCCCCGTTATGACCGCGCCGCGGTCGCTCCAGCGACGTCTTCCTCGCCATCCTCGCGCTCGGCCTTCTTGGCTGCGGGGACGATCTCGAGGTAGAGCAGCGGCACGGCGACCAGCGTCAGCGCCGTCGCGCCGACCGCGCCGAACATCATCGATATGGCCAACCCCTGGAAGATCGGGTCGAAGAGCATCACCAGGGAGGCCACGACCACCGCCGCCGCCGTCAGGGCGATCGGCCTGAAGCGCACGGCCCCCGCCTCGACCAGCGCGGCCTTCAGGTCGCCGGTCTCGCGCTCCTCCGCCTGAGCGAAGTCCACGAGCAGGATCGAGTTGCGCACCACGATCCCGGCGAGGGCGATGAATCCGATCATCGAGGTCGCCGTGAAGAACGCCCCGAGCGCCCAGTGCCCCGGCAGGATGCCCACCAGCGTCAGCGGGATCGGCGCCATGATCACCAGCGGCACCACGAAGCTGCGGAACCAGGCCACCACGAGGATGTAGATCAGCACGAGCACCGCCGCGAAGGCCAGGCCCATGTCGCGGAAGACCTCGTAGGTGATCTGCCACTCGCCGTCCCACTTCATCGCGTAGCGGTCGGCGCGATCGGGCAACTGCGCCGAGAACTGCTGCAGCTCGTACCCCTCGGGGAGCACCAGCGCCTTGATCTTCTCCTTCATCGCCAGGATGGCGTACACCGGGCTCTCCATGCTGCCGGCGACGTCCCCGACGACGTAGTCTACCGGCTGCAGGTTCTTGTGGTAGATCGTCTTCTCCTCCAGGCCGCGGCGCACCTGCACCAGTTCGGCCAGGGGCACCTGCGCCCCGAGGGCCGAGGGTACCGTGACGCCCGCGAGCGACTCCAGGCCGGCGCGGCCGGCAATGGGCAGGCGCAGCACCAGCTCGACCGGCTCCTTCTCGCGCGGCAGGTGCACCTGCCCGGCGGAGAACCCGCCGAGTGCCACCGCGAGCGACTGCGAAACCTGCTCCGCCGAGATGCCGCTGAGCGCGGCCTTCGTGCGGTCGACCTCGAAGGTGACCTTCTCCTGGTCGTCCTCGACGAACCAGTCGACGTCGACGACGCCGTCGGTCCCCTCGAAGATCCCGCGGATCTGCCGGGCGATCTCGCGGCGGCGCACCGGATCGGGCCCATAGACCTCGGCCACGAGCGTCGAGAGCACCGGCGGACCCGGCGGGATCTCGGCGATCTTCACGCGCGCGCCGTGGCGCCGCCCGATGGCGTCGACATCGGCGCGGATGCGCTTGGCGATGTCGTGGCTCTGCGCCTTGCGCTCGCCTTTGGGGACCAAGTTCACCTGCACGTCCGCCTCGTTCGGCGCCGAGCGCAGGAAGTAGTGCCGCACCAGGCCGTTGAAGTTGTACGGCGACGCCGCGCCGGCGTAGAGCTGCCAGTTCGCGACCTCCGGCACCGTGGCCAGATAGCGACCGATTTCGGTGCCGACGCGCGCCGTCTGCTGCAGCGGCGTGCCCTCGGGCATGTCGATCACGATCTGCAGCTCGCTCTTGTTGTCGAAGGGGAGCATCTTGACGGTGACCTTCTTGAGCGGAATCAACGCCACCGCGCCGCCGAGCAGCACCACCACGCCGCCGAGCGCGACCAAGCGCTTGGCCCGGCTCTGCAGCAGCGGGCGCAGCAGGGCGCCGTACCAGCGCTCCATACCCTTCTCCTGGTGCTCCTCGTGCCCGTGCCCGTCGCCGACGCGGCGCAGCAGCAGGTACCCGAGCCAGGGGGTGACGATGAAGGCCACCAGCAGCGAGAAGACCATCGCCGCCGCCGCGCCCACCGGGATCGGCCGCATGTAGGGCCCCATCAGGCCGCGCACGAACGCCAGCGGCATCAGCGCCGCGATGACCGTGAAGGTCGCCAGAATCGTCGGGTTGCCGACCTCGTCCACCGCGAGGATCGCCGCGAGCTTCGAGCGCGAGCCGCCGCCCTTCTTCTTGAAGTGGCGGTGGATGTTCTCGACGACCACGATCGCGTCGTCGACGAGGATGCCGATCGAGAAGATCAGCGCGAAGAGCGTCACGCGATTGAGCGTGTAGCCGTAGAGATAGTTGATCAGCAGCGTCAGCGCGAGCGTCACCGGCACCGCGACGGCGACCACCACCGCCTCGCGCCAGCCGAGCGCGAAGATCACCAGGATGATCACCGAGACCGTCGCGAGCAGCATGTGCTTGAGCAGCTCGTCGGACTTCTCCTGCGCCGTCTCGCCGTAGTTGCGCGTGACCGTCAGCGTCACGTCCTTCGGGATCACCGTCCCGCGCAGCCCCTCGATGCGCCGCAGCGCCGTAGCCGCCACGGTGCTGGCGTTGGTCCCGGCCTTCTTCGCGATCGCGATCGTGACCGCGGGGTACTCGCGGGAGCGGTTCACGCCAGCCGCAACGCCTTCGGCTCCCGGCCCGATCCCCATCAGCACGTACGAGGAGGGCTCGGCCGGCCCGTCCTCGATCTTCGCCACGTCGCGCAGGTAGACCGGCCGCCCCTGGAAGACGCCCGCGACCACGCCGCCGACCTCTTCGCCGCTGCGCAGGAAACTCCCCGTTTCAACCAGCGCCTCGCGACCGTTTTCGTTCACGCTCCCGGAGGGGAGCAGCACGTTCGCCGCGCGCAGGGCGCCGAGCACCTGCAGCGCGGAGAGGCCGCTGCCGCGCAGGCGCGCCGCATCGAGCACCACGCGCACCTGGCGGCGCTCGCCGCCGATGATCGTCGTCTCAGAGACGTCGTTGATGCTGTGGACCGCCTCGACGGCCTCGACGGCCACGCGCCGCAGCTCATACGCCGAGAGCTTGTCGGACCAGAGCGTGACGGCGAGCGTCGGCACGTCGTCGATCGAGCGCGGCTTCACCAGCGGCTGCATCACCCCCGCGGGGATGATGTCCGCGTTGGCCATCAGCTTGTTGTAAAGCTTGACGATGCTCCGCTCCTGGTCCTCGCCGACGCGGTAGCGCACGATCGCCATCGACATCCCGGGGCGGGTGATCGAGTAGACGTACTCCACGCCCTCGATCTCCCAGAGCTTGCGCTCCATCGGCTTGGTGACCCGCTCCTCGACCTCGTGCGCCGTGGCGCCGGGGTAGGCGACGAAGATGTCCATCATCGGCACGACGATCTGCGGCTCCTCCTCGCGGGAGGTGATCGCCACGGCGAGCGCCCCGAGCAGCAGGGACGCGAGCACCAGGATCGGCGTGAGCTTCGAGGTCAGAAAGGCGCGTGCGATGCGCCCCGAGATGCCAACCGTCTCTTGCATGTCAGCCTCCTATCTCGCGCTCTCGACGCGCGCGCCGTCGGTCGCCCGCTCGACTCCGCCCACGGCGATGCGCTCGCCGGCCGAGAGTCCGGAGAGGATCTCGCGGCTGCCCGGGGACGTCTCGCGGCCGAGCTGCACGATCCGGTACGCGAGCCGTTCGCCTGCTTCAACCACGAATACCCCGTCCAACTGGCCGCGGCGCACGAGAGCCGACGCGGGGACCGTCACGGCGGCGCGCGTTCCCAGCGTCAGCGTCACCCGCGCGTACTGTCCCGAGCGCAGCCCCGGGCTCGCGGGCAGATCGGCCTTGACGATGAAGGTGCGCGACACCGGATCCCCGGACGCCACGACGTCGGTCACCGGCACCGTGCCCGCGAAACCCGCCGCCTCGACGCTGACTGCCAGGGAAGTCCCCCGCGACACCGAAGCCGAGAGCGTGCTGTCCACCGGCAGCTCGAGGCGCAGGCGCCCCTCCTGCTCGATCACGAAGAGCGGCGCTCCCGGATTGGCCATAGAACCGGCGTCGATCCTCCGGGCGATCACCCGCCCGCCCGCCGGCGCGTGGACCTCGGCGAACGCGAGCCAGGTGCGCGCCTCCTCGACGGCGCTGCCGGCCTGCGCCACCGCGCTCTCCGCCTGCGCCATGGCGCCGCCGGCCTGGGCGATCGCGCCCTCGGCCTGGGCCACCGCACCCTGCGCCATCCGCTCCTGCGCGGCGACCTGCTCGTACTCCTGCCGCGACACCGCGTGCCCCTCCAGCAGCGCCTTGTACCGCTCGTGGGTTGCGGCTGCCAGCTCGCGCTGCGCCGTCGCTTGGTTCAAACCAGCCTCCGCCTGGCGCTTTCCTGCAGTCGCCTGCTGCAGGCCGGCCTCCGCCTGGCGCTTTCCCGCTTCAGCCTGGGCGACCTTCGCGCGCAAGTCCTGATCGTCGAGCCGGGCGAGCAGCTGTCCTTTCTTCACCACGTCCCCCTCCGACGCGAGCACGGCGAGCGCCTGCCCCATGATCCGGGCCGAAACCTGGCTGACCGACGTCGCCTGCACGCTGCCGGCCAACTCCCGCACCTGCGCGACCGGCGCGGACGCCACCGCGGCGATCTGCACGCCGGAGACGACCGCCGGCTCGACGGTCTTCGTTTCGGCGTGCTCGGCCTTTTTTGTCTCGCAACCGGCCAGGAACACCAGCGCTGCGGCTCCCACCAGCCCCGGCACCATCAGTCTCTTCTTCATTTTCCCGCTCCCCGCTGTCAGTGTTTCGAAAACGCCCACGGCCGTTCCACCAGGCCTCATGATTTCTTCTCCGCGCTCACCAGTGCCTGCTCGCTCACCCCGGCGCGGTACAACAGTTCGCCGCGCGCCGCCGCCGCACCCGCGTGAGCGCGAGCGGCATCCGAGCGCGCCCGATTGAGCGCACTCTGCGCATCCAGCAGCGTGACCATCGGCGCCAGCCCGTTTTCATAGCGCACGCGCACCAGCCGCACGCTCTCGGTCGCCGCCGCGAGCGCGCTGTCGGCGATCGCGATCCCGGCCTGCGCTTCCTTCAGCCGCAGCCACGACTCGCGCACCCGAAAGCGCGCCTCCTTGGTCATCGCGGCCAGGTAGCTTTCAGCTTCGCGGGCGCCGGCCGCCGCCTGCGTTTCCGCGGCCTTGGTGCGCAGGCCGTCGAAGATCCTCCAGGTCACCCCGACGCCGACCAGGTAACTGGTTCCCTCGGCGCCGAACGGGTGATCCCCGTCGTTCGCCTGGAGCGACGCCGTCAGGCCGAATTCCGGGTAGCGCGCCGCCTTTGCCAGATCTCCGGCGCGATGAGCGTTCGACGCCCGGGCCGCCAGCGCCCGCAGGTCGGCGCGTTGGGAGGCGCCGGCCAGCAGCGTCTCGAGATCGGGCTCCGCGGGCAGGGCGAGCGACGCCGCGGGGGCGAGCGCCTCTTCCCGCCCGACCGCCAGTCCCAGGCCGCGGCGGGCGATCTCCAGATCGTTCTCGACCGTCAGACGCATCCGGCGCGCCTCTGCCAGGGCGACCTCCGCGCGCAGCCTATCCGACGCCAGACCGGTGCCGGCGTCCTCGGCGACGCCGGCGAGGCGCCGGTGTTCGGCTGCGTCCTCTTCCGCGCGGATCGCCGTCTCGAGATAGGCCTCGGCCGCCTGCGCTCCCAGCCAGGCCTGCAGCACCTGGTGGAAGACCTCCTCACCCCGCCGCTCACGCTCGAGGCCCACGGCGCCGGCCTCCTCCTTCGCCATCGCAACGCCGAGGAGCGCACGCCGCGAGTAGATCGGCTGGGTCAGCGTCAGATTCGTCTGAAAGTCGCTGATCGCGGCCGGGTCGTTGAACGTGCCGGGCGCCCCCTGCAGGTCCGCGGGCGTGAAGTTCCCCTGGTTGATCTTCATCGAGAAGTCGTACGCCGGGTTGTCCGTGCTCATGAACCGCTCCTCGAACGTGATCGTCGGGAGCAGATTCCCCCGCGCCGCAGCCACGGCGCCGGCAGCCCCGTCGACCCGGGCGTTCGCCGCCTTGATCAGATCGCTCTTGGCGAGCGCCTCCGCGGTGGCCTCGGCCAGCGTCACGCGCTGCTGGGCCTGCGTCGGGACGGCCGAAAGACTGCTCGCCGCCAGGACGAGGAGCATGACGAAACGGGATGGGCGGACCTTATTTTTCACGAGCGACTCCTTTTCGTGTGATAGGCGGCGAGCGTCTTCTTGTCGCAGGCGGACTCGCCGCGGAAGGCCGCGCACGCGGCGAGTTGTTCCCGGTCTGCAGCGATCTGGTCCTCGACCTCGATCGCCCTGGCAACTTGCTGTAGCAGGCGATGTTTGCCGCCGCTTTTGGCCTCGTCGGAGAGGCGGTAGCGGCTGCGCTTCCCTTCGCGATGCGCGACGGCCAGCCCGGCCTCGCGCAGCACGGCCAGGTGACTCGAAGCGAGCGGTTGCGAGATGCCCAGCGCCCCGACGACCTCGAGCACGCACAACTCCCGCTCGCGCAGCAGCATCAGGATGCGCAGGCGGTTCTCGTCGCCGAGCGCCCGCAGGCACTTCACCATCGAAGCGATCATGGCCGGCCCTCCCCGTTGATACATAAACACATAAGCATTTGTTTATGTGATGTGGCGAGGCCGGGATCGTTTCACCGCAATCAGCTGGTGCGCGGCGGCTGGGGCGAGCCCGAAGGCAGATAGGCGAAGCCGCCGTGCACCCCGACGAGGCGACCGGGGTGGCGTCCGCAGGGACGCAGGCGCGTTGCTTGAGCCGAAGGCGCGTTAGGTGAGGGAGAGCCCCGGGCGCCTGGCCGGGGTGCCGGTGGAGACGCGCGACCGAAGAGTCGCCCCTGTCGCCTCGCGGACGAGGCCGGAGCGCCTCAAATCAGGGAACGGGGCGCCGCCGGACGCCGATGACGTTGGGGATCGGCCTGGCGGGCCGGTTCACGTCGGTTGCCGGGAAGACCCCCTCGTACCCGCCGACCAGCTCGAGCGGCTCTCCCCCAGCCGCGACGAACAGCTGCGCCTGCGCGCCCCCCTCCAGGTGCTGGGCCGCCACGATCTCCAGCGGCAGCGCGAGCAGCGCGTCAATGAGCCTGTCCAGCGGCAACGGCGTCCCGCTGAAGATCAGCAGCGCCCGCCCCTGTCGATCCTCGCCGAGGGCCGCCTCGCTCCACCGGCTCTCCTGCGGCTCCCAGCGGTTCTTCCCGGGCCGTTTGACCAGCCGGAGATTCTGCACGACGCGGCGATAACGGCTGATCACGCTGTCCAGCGGGTCGTCCTCGAGGTCGAAGATGCGAAACGGCGCGTCGCGCGGGTCGACAGGGTCGAACGCCGCGGCGGAGAGGTAGCTGTTTCTCCCGCGGCTGAAGACCGTGCCGTCGGCCTGCATGTACCCGGAGTGAGTCCGGTAGTCCTCCTGGTACATGCCGGCGTTGATCGCAGCGGCGAAACCCTCACGGCGCGACCATTCCCGCGCTGTGTAGCCGCCGGACTCGCCACTCGGGAGTCCGTGCAGCTTCAGCTCCCAGCGCCGCGGATCGACGCGCAGAACTTGGACCTGCGCGGGGGGGGGGCCGAAACCGGTCAGCGTGAATCGTCCCAGTTCGAGTCCGCCGCCGAGCGCGACCCACGCGCCCTCCGCCGGGCCGGCGGCGCCCACCGCCAGGGGCAGACAGAGCGCGCTGGCAAGAGACGCGCTGAGCACGATCCGGACGAATTTCATGCGTGACATCGTACCATGGCGCCCCTGAGCGCACGGTCCGCAGGTTGCTTTCTGGCGCCGGCAGATACCGTCATGAGCTGCGTAACGGAGGCGCAGCGTGCTTCGGGAGGGTATACTCAACGGTACGGAGGTAGTGCGCATGACCTTGGAACTGCGATCGAACGCATTCGCTCACCTGGACGCAATCCCGCGCAGGTTCACCTGCGATGGCGAGAACGTTTCCCCGGACCTGATGTGGTCGGGCCTGCCGGCCGGCACGAAGAGCCTGGCCCTGATCGTCGACGACCCCGACGCGCCCGACCCGAAAGCCCCGAAACTCGTCTTCGTCCACTGGGTGCTCTACAACCTCCCGCCCGGCGCCGCCAGCCTCGTCGAGGCGATCCGCCCCGATCAACTCCCCGCGGGGACGCTCGCAGGGCGCAACGACTGGGGCCGCACCGGCTACGGCGGCCCCTGCCCGCCGATCGGGCGGCACCGCTATTTCCACCGGCTCTACGCGCTGGACAAGCTGCTCCGCGACCTGGGAACGCCAACGAAGACGCAGCTGCTCGCGGTGATGGAAGACCACGTCCTCGCGGTCGCCGAACTCGTCGGCACCTACGAGCGCGCAGGCCGCTGAAAACGGCCCATCTGCGGCGTTGCCCTCCTCACTGCTCCCTGCGGCGGGCACCAGCCCGCCTCAGTCGCAGCATCGTCGGGCGCCTTGCACCTGGACCCTTTTGAGCGGCCTGCGCTGCAGGCATTGCACCAGATCCGCCCCCCGCGCCGGCACGATCCCGCCCGGCACCGACGAGGCGGTTACCTGCCCAGAGCTGCGGCGACCGCCGCGTACACGACGGCTCCCGCTCGCGTATTCAAGCCCTTGGCGAGACCGGGATCCGCTGCAAGCGCGGCGTCGACGCCCCCCGCCAGGCGCAGCGCGTACGGCAGGGTCGCGTTGGTCAGCGCGAACGTCGAGGTCCGCGGCACCAGCGCCGGCATATTGGTCACGCCGTAGTGAATCACCCCGTGCACGACGTAGGTCGGCTCGGCGTGGGTCGTCGGGCGGATCGTCTCGATGCAGCCGCCCTGGTCGACCGCCACGTCCACGATCACTGATCCCGCCTGCATCCGCCGCACCGCCTCCTCCGACACCAGCACCGGCGCCCGCGCTCCGGCCAGCAGCACCCCGCCGACCAGCAGGTCGGAGGCGACGGCCGCTTCCTCGACATTGGCCCGGTTGGACATCAGTGTCTCGACTTTCCCCTGGAAGTGCTCGTCGATCGCGGTGAGGCGCTTGAGATCGACGTCGAGCAGCGTCACCTCGGCGCCCATGCCCACGGCGACGCGCGCCGCGTTCACGCCCACCGCGCCGCCGCCGAGCACGGTTACGCGCCCGTGGCGAACCCCCGGGACGCCGCCGAGCAGGATCCCCGGCCCGCCGCGGTCCTTCTGCAGCAGCGTGGCGCCGATCTGCGTCGCCAGCCGCCCGGCGACCTCGCTCATCGGCGCCAGCAGCGGCAGCGACCGGTCCGCCGCCTCGACGGTTTCGTAGGCGATCGCGGTGACCCCGCGCTCGAGCAGCGCGAGCGTCAACTCTCGCGCCGCCGCCAGGTGCAGATAGGTAAACAGGACCAGCCCGGGGCGCAACAGGGCGAACTCCGAGGCGATAGGCTCCTTGACCTTGACGACCATGTCGGCGCCGCCCCAGGCAACCGCCGCGTCGGGGACGATCTCGGCGCCGGCTGCCCGGTAGGCCTCGTCGGCGATGCCGCTGCCGGCCCCCGCGCCGGCCTGGACCAGGACGCGGTGGCCGGCGTCCGCGAGCGCCTGCGCGCCCGCAGGCACCACGGCGACGCGGTTCTCGCCGATCTTCACTTCCTTCGGGACGCCGATGATCATGACGCGTTCATCTTATGACAGCCGCGCCTCATGTGCCAGTGCTGCGATGTTGTTGACGGAACACTGCTCTTGTCATACAATTCGGTATGAACATGAATGAGTTGCCTCCTGCCAGCACTCTTGTAGTCAAAGGGGGAACATGCCGGACAGAATGGTACAGCCTGAAGTTCGCCGCGAGGTGCAGGAACTCTCCCTCCTCTTCGAAATCAGTCAGGTCCTCGACCGCTCCCTCGACCTGCGCGAGAGCGTGCACCCCGTCCTCAAGGCGATGGCCGACCACATGGGGATGCTCCGCGGCAGCCTGACGCTGCTCAACCGCGACAGCGGCGAGATCTCCATCGAGGCGGCCTACGGCCTCTCACCCAGCCAGAAGGAGCGCGGGCGCTACCGCCTCGGCGAGGGGGTCACCGGCAAAGTCGTGCAGTCAGGCGAGCCCGCCGTCGTCCCGCGGATCTCCCAAGACCCGCTCTTCCTTGACCGCACCGGTGCCCGCAAGGGCCTCAAGAAGGGGGACATCTCCTTCATCTGCGTGCCGATCAAGCTCGGCAACGAGGTCATCGGCGCGCTCTCGATCGACCGGCTCTTCGCCGAGGAGATCGACCTGACCGAGGATGTCCGCCTGCTGACGATCGTCGCCTCGATGATCGCCCAGGCCGTGCGCCTGCGCCAGGCCGCGCAGGAGGAGCGCCAGCGCCTCGTCGAGGAGAACCAGCGCCTCCAGGAGGAGCTGCAGGACCGCTTCCGCCCCTCGAACATCATCGGCAACTCCAAGCCGATGCAGGCCGTCTACGACCTGATCGCCCAGGTCTCCAAGAGCGACGCCACGGCGCTGATCCGCGGCGAGAGCGGCGTCGGCAAGGAACTGGTCGCCGCGGCGATCCACTACAACAGCCGCCGCTCCGCGCTGCCGTTCATCAAGGTCAACCTCGCGGCACTCCCCGAGACCATCATCGAGAGCGAGCTCTTCGGCCACGAAAAGGGCGCCTTCACCGGCGCGCTCGCGCAGCGCAAGGGGCGGTTCGAGCTGGCGCACACCGGCACGATCTTCCTCGACGAGATCGGGGATCTCTCGCCGACGACCCAGGTCAAGCTGCTGCGCGTGATCCAGGAGCGGGAGTTCGAGCGCGTCGGCGGCAACCAGACGATCCGCGTCGACGTGCGGATCATCGCCGCAACCAACCGCGATCTCGAGGCGCTCTCGGTCGACCAGCGCTTCCGCCAGGACCTCTACTACCGGCTCAACGTCTTTCCGATCCACGTGCCGGCGCTGCGCGAGCGCAAGGCCGACATCCTGCTGCTGGCGGAC
>Ga0334722_10003530_pt1 | contig 16753 bp, 14 predicted proteins | sample C3_bottom_MG_FD_207210 | JGI IMG/M metagenome (GOLD analysis project Ga0334722, IMG submission 207210) | Sediment microbial communities from Yellowstone Lake, YNP, Wyoming, USA - C3_bottom | ecosystem: Environmental > Aquatic > Freshwater > Lake > Sediment | place: USA: Wyoming | collected...
TGCGGCGGGGACGCAGACGGAACGGGTACTCGGTGCCATTGCACGCGAGGTGATTGCCAAGGCGGACGTGGTGATCGACCTGCACAACGGCGACATCGACGAAAACCTGCGGCCGTATTCGTACTGGACCCGTACGGGAAACCCCGCCCAGGACAGCGTCGCCCTTGCGCTGTGCAAGGCCATGGGGCTGGATCATGTGATTGTCCGGGATGTGGACGTGACCAACCCCGGGTCCATGCGCAGCGCCAGCGGCTATTCGCTGTCGCTGGGAAAGGTGGCGGTAGTCGCCGAGGCGGGACGCTGGGCCCGCACTGACGCGGCCGATGTGCGTTCGCTCGAAGACGGGATCCTGGGGGTGTTGGCGCAGCTCGGCATGCTGCAGCGCGCCAGGCCCGCCGCGTTGCACATCACCTGGCTTGGCGAAGATGCCCGCGTCCGCACGGAAGGGGACGTCGTCTGGACGGCGACCGTCGATCGCGGCGTTCGGGTAAAGAGCGGCCAGGTGATCGGGTACACATCTGATTACTGGGGCCGCAATCTTGCTGATGTGAAGGCGCCGAGGGATGGCATGGTGACCTTTATCAGAAGTGTGCCGAGCGCATGGGCTGGTGCGACACTGGCGACAGTTGCCGAAGTGCTTGTCGCCCCGGCGGCTTGGAAGAAGCCGTAGGGGACCAGTTCAGGCAGCACCTGGAGAAAGCATGAAAAGGCGCTCTGCAAAGAGTGTTTATTTTTGTTGAGAATATTTTACTCCGCGTTGAGCCAGTTAATGACGCGCTCCTCCATAAAGTAGCGAGGAGCCCATGGCTGGCCTTCGACCCAGCCGACGTGCCCACCCCGTTGGCTGAACTCAACGCTTAGCAAGTCATTCTCTTGTGCCAACTTACGCACCATTGACAGAATGTGCCGAGGAAGGAATGGGTCATCTTCCGCGTTGAAGAGAAGGGTTGGCCGCCTTATGTCCAGCAGAAAATTGATGGAGGACGACCGCGAGTAATAGTCGTCCGCTCCGGCGAAACCATGCACCGGACCGGTCACTACGTCGTCAAACTCCCAGAACGTTCGTGCCGATCTCAGACGATCCCAGTCGCAGAGGTCGGGATAGCGGTCACGTTTTGCCTCCGTCTTGGCCCTCAGTGACTTCATGAAATGATCGACGTACCGCTGGCCCATGGTGCATTCCAGGAACCGACTGCCGGCTGCGAGGTCGTATGGAACCGAAACGCCCGCTGCCCGTCTCACATTGGAAACAAGTGATTCTCCCTGCTCACCCAGCCATTTGAGCAGCACGTTGCCTCCAAGCGAAACCCCCACGACGCGCAGGTCGAGCGAAGGGTGCGAAGCGACGAGGGTTCGAACGACGAAGTCGATATCGGTCGTTTCGCCCGAATGGTAGAGGCGGCGCGCCGAGTTGATCTCGCCGTCGCAACCCCGAAAGAGCATCAGGTCGGCCGACCATCCTCGCGAGCGCGCCTTGGCGAGCAGTCCCTGGGCATAGTTCGAGGCGACAGTTCCCTCGAGCCCGTGCAGCACGAGGAGATGGGGCCGGTCGGGCGTAATGCTGCCAGCGCGGGCGATGGATAGATGATCGCCGTCCGGCGTGGCCCAGCGTTCGATGCGGTCATGGGCGTGCAGTTGGCGGCGGCCTTTCTTTCCCCAGACCGTGGGGAGGTGGGCACCGGGCAGCCACCAAGCGGGGCGATACGTCGATTTCAGCTCTGGCATGTCGGTGTTGCGCTCGCGTCTGGCGAAAGGAGGCGAAGGCAAGGCGGAGCAGGAAGGTAACTTCCAACTTGAGGGTGGCGTACCTCGTGCGTTTGGCTCACGGGGATCTGCGGCGATGGGCAACGCGCCCAACTATTATAGAAGCGCTCAATTCACGGGCGATGAAGGTGTCCGTTCGAGGGGGCTCCATGGAAGTTCAGATCTTCGGCACCAGCAAGTCGCAGGGAACTCGTGCCGCGCAGCGGTTCTTTGCCGAGCGGCGGGTGAAGGTGCATTTCGTTGACCTCAAGGAGCGTGCGGCGAGCAAAGGAGAGCTCCAGAAGTGGGTGCAGCGGTACGGGGTGACGCCGCTCATCGACAAGCGCAGCCGGCGCTACGCGGAGCTGGGATTGGGAGTGGCACGGCTCGATGACGCCCGATGGATCGAGAAGCTCGCGGAGGAGCCGATGCTGCTGGTCATGCCGCTGGTGCGTTGGCAAACCAGGCTGACCATCGGAGACGCGATGGCCGAGTGGAAGCAGTGGGTCGACGCGGACAAGGACGCCTGACGCATGGACGGAGGCACTGAGATGCGGAGCGACACCCGATGATCTGGGCCTGGCTCGGCTTTCTCGCGTTCGTCGCCCTTCTGCTGGCGCTCGACCTGGGCGTGTTCAACAAGAAAGCGCATTCGCCGTCCATGAAGGAGGCGCTCGCCTTCACCAGCGGTGTGGTGGCGCTGGCGCTCCTGTTCACGGTCGTGATCTGGGCGGGCTACCACAACCACTGGCTGGGTCTGGGCAATCACCTCGACGCCGTGGACCGCCAGGTGAACGATGGCCGTTTGGCGGCCGTGAAGTTCCTCACCGGCTATGTGATCGAGTTGTCGCTGAGCATGGACAACGTGTTCGTGATCGCGCTGATCTTTGCGCACCTGAGGATTCCGGTGCACCTGCAGCATCGGGTGCTGTTCTGGGGCATTCTCGGGGCGCTGGCGATGCGCGGCGCGATGATTGGCGTCGGGGCGGCACTGGTCGCCCGGTACCATTGGATTCTGTACCTGTTCGGGGCGTTCCTCGTGTACACCGGCGTCCGGATGCTCTTCACGACCGGCGAGGAGGATGCGCCGGGCGAAACGTGGGTGATGCGGCAGCTCAGGAAGTACTTCCCCATCACCGAGGAGTACCACGGATCTCGTTTCACCGCGGTGCTGAATGGACGGCGATGGTTGACGCCCTTGGCGGTGGCGCTGGTGCTGGTGGAAACGACGGACCTGATCTTCGCGGTCGATTCGATTCCGGCCATCTTTGCCATCACGGCCGATCCCTTCCTGGTCTTCACGTCGAACGTGTTCGCGATCCTCTGCCTGCGGTCGCTCTATTTTGGCCTGGTCGGGCTGATCGAGCGGTTCAAGTACCTGAAGGTGTCCCTCTCCGTGATCCTTGCCCTGGTGGGGACAAAGATGCTGGCCGCCAAATGGCTGGTGGCTTGGATCGGGGAGTCGCTGAACTTCTGGATGCTGGGCATGGTGGCGGGCATCCTGCTCGTCGGGGCGGTGGCCAGCGGCTGGGGGCGCCCGGTGAAGGCGTCCGGCACGTAGCCGAGTTGGGCCTGACGAGCTGCGGCCGGCCCCGACTGATGCTATCGCGGTTCCGCGAGCACGAGATCAGCAACCACGGGTCGGTGATCTGACTCGCGCCGGTCGAGCACGCGCGACGCGGCCGATCGGAAGTGGGCAGACGCCAGGATGTAGTCGATGCGCTTGGCCGGCGTGCCGGATGGATACGTGTATCCGGCGTCCGCCGCGGCCGTCCAGGTGTCATGCAACCGAGCCAGCAACGGCGCCAATTCCGGCGCATCGGACCCGGCGTTGAAGTCGCCGAACATGAGTGTGGGAATGGCGGAACTGCCGATGAGGGACAGCGTCTCGGCCACCTGTCGGCGCCGCACCGACGGATCGGCGCGGTAATCGAAATGGGTATTGAATACGCGCACGCGCGTGCTGCCGACCGCGACGACGGCCTCGAGCAAGCCAGGCATGGGCGTCGGCGCGGTCGCATCGGCCTGCGTGGAGAGTCGCGTGATCTGATGGTTGGTGAACGCGACGATCGGATGCCGGCTCAACAGGGCGACGCCGTATTCACGCGACGGCGAAGACGCACTGGCGCCGGGCAGCTGATAGATGGGAGCGAACCGCACCTGCATGCCGAGGCGATCGGCCAGCACGGCGGCCTGATCGGCGAAGCCGCTGCGGGCGTGCCAATGCACGTCCACCTCCTGCAAGGCGACGATCTCCGCACCCGAGGACCGGATGACATCGGCGATGCCGTCGAGGTTGCCGGCGCCGGCCTGGATGTTGTATGTCATCACGCGCAACGACTGCGCCGGTGTCGCAGGCGCCGGATGGTGGGCGCAGCTGGCCAGCGCAAGCGTGCCGGCGAGCGATAGAATGAATCTCATGGCACGATCAAGGATTGATGGACGTCCGTAAGCTACCACGGCCGTGGGCGCTTGATGCAGCCGAACCTGTTGACGAGGGAGCCGCTTGAGATCGCTGCACACCGGCACGCTCATTCGAACGACCGACCGCCGGCGCATCGATGCGATCTGCGCATCGAGGCTCGACTGGCTGATGCTCGATGGCGAGCATGCGGGCATCGGGCCGGCTGAGATCGAGGCGATGCTGGCCGCCATCGATGGCCGACTGCCAGGCTACGTGCGCGTACGTTCGCTTGACGCGGCGTCCATGACGCATGCGCTCGCACACGGCGCGCAGGGCATCATCGTGCCGAATGTCGATACGGTGGCCCAGGCCGAAGAGAGTGTGCGCATCGTGCGCACCTCGCCGTGGCCATCGGCCGCCGTGGTAGTGCAGGCAGAAAGCGCCGATGCGGTGCGCAACATCGATGCAATCGTCGCGGTGCCTGGCATCGAATGGGTGCTGATCGGCCCGTACGATCTCTCGAGAAGCCTGGGCATCTTCGAGCAGTTCGACACCCCGGAATTTCACGCGGCCGTTCACGTCATCGACACCGCGTGTCAGCGGGCGGGGGTGCCCGTCGGCATCTTCGGCATGACCCCGGCGCACGTGGCGTCCTACGTTGCGCGGGGGTATACGTGGGTGGTGGTGGGGATCGATTGACCGGCTGACGGGTTACATACGGCGTCTCCTGCACGTCTCCCCTGAGACCCAGACGGAGGACACATGAAGAAGATGATTGCAGTGGCGGTGCTTGCCCTGGTGGCGGCCGCGCCGGCGCGCGCCCAAACGGGCCTGTTCGTGGGCGTCCAGGCCACGGGCGCCTCGCTGAACTACAAGGATGCGGCGAGCAACCTCGATTTCGGTTCGGGATATGGCGTGCATGCCGGCCTGATGCTCGGCAGCTCGTTCGGCGTGCTCGTGAACTACGACAAGAACACGCTGGGCTCGTCGAACGGCGACACGGACCTCGGCCAGTGGGATCTGCTTGGCCGGATGTCGTTCATCGGACTCGGACCGGTCCGCACCTACCTGACGGGCGGCATTACGGGGCGCTCGACGACGTCGCAGTTCTACAACGGCAGCACGGGCAGTTTCGACTTCAGCGGGACGAACCCGACGGCGGGGCTCACCGCACAGATCATGCTGGGGTCCAAGCTGGCGGTGGATGGCGGCATGTTGTGGACGTTCGGCAAGTTCAACGACACCAAGGGCTACAGCTCCACGCGCGTGGAGGCGACCGGGTCGCGCGTGTCGGTGGGCCTGAGCTACTACCTGTTCGGCGGGAAGTGAGGCCACGCTCCCCCCGCCAGACAGCGGGGAAAAAGGGCGCGGCGCGTGCTGATTGGCGAAGGGCTTGTGCCCGGGCGAATTAGGAGCCGTGCCCCGGGGTGACTAGCTTTCCTTATGACCAAGAAGATGACGGGCAGTACTCCGGAAGCGGGCTTTGCCACGCTTGGCCTCGATCCGCGACTGCTCGACGCGCTGACGGCGCTGGGCTACGAAGAACCCACGCCCGTACAGGCGGCCACCATTCCCGTGCTGCTTGCCGGTCGCGATGTGCTCGCGGTGGCGGCGACCGGCACCGGGAAGACGGCGGCGTTCGCCCTGCCGCTCCTGCATCGCATCGATCCCACGGCCACCGCGCGTACACGGCTGGCGGCGCTGGTGCTGGTTCCCACGCGCGAACTGGCCATGCAGGTGGCCGAGGCCATTCATCGCTACGGCAAGCCGTTCGGCGCGTCGGTGCTGTCGCTGTATGGCGGGGCACCAATGGAAGGACAGATTCGTGCACTCAAGCGCGGCGTAGACGTGGTGATTGCCACGCCGGGGCGCGCGCTCGACCACATCCGCCGCAAGACGCTGCACCTCGACCACGTGAAGTCGGTGGTGCTCGATGAAGCCGACGAAATGCTCGACATGGGATTTGCCGAGGACCTCGAGGCCATCCTGAGTGAACTGCCGGCCGAACGGCAGACGGCACTGTTCAGCGCGACGATCCCGGCGCGCATCACGGCGATTGCCAAGGCGCACCTGCGAGACCCGGAGATCATTCGGATCGAGCGGCCGGTGGCAGTTCCCGGGGAGGCCGCGAAGGTGCGCCAGGTGGCCTACATCGTGCCGCGCGCACACAAGATGGCGGCCCTGGCGCGCGTGCTGGACGTGGAAGCGCCGGAGAGCGCGATGGTGTTCTGCCGGACCCGCACCGAAGTGGACCAGCTCACCGAGACACTCGTGGCGCATGGCTATCGCGCCGAGGCGCTGCACGGCGGCCTGAGCCAGGACCAGCGCGACCGCGTGATGAAGCGCTTTCGCGCCAAGGGGAGCGACCTGCTGATTGCCACCGACGTTGCGGCGCGCGGCCTGGATGTGAAACACGTGACGCACGTGGTGAACTTCGACGTCCCCTGGGAATCGGAGAGTTACACGCATCGCATCGGTCGCACCGGCCGCGCGGGGCGCGAGGGCGTGGCGATCACGCTGGCGGAGCCCCGCGAGCACCGGACGCTGCGCGCCATCGAGGCGGCCACCGGGCAGAAGATCGAGATCGGCACGGTGCCGTCGGTGGCCGACCTGCGCACGCGGCAGCTCGATCAGCTGCGCGACCAGGTGGTGGCCGTGCTGAACGGCGAGGACGTCGACCGGTTCCGCCCGATCGTGGAGCAGCTGGCCCTGGAGCACGACGTGATGGACATCGCCGCCGCCGCCATCCGGATGGCGGCGCGCAAGGGTGAAAGCGACCGCGAACCGGTGGAGATTCCGAGCGTCGTGCCGCGCGGCGGCGATCGTGACGCCCATACCCCGCGCCCCGCGCGGCAGTCGCGACGCGAGCATGCCGGCAAGGTCGGCGGCACGGTGGCGAAGCTCTACATCGGGGCCGGGCGCAAGCTGAAGATCCGCCCCGGCGACATCGTCGGTGCCATAGCCGGCGAGGCGAATATTCCCATCTCGCAGATCGGCGCCGTGCAGATCGGCGACCGCCACTCGATCGTGGAAGTGCCCGAGGACAAGGCGAACTTCATCATCGCCAAGCTGTCGGCCAGCACGATCAAGGGAAAGAAGGTGCGCGTCCGACGGGACCAGGCGTAGCCGGGATCAGCGCCCCAATTCGGCCCTCGGCCGGATGTCGCAGCCATGCAGGTGATCGTTCACGAGCCCCATGGCCTGCATGAAGGCGTACATGGTGGTGGGCCCGACGAACGTCCAGCCACGCTTCTTGAGTGTCTTGGACAGGGCCACCGATTCCGGCGTCGTGGCCATGGTCTTCAGCACGTCCCACGTGAGCTTGCGCGGACGCGACTTTGCCGGCGGCTCGAAGCTCCAGACGAACTTCGCCAGTGATCCTTCGGCGTCAATCAGGTCGGCACAGCGCCGCGCGTTGTTGATGGTGCTCTCGATCTTGCCGCGATGCCGCACGATGCCGGCGTCCTTCAGCAGGCGCTCGACCGTGCGCGGCGTGTAGCGCGCCACCTTCTCGATGTCGAAGCCATCGAAGGCGAGGCGGAAGTTCTCGCGCTTGCGCAGGATGGTGAGCCAGCTGAGCCCGCTCTGGAACCCCTCGAGCGTGATCTTCTCGAACAGCCGGCGATCGTCGCGGACCGGGAAGCCCCACTCGGTGTCGTGGTACCGCACGTAGAGCGGGTCGGCGGCGCACCAGAAGCACCGGGTGAGGCCATCGGCCCCGACCACCTGGCCAGGATGGGAAGTCATGCACCGAAATTATCGCGTTCACCGCGCGGACGCAGCATCACGAGCGGGGGGCAAACAAAACGGGATGCCGGTTGATCGGTCCGGCACCCCGTTACGCGTCACTACGAGCGTCAGTTGTCCTACGCAACTACGACCGGCTCAGGAAACCAGAGAGCTGCTTCTCGGGCCAAGGCTGGTACCATGCCTGATGCTGCCGCGAGGGCATCGAGCAGGTGTTCCAACAGGAACGGAACAGCGATCTGCTCGATGGCGTACCGGACCTCGTCATCCCTCCAATACGCATAGCCGATGCGTAAACGGTTCGCGTTGACTTCGTTAAGCCACGCACATAGGTCCTCGCTGAACGGCACATCGGAGACCACGGTACCAAGGACCCTTACCACGGGCGGATCTTCTTCCACCTGGATGCCCAGGGGAACGTCGTCCACGCCAACCACGATCATCCCTGATTCGTCGACTTTGAGTGTGCCCTCCGGCACATAGGGTGCGAGGCCAGTCAGGACTCGCGTGATGAGGCGTTGTCGAGTGGAATCGATTCGGTGATGCGTCGCTGGCTCGGACTTCGTAGAAGACCGCTTGGCTCGGGCTGGTCTCCTGCGCACTGACGGCATCGGAATCACCTCCCCGTAGCGGGCGCAGGACCACCATGCGGCACATTTTCGGAAAAGGAAATAGGCGCGGGTCCTACAGCATGTGAGGAAATTCTGTGCGACAAAACGGCACCTCGCATGCCCGGTGCATATGCAGTGCGAAATGGAATCCTCCTGGTCGCTAGAGTCCTTCCGCCGCGGGCCGCCGGGGGAGAGATTCTCCGGATTCCCCGCGCATCGGAGCCGGAAATGACGTCCCGCCGAGACTTCCTGAGCCTGTCCGCCACGGCGGCTGCCGCCACGGCCCTGTCGAGTTCGCGGGCCGGCGCGACGCCACCGACCCCGGCTGATGATCCACCGGCGATTGCGGCACTCAAGTCGATGCGGGACAAGGCTTCCCCCATCACCGTGAGTGAGCGGCAGGGACGGCTCGAACGGGCGCGCGGGCTGATGCGGGCGGCCAGGCTGGATGCAGTGATGTTCACCGGGGGCACGTCCATGGACTACTTCACCGGCATGCGGTGGGGCATCAGCGAACGCCTGCTTGCCGTGATCATCCCGGTGCGTGGCAATGCATTCCTGGTGACGCCGAAGTTCGAGGAGGAGCGAGCGCTCGAGCAGGCCCGCACGGGGCCGCTGGGCGCGGGAACCGACGTGCTGGCGTGGGAAGAGGATGAGTCCCCGTATGACCTGGTGGCCCAGGGGCTCCGATCACGCGGCATCGCCGCGGGCGTGCTCGGGGTCGAGGAGACCGTCCGCTGGCAGTTCAGCGATGGCGCCGCTCACGCGCTGCCGCAGATGTCGCTGGCGAGTGCCACTCCGGTTTCCGCCGGATGCCGCGTGGTGAAGGACGCCCACGAGATCGCGTTGATGCGGCTGGCCGCGCACGTGACGCTCGCGGCGTACGAGGCGGCATGGAAGTCGCTGCGCGAGGGCATGACGCAGGGGGAGTTCGCGGCGCTGGTCAGCCGCGCCCATGCGAAGCTCGGGTTCGATGGCGGTGCGGGTGTGCAGGTGGGTCAGTACTCGGCGCTGCCTCATGGATCGACCACCCCGCAGGTGGTGCGTGAAGGGTCGATCCTGCTCATCGACGGCGGGTGCAAGGTGGAGGGATACAGCTCCGACATCAGTCGCACCTTCGTGCTGGGCACTCCGACGCAGAAGATGAAGGACGTCTTCGAGATCGTGCATGCGGCACAGACCACCGCGCTCAGGACGGCGCGCCCCGGCTTGGCGTGCGGCGACGTGGATGCCGCGGCGCGCAAGGTGATCGTCGACGCAGGTTACGGTCCCGGGTACAAGTACTTCAGTCACCGCGTGGGCCACGGCCTGGGCATGGACGGCCATGAATGGCCGTACCTCGTGAAGGGCAACGCGCTGCCGCTGCAGCCGCACATGACCTTCAGCGATGAACCCGGGATCTACATTCCGGGTGAATTCGGCCTTCGGCTCGAGGATGACCTGCACATCCTCGAAACGGGCGCCGAGTTGTTCACGCCACAGAGCACCAGTCTCGAGAAGCCGTTCTAGCACCATTCACGTGCCGCGTGAGGTTCCGTGTTCCTTCCCCTGCCGTCGTGATGACCCGCCCCGACTTCGAAGCCCTCGCACGCCAACTCGACGCCTCGGGCGAGTTCAAGGTGCTGCGGCGGTTCATGCCGCGCGCCACGTACGGCGACCTCGAGGAGGGCGAAGAGTCGCGCACCGCGCTGTTCGTGGACGTCGAGACGACGGGCATGCAGTGGATGAACGATCGCATCATCGAGTTCGCGGGCGTCCCGTTCACCTTCGGCATGACGAGCGGACGCATCACGAGCGTGGGAACGCCGTTCACGTCGCTCGAGGACCCGGGGCGCTCCGTGCCCGAGGAGATCGTGCGGCTGACGCACATCACCGACGCCATGGTGGCTGGCCATCGCATTGATGACGACCAGGTGCGGGCGCTCGCCGACCAGGCGCACCTTGTCCTGGCGCACAACGCCAAATTCGACCGGCCATTCGTGGAGGCGCGCTTTCCGTTCTTCGGCGACAAGCATTGGGCGTGCTCCATCAACGACGTGCCGTGGGAGCGGCACGGCCTTGGTTCGGTGAAGCTGGGATGGCTGCTCATGGAACACGCCGGGCGCTACTTCCGCGCGCATCGCGCCGAGGACGACTGCCTGGCGGCCATCCACGTGCTGGCGACGCCGTTTGCCGACGACGGCTCGCTCCCGATGCGGCACCTCCTCGAGTCGAGCCGACGCAACACGATCCTGGTGCGCGCGGTGAATTCACCGTTCGACACCAAGGACCTGCTGAAGGCCCGCGGCTACCAGTGGGACACCGGGACAGCGGACCGGGCGAAAGCGTGGCAGAAGGAAGTGGCGGAAGCCGCCCTCGAGCCGGAACTCGCCTGGTTGCGTGAGACGGTCTACAAGGGACGGGGCGGACCGGAAATGAAGAAACTGTCGGCGCGCACCCGCTACTCGGCGGCGCGCTGAGTCCGTCACGCATGACCGGTTCCGTGCGGTGATCGCGGCAGTCATCGCGCTGGTCGCCCAGGTTGTCCAGGCGCCAACGGCCGCGACATCCCGCAGCCGCGACACGGCGACGTACGCCTCGGCGCAGCTCAAGGCCATCATCGAGGACGCGGTTCGGTTCAACCGGCTGGTGCCGCCAGGCCTTGGGGCGTACCGGGCCCAGATGGAAAGCGAGATCTCCATCGGCAGCCAGCGTCCCGACAAGGGGGAGCGCGCCTACTCGGTGGAGCAGGTGGCGAGCGAGCTGGCGTGGAATCGCACCGGCGCCTTCGAACAGCACGTCATCGGCTATCGGTCGCAGGCGATGGGGCTTCAGTTCGCGACCATCGGCTTCATGCGCAACGCGTGGGCCGTACCGTCGCTCTACGGCAACCGCCTGGCCCTGCTGTTCGGGCGCGACACCACCCTCCGCGACCCACCGCTGGGTCGGCAGCGCACGTACCGCTCGACGGTCTTTGCCGTGCATCCGCTGGCCGAGGACCGGGAGCGCACCTATCGCTACCGGGGCGGCGATACGGTGGTGGTGCTGAGCATGAACGGCCGCGAGATCCCGATCGTGCGCGTGGAGGTGACGCCGCGCGCCGACGTGCCGGATGAGTCGGTGATCTTCACGGGCGAGCTCGACCTCGATGCGACCCGGCGGCACCTGGTGCGCATGCGCGGATACTTCGCGCACGTGGGCGGCCCCGCGCCGAAGTTCCGCCTGTTCCACCGATCGCGCCTGCAGAGCATCGCCTTCGTGGAACTGGTGAACAGCGAGGTCGACCAGATGTACTGGCTGCCCTCGTACCAGCGATTCGAGGCCCAGGCCGCAGCGCCGTTCATCGGCGACGCCCGCGCCGTCTTCCGCATCGTGTCGCGCATGCGGGGTTACGAGATCACCGCGCCGGCCGACGAGGGCGCGGCGGTCGCCATCACGGGCCCGGCCGATACGCTGCGCCTGCGCAAGCACCGGATCTCGTTTGCGCCCGTCGATTCGATGAAGGACTTCACGGCGTGGCGTGACGAAATGGGCGTGATGAGCTCCGCGGTGGCGGCGACCGACTTTGACGACGTGGCGCCCGATCTCTGGCGCGCCACGGGGCCGCCGACCACCTCGGTGCGCCCGGAACGCGTGGACGACGTGGTGCACGTCAATCGCATCGAGGGCGTCTGGACGGGCCTTGGCATCACGCGGCGCTTCCGCGAGCAGGCGCCCGGGCTGATGGTGCGCGCGATCGCCGGCTACGCGTGGAGCGAGCGGACGTCGCGCGGCCGCGCGATCGCCGAATACAGTCGTACCCGCACGCGCTACGCGCTCCGCGCCGGACGGTCGCTCGACATCACCAACGATTTCCGCGTTGCCTTCGACTCCGGCAATGCCACCAATGCGATCGTCGGCGTCGACGACTACGACTATGTGGACCGCCGGTCGGCGATGCTCTCGGCGGCGCGGCTCCTCCCCGGGCGCTTTGGCAGCGCGGTGCGCGTCGATGCCGGCGTGGTGGACGATCGCAGCGCCCGCGTGCACATGGATCGATCGATCATCGGCCGCAAGCTGTTCCGCGAGAACCGCGCAGTGCTGGAGGGACGCTATGCGCGCTCGGCGCTCACCTTCGATTGGCGGCCCGACGTGAACGGCGACATGATGCGCGTCGGCTACGGCGGGCGCGTCTACTATGAGCGCGGCGATGGCGACCTCAACTACCAGCGCATCGAGGTGCGCGGCGCGACGCGGTGGAACAGCGGCCGGGTGACGGTGGCTGGGCGCGTGGACGTGGGCCAGGTCTCGGGGCGCGTCATCCCGCCGCAGCAGATCTTCGAGCTGGGAAGTTCCGAGGCGCTGCCCGGGTATGGCTTCAAGGAATTCGCCGGCGACCGGGCAGCGCTGTTCCGCGGCGTGGCGATGTACCGGCTGAATTTCTGGAACGTGCCGGTGCCCATCACCCGGCGCCTCTGGCTGCCGAACCCGGCGCCGGCGCTGGCGGTGGGGCTGCAGGCCGGATGGACGGAAATCTCGAGCAATGCGGCCCGCGTGGCCATCGCGCAGATGAGCGTCCACGACCCGAACCTGCTGGCGACGTGGCGCCCCGCGTCGCGCGCCAGCGGCGGGGTGCGCGCCACGGTGACTGGCGGTGTGCGGTTCTTCGGCGGGGCGGTGGGAGCGCTGGTGGCGCATCCCATCGATGAGCCGGGCAAGTGGCGCCTCATGCTGACCTTCGGCGGACAGCTCTGAGCTTCCCGCTCTCGGCACGTGGCCCGGCGCGCTAGAACTCGCCGATCAACCCGATTTCCGGTTCCAGGTGCTGGCCGAACCGGCTGGCCACCGCCTGCTGGGCATGGGTGATCAGGGCGCGCACGTCGGAGGCGGTGGCGCCGCCGAGGTTCACCATGATGTTCGCGTGGATGTGCGAGATCTGCGCGCCGCCGATGCGGAAGCCCTTGAGTCCGCACTGGTCGATCAGGCGGCCGGCGCCCACGCCCTCGATCTTCTTGAAGATGCTGCCCGCACTCGGGTGGATGTCGAGCCACGGATGCCGCGCCCCGCGCCACGAGAGGTTCTCCTGCATGATGCGGTGCATGACGGCCTGGTCACCGGCCTGCAGCTGGAAGGTGGCGGCCAGCGCCACATACCCAGGTTGATGCAGCAGGCTTTCATCGTAGCCGAAGCGCATCGCCTCACGGTCCACGACACGCCGTGCGCCGGTGGGGTCGAGCAGATCCACCGACTTCACGAGTTCCGCAATGAAGACCGTGCGCTCGCGGGCCGGCGCTGGCGACAGGAAGTGCAGGTTCTGCCAGACGGCCCCCCCGACGGTGCTGGGGATGCCGACGAAATGCTCGAGCCCGGACAGGTCATGGGCAACGGTCGTCCGGATGAGATCGGCGACGACCGCTCCCGATTCGGCGCGCACCATCGCGTCGCCCAGAAAGTCCACCCGATTCCCGATGTTGCGGATGACGAGGCCGCGGACTCCGCGGTCGCCAACGAGGATGTTCGCGCCCAGGCCCAGGACGAACCACGGGATGCCAAGTTGCCGTGCGGCCAGGACGGCAGTAGCGAGGGCGTCAGCCGACGTTGCATCGTACAGCACGTCGGCGGGACCGCCGATCCGGAAGGTGGTGTATTGAGCGAGCGGCACCGATGTGCGCAGATGCTCGCGCCCGATGACGGGGGCGAGCCGGTCGGCGAGATGGCCGGGCGTGGGAAGGCTTGTCACGGGCATATTAGATGAGATCACGAATCATACGGCGGGCCACGCAAGCCGCCAGCCGGTTGCCGATGGCCGTGCTGGCCGTTGCGCTGGCGCTCCTCGCCGCTGTCCCCGCCGGGGCGCAGCGCGCCGACCTCGAGAAGGTCATCCGGCGCACGGTGCTGCCCAACGGCCTCGAGGTCGTGGTGGTGGAGAACCACGGCGTGCCCCTGGTGACGCTCGAACTGGTGGTGCGCAACGGCGCCTTCACGCAGACGCCGGAGTACGCCGGGCTCGCGCACCTGTACGAGCACATGTTCTTCAAGGCGAACGACCGGTACCCGGACCCGGACGAGACCATCAATCGCGCGTCGCACCTGGGCGCGGTGTTCAACGCCTCGACGCGGGAGGAGCTGGTGAACTACTACCTCACCATCCCCTCCGATTCGACCGCCGCCGGCATGGACTTCCTGGCCGCGGCCCTCCTGACGCCGAAGTTCCTGCCCGAGGAACTGGCCCGCGAACGCGAGGTCGTGATCGGGGAATACGACCAGCAGGAATCGAGTCCGTACTTCCGCTTCGACCAGGAAATGGGGCAGCGCCTCTGGACCACGCAGTTCAGCCGCAAGAACACCATTGGCGACCGCGACGTCATCCGCTCGACGACGCCGGAGAAGATGCGGGCCATCAAGGACCTGTACTACATCCCCAACAACTCGCTGCTCATCGTGGCCGGTGACGTGAACCCGGCCGCGGCCTTTACGCTGGCCGAGCGGGTTTTCGGCGAGTGGAAGCGCGGTCCCGATCCCTTCATCCGGGCCCCGATCCCGCCGATTCCGCCGCTGACGAAGAACGTGGGATACATCCGCGAGGAGGCGGTGAACGCCGTCAGCGTGCAGATCCAGTGGCATGGTCCCAGCGTGCGAAAGGACGAGGACGCCACGTTCGTGGCCGACGTCTTCAGCGATCTCCTCAACGCTCCGGGATCACGGTTCCAGAAGAAGCTGGTCGACAGCGGGCTCTGGGAGGGCGTGATCGTGAACTACTACACGCTCAACAACGTGGGCCCGATCACCATCAGCGGGCAGACCAGCCCCGAGCGGCTCCGTGCCGCCCTCAAGGCACTGGACGCCGAACTGCGCGAGGTGCTGACCCCGGGATACTTCAGTGTCGAGGAGATGAATGCCGCCAAGGCCCAGCGCGCCGTCTCCAGCGCCTTCGAGCGGGAGAAGGCGTCGGCGTTCGCACACACCATCGGCTTCTGGTGGAGCGTGTCGGGGCTGGAGTATTACCTGAAGTACGTTGACGAGATGGCGCGCCGTTCGCCGGCGCAGCTGCAGGACTATGCGCGCAAGTACATCATCGACCGGCCCCACGTGACCGGCGTCCTGCTCTCGCCCGAGGCACGCCGCCAGTTGAACCTCACCGAGGACGAACTGGCGCGCTGGGGGGCAATGCCGCTCCGGCCGGCGCCGGCTGGCCCGGTGAAGCGGCCGCCCGCCGTGGGAGGAATCCGCTGATGCGCGCCGCAGCCATGCTTCTTCTCGCCGCCCTCTCGGCTCCCGTGGCGGCGCAGCGCGTCAGCCCCAGCCTGCCCTCCCGGCTGCAGCCCTCCCCGGTGGCGCCCGTCCGCACAGACACCACGACGACGAGCTACAGCATCGACGGCATTCGCGTGATCCATCGCGCCGGCGCCGCCAACCTCGTCGTGATGAACCTCTACCTGCTCGGCGGCGTGCGGAACGTAACGCCGGCGACCGCCGGGATCGAGCCGATGTACCTTGCCGTGAGCGAGCAGGGCACCGAACGCTATCCCAAGGATGTGCTGCGCCGTGCCATGGCGCGCACGGGAAGCACTATTGCCCTCGACGCGACGGAGGACTGGACGCTCTTTGGCATTCGCGCGACCACCGAGGTGCTCGACTCCGTCTGGAGCATATTCACCGACCGGCTGCTGCGCCCGCGGCTTGCACCAGCCGACATCGACTTCGTACGCAACCAGGCGCTCAGCGGCCTGCGGCAGCTGAATGAGAGCCCCGATGCCCTGCTGGACCGCGTATCGGACAGCCTCGCCTTCCAGGGGCACGCGTACGCCCTCTCGACCACCGGGTCGGAAGCCTCGCTCAAGGCGCTGACGCGCGATTCGATGCTGCGGTGGAAGCAGGACTGGCTGGTGAAATCGCGGATGCTGCTCGTGGTGGTCGGTGATGTGCCGAGGGCCAAGCTGGAGCGGATGATTTCCGGGTCCCTGGCGACCCTCCCCTCGGGCAGCTACACGTGGACGATGCCCGACACGATCCCGGCCCGACCGTCGTCGCTGACCGTGGTGCCGCGCACCCTGCCCACGAACTACGTGAGCGGCACGTACCGCGGTCCGCGGGCCAACGAGCGGGATGCCGCGGCGCTGCGGGTGGCCTCCGCCGTGCTGTCCGGCCAGCTCTTCAGCGAGATCCGCTCGAAGAACAACCTGACGTACTCCGCGTCGGCGAACTTTCATGACCAGGCGCTGATTTCGGGCAACCTCTACGTCACCACCACCCTGCCCGATTCGGCACTCAAGATCATGCGCGAACAGGT
>Ga0334722_10003531_pt1 | contig 16753 bp, 19 predicted proteins | sample C3_bottom_MG_FD_207210 | JGI IMG/M metagenome (GOLD analysis project Ga0334722, IMG submission 207210) | Sediment microbial communities from Yellowstone Lake, YNP, Wyoming, USA - C3_bottom | ecosystem: Environmental > Aquatic > Freshwater > Lake > Sediment | place: USA: Wyoming | collected...
AACACGTACAAGGCGGTTTTTAGCGACCTTGATAACTACGTTGTTAGCGCGAGCAGCAGCACGAAGTTCTTGTAAGTCAGCAACCCCAAGGCCAGTGTAAGCAGCGCCTACAGCAACTTTTGAGCTTGCAAATAATTCAGCTAATTCTGCAACCAAAGTATTCTTTTTATCGCGGGTAATTGCCATAAAAATTCTCCTTTAATTGTTTTATTATTTGTTCGACCAAATTGTAAACGTTCTAGACAGTTGCGGTTCAAAAGAAAAAGTCTTTGGAACTCGCACTGCCAAAGACTTTAATCGAAAAATGTAGTATTACATAATCCTCGGTAGCAAATTAAGTGTTTCCACGGCTACTGTCTTTGGGTATTTGTCTTGGCGTAGTATAACAGATGCGTTTATCTGTTGTCAACTGCAACAACTGCCTGAATTTCGCGTTGGATATCTTCGATGGTACGCATGTTACCTTTTTCGTCTGTGCACTTGATTGGAGTAAATTCGTCAGGGTAAATGTCGCATAACTCTTCGTAATTCGATTTTGCTCTGTCCAAATGTGATGCGTCAGCTTCGTGAATATCACGTTTTTTTGAGGTATATGAACGGGTGGCTTTTTTATCGACATTTGATTGAGCGTGATCTGTTGGCATAATTAAAACTATGTTTTTATCTGGGCGTGGAATACCCAAAATACCGTATTCGGTGTTTCTCATTCTTTCATAAAATGCGGCCCGTTCGTTTTTATCTTGAAATTTAGTACCTTGATGGGCCAAATTCGATGCAACGTAACGATCTGCAATCACAAATCCATTATTGTCCAAACACTCTTTAATGTCACCGCTGGCAGCATATCGATCAACGGCATACGCCAGGCTAGCAAGGTCGCCTGACACACTGTCAGCTGACCCATAGGCGCCGTTTAGGTATTCAGCGGCATAATATGCCGAATCTTCGCCATAACGCGGAAAACTAACCTTCATGACATGTTTGCCGAGTTTTTCGGACATAAATTGACGCAGTATTTCGGCTTGAGTGGCTTTACCTGATCCGTCCCCGCCCTCGATGGCAATAAAAATACCGCGTTCGCTCATTATTTAGTTCCTTTTGGTAAACCCTTGATGGTTACTGGCATAGAGCGTTTATCTTTGAATGCCCTAGGTAACATTTGTGTTGGCGACCAAGTTCGGATAAGTTCGGATAAATCTGCTGTGTGTTGGTATTTACCGCTAACACCACCTCGACCACTACTGTAATCACCTTCAACTTCACCGGTGTGGTGAAATATAATTTGACCGATTCGTTCGCCGACTGGCAATACGACTGATTCGTGTTGATTTAGGTTGTAAATTTCCAAGGTAATTCGATTGATATATCCAGGATCAACCCAGCCAGCATCAAAACAAACTGCAACGCCGTTTCGTCCCCAACTGCTACGTGATTTAACCTCGCAGGCGCCGCCTTTTGCGCGGATGCCCATAAACTCATGAGTGTGCGCCAAAATACGCTCACCGGGCCTTAGGACGATGATTGGGTGGTCTTCGGGGATGTTTGCAAATAGGCTGTAACCATTTTTTTCACACCATTGCTTGTGAGGTTCGGCCTGCAAAGGGCCTTTGAAATATCGGGCGACATCATTTTCGTCGAATGGGTTGTACATTCGAGCGTCGGTTGCGTACTCTTGTTTGTAAAAATAATGGCCTAACGTAAAATCCATACTGGCTTGGGACACATAATTTTCGTTATATGGCTGGGCGACAATTAAGCCATCTTTGATAGCTTGTTTGATTTCGATATTACTATAGACACTCATAACATTAGTACATTCATTGTAAAATGATGCATTACTCCCCTTATATTCAACCTAACTACTATATATTGTAGAGCATAACGACCATATCTGATACCATAATGGTATGAAATACATCATTGTTGCCTATGACCGCAATCGCCTAATCGGTGCAAATAACGAACTGCTTTGGCAGGGTGAGATGGCTGCTGACATGCGACATTTTAAAGAAACCACCACTGGCAATGCAGTTATTATGGGTCGAAAAACTTTCGAATCTATTGGTCGTCCATTACCAAACCGTCAAAATATCGTAATTAGCAGACAAGCTTTGAAAATCGCAGGTATTCAATTGGTCCATAGTATTGAAGACGCTTTTTCGCAGGTTGATGCCGATAAGGATGCTTATGTCATTGGCGGCGGACAAATATATGAACAATCATTGACGTTGGTCGATAAGGTTATTGCAACTGAAATTGATGCTGATTTAAATGGTGATACATATTTCCCAGAGCTTCCAGGCAAATGGACCGAAGAAGCACGCGAAAATCACCAAGCTGATGGAAAAAACAAATATAATTATTCGTTCGTTACCTACGCTAAACAGCAATAGGCGCTTTTATTGCGGGATCGGGATCGTAACCGACTAGTTCAAAGTCTTCGATTTTAAAATCAAATATAGATTTTACATCTGGGTTTATCCTCATTGTTGGTAGGGTTTTTGGCGTTCGCGATAACTGCAAATCAACTTGTTCTAGGTGGTTTAGATAAATATGAACGTCACCAAATGTATGTACGAATTCGCCAACTTGCAATCCAGTGACTTGGGCAATCATCATCGTCAACATCGCATAGGAAGCAATGTTGAACGGTACTCCCAATAATGTATCGGCACTGCGTTGATATAATTGGCAGCTTAATTTTCCATCAATAACGTAAAACTGAAACAATGTATGACATGGCGGCAGTCCGGCCTTTGCCATTTCTTTAATGTCAGCAACGTTCCATGCCGAAACGATAATGCGACGCGAATCTGGACTATTTTTCAAGGTATCAATAACTTCTTGAATTTGGTCAATTTCACCACCTTTTCCATCTGGCCAATGTCGCCACTGGTGCCCATAAACAGGACCTAGGTAGCCGTATTTTAATGCAAATTCATGGTCAGATTTGATACGATCAGTAAATTCTTTTAAGCTGGTTTGCCACTGGTCTGAACTGCTGGCAGGTACTTCTTGTCCGGTTGATTGCAAATAGGCGCGATATGGCCATTCGTCCCAAATATGAACATCATTTTTAACTAAGTATTCTATATTACTGTCGCCATTTAAAAACCAAAGCAACTCATGAATAATCGATCGAAGGTATAACTTTTTAGTGGTTACGGCTGGAAAACCTTTACTTAAATCAAACCTGATTTGACGTCCAAATAAACTTTTTGTGCCAGTACCGGTGCGGTCTGTTTTTGTAGCACCGTTATCTCGAATATCCCTCAGCAAATCTAGATATTGCTTCATATTACCTCCATCAATTGTTATACCTAGTATGACAGATGAGGGCTAAAATTAGAAATTATAAGAAGACAAAATAAAAGATGGGAGATGCATGACTTCTTCGACATGACGTTTAAGCGGGGGCTGACAACCGCACCGCTCTCCCACGATTACTATAAATTATCCAGCGATATTTTCAACTTTGATTCCAGGACCTTGTGTGGTGCTGATTGAAGTTGTTATAACGTAAGAACCTTTTAGGCCATTTGGTTTTTGTGATTTTAGGCTCTCAAAGAATGCGTTTGCATTTTCAACCAATTTGGCAGCACCAAATGATACTTTACCAATACTTAGGTGTACGATGGCTTGTTTGTCGACGCGGTATTCAACCTTGCCGGCCTTAGCTTCAGTAACAGCCTTAGCAACGTTAGTTGCAACAGATCCGCTCTTTGGGTTTGGCATCAAACCTTTTGGACCAAGTAAACGAGCATATTTTCCAAGTTTTGGCATATATTGAGGAGTTGCAATAAGGATGTCAAAGTTAATCTCACCTTTTTCAAGTGTTTTTAGAAAATCATCATCACCTACTACATCAGCGCCGGCTTTTTTAGCTGCTGCATGATCAGTTTCAGGGGCGAATACGGCAACACGGATAGTTTTACCTGTTCCGTTTGGCAAGCTAACGGTTGCGCGAACATTTTGGTCGGCTTGGCGTGGGTCAACACCCATTCGGACGTGGATTTCAACGCTAGCGTCAAATTTGCTTGGGTTGGTTTTTACAGCTAATTCCATTGCATCAGCAAGGCTGTAAACAGTTGCTTTATCAACAAGTACAGCTACTTTGCGGTAGTTTTTGCCACGTCGTTCAATTAATGGACGAGTAACAGGTTTTGGACCTTTTACTTTATTGGCAGCTGCTTCGCCTGATTGTGGTGTTGTATCACCGGCTTCTTTTCGCTCTTCTTTTTCGATTTTTTCTTCAGTTTCTTTTAGGGTTTTTTCGCTACGTTTGCCAGCCTTGGCAACGGTTGCTTCGCGGTGAGACACAACTTCTTTAACTGCTTCTACTTTTTCTTTTTTTGCATTCTTGATAGCTTCGTTAATCTCAGCTATTGTATTTTTGTTGGTTACTTCCAACTTTAATTTTGTAGCCTCTTCTAACAGTTCTGGTTTAGTTTTAGTCATTAGACTTAAACCCTTTCTGTGGTAATAACGGCTTTTCATGCCTCCCAACATTGATTTTTATGTCATTATTATAACACAATTACCTTAGCAAAATCAAATAAAATACCGCAGATTTTCATCCGCGGTATTTTATTTGGTTAATCGGTTAGATTAAGCGATTACTTCAACGCCCATAGAGCGAGCAGCACCAGCTACAACCTTAACGCGACCTTCTACGTCGATTGCATTCATTTGATCTTTTTTGATTTCGGCGATTTCTTCCAATTGAGCGCGTGTAATCTTACCAACTTTTTCAAGATGTGATTTGCCGCTTCCCTTTTGGATTCCTGCTTTTTCTTTGATTAGATCTGTCATTGGTTGACCAAGTGACTTAAATGTAAATGTACGATCTTCGTAAACTTGTAGGTGAACGATTACGTCTTTACCCATTAAATCTTTGGTTAAATCATTGAATGGACCGATAAATTGCATCATGTTTAGACCCCATTGTCCAAGGGTTGATCCTACTGGAGGACCTGCTGTTGCGCGGCCAGCTGGGATGCGCAGTTTCAAATTTCCGATTACTTTTTTAGATGGCATAAAATTCCTATAATTCTTTGTTAATACACGTTGAAGCTATGCGTAACTGGGGTATTATACCTTACGGACCTGTAATGCGTCAAGTTCAACTGGAGTGTCGCGACCGAACATGCTGACCATAACTTTGACTTTACCTTTTTGGGTATCGATTTCAGAAATAGCACCGTCGAAAGATTTGAATGGGCCATCGATGATACTGATAACTTCGCCGACTTTGAAATCAATGTGGTGTTTTGGATCTTCGACACCGATACGTCGTTTGATTTTAGTGATTTCACTTTCAGAAACTGGAGTAGGTTCGGTACCTGTACCGACAAAGCCAGTAACGCCTGGAGTATTACGGATAATATACCAAGTTTCATCTGTTAATTTCATTTCAACTAGTGCGTAGCCTTGGAAAATCTTTTTCTCGACGACTTTTCGTTTGCCGTTTTTGATTTCGATTTGTTTTTCTTTGGGAACCATAACGTCAAAAATTTTGTCAGCCATATCTACGGCGTTAATTTTTTGGCGGATGCTATCAGCAACTTTTTCTTCGTATCCACTGTAAGTGTGGATTGCATACCATTGTCGTGATGAATCATATCGATTTTTTGACATATTTTCCTTTACTTTAAAATTAAATCAAACAAGTATTTAAAACCTGCGTCTAGTAAAACAATCAGAAAGACAAAGAAGAATGTAAATAACAATACTGCAATTGTCAGACTCCAGGTTGCCTTGCGGTCTGGCCAGCGAACTTGGCGAAGCTCTACCCATGAACCTTTGAAATAGCCGCCGATTGGATATAGGATTTTAAAAGGTTTCTTTAAAATACTAACAAATTTGTTGCTTTTTTTGGGAGCTGTACTTTTTTCCGTTTTTTTCTTTTTCAGAAACACACTTATACTCCTAAATTAAATAGCCTGCTCGAGGCAGACTGTCAAGTACCACTATAGCTGAACAGATGACGTTCGTCAAGGGTCAGTCTTTGGATTCTGGCAACGTAATGCTGAATGTTGATCCAAAATTAAGACGACTAGTAAATTCAATCTTGGTTCCTAATTTATGTGCCAATTTTGCAGCAATATATAACCCCAATCCAGTTCCGCTGGTCTCGCGAGTGCGATAATCTTCGCTGCGATAAAACTTCTGGAAAATCTTTGTTTGGTCAGTTTTGCTGATGCCAATACCAGTGTCTTTAACAGCGAATGTTATCATTCCATCTGATTGTTTGGCGATAATTGTCACACTGCCCTTGGTCGTATATTTTATTGAATTGGTGATAAAGTTCTGCAGTAATTCTTCTAAATACAAACGACTGGCGTGAATTTTGCCTAGTTTTGATGGCAAATCTATATTCAAATGTAGCTTCTTTTCCTTGGCGCCTTCGGCATATTTGTCGTGCAACATATGTGCTAGTTCACGGACATCTATATCCTCGGCATCGCCAGCAACTCCACGTTCAGCGCGCGATAACGTACTAAGGTCATTAACCATATTAGCCAAAAATATAATTTGGTCGTGAGCAACATTCACGGCATCTTTTAGCATTTCAGTCGTGACGTTCGGATGATTCATCATTACCTGAACGTTGCTGATGGTTCCTTCGGCAATTGTAATTGGTGTGCGCAATTCGTGGCTGACGACACTGATAAATTCATCACGCTCTTCTTCAAGACTCTTGGATTTGGTGACGTCGCGCATAATGACAATATAGCCGTCATGGGTTTCAGATTTTTTCGAACGGCTAAAACTGCTGCGAATTGGTGAATATGTAATCTCTAGACGTATTTTTTCGCCATCTTCATATGTGTAGTTCAAATCATCTCGTTTAACGACTGTTTTAGCTGATTTGAATTCGTTTAGTATGCTAACTTTATTATTGTCCTTGTCGGTCAATGGCAGTACCGTGTCGATGTCGTGACCGTTTAGGCTGTCGTTTGTGTCCAAAAGGTTCATACTGGCGGCATTGTAAACCTTAATAACTCCGTTCATATCAGTACTAAATACGGCGTCAGTCATGTTATTGACGATAGTCAAAACTCTATCTCGCTGCAGTGACTCTTGGGCTTTGCTGATGGTTAATTCGTTTTTTGCAACTTCTTGGGATCTGGTTACAGCGAACAAAACAAACGCGGTTATTAAAATCGCAGCCAGTGCGGTCAAATCATAAACAGCGATATATAAACTGATTGTGTGCCACAGTATGATGTCAATTGTGACCACTACGACCAAAGATAATGTGCTAAACAATAATCCAATGTTTGAAAAATAAATGTATGATGCAATCATTAGCAATAACCAACATGCAATAAATGGTGACGCAATTCCTGATACAAATATCAAATAGGCCCCTGCCAGTAAGTGGTACGCAATTAATCGTAAGGCTGAATCGATAGCCTTTTGGCTGGGGAACAAAAACTGCAAGACGCTGATATATAACCACCAAAATGATAATGTCAGTAATCCCAGATTATCTATGGTATGCGAAACTCGGATGACATTAAACTGAATTAAAGCAGCGTAAAACACCAAAACAATCGGAATAAACAGTCCTGCATAGCGGAAGATTTGTACCGAACGCGGTGTGTAAATGGATCCACCCTTATACATCTTGTGCTTATTATACATGGCACATAGATTTTTTTATATAGATGGATTTTGTAATTTTAATGCGCGACGATGTATCTTGTAGTTTGGATCAGCGATTGCCACCACTGACCAGAAAATTGGTTTGTGGTTCATTTGTTTAGTGTGTGCAAGCTCATGGATAATTACGTAATCAATTAATTCAAATGGCAGTTTCATTAATGCGATATTTAGACTAATTGTGCCGTTACTACTGCAACTTCCCCATCGTCCGCTGGCATGTGAGAATCTGGCTTTTTCGTAAATGAAACCATATTTTTCAGCTAAGAACGATAGTCGTTTAGGTAAGTAACTTTTTGCTTCAATCCTAAGCGCTGCAATAACAACGTCGCGAATTTTTCGGGCAACATCAACATCGGCCAAGTTTTTATCGGCTGGTAGTTTTACTATTATTTGTTGTCCGTGACGCGTAACACTAAGTGATTGGTTGTCGGAACGTTGAACTATCAAAGTGTGACTTTTGCCAATTTGCATACCGTTTTCAAATTTATATTCAGGTTTTGATCTGGCTAATATCTTACGCAACTCTTCGCGGGATGTACGTAGCAAGTGTTTGACTAATAATGTTGGTGCGTACATTGGTAACGATGCCCGTAATGTTCCGTCAGGCGCTAATCTGACACTAACCTGTCTGGCCCGCACACTACGTCGGATAGTTATTTTGCCGAATTCTTTATCTTGAATTATTGGCACTTATTTCTGCTTTCTAACGGATAAAATTATTACGGGTCATTATTGGGCGCGATGGAACAATCGGTTCAATTGCATGTAATCGAGGTTCGACTAGATGTTTTAACACTATCTTCATCTGACTGTTATAGGTATGTTTCCCGCTGATGACGATGGCTTTTTCGGACAGGTGTGGTGCACTGAATCGTTTTAGTTTCGCATCAAATTGTTCGGCATTAATGTTAGATTTGTCGGTAGTTGTTTTGGTGGCGCGTTTTTTTGCGGTTACTGATTCGGTTTGTATCCAAACAAACATTGGGTCATAGCCGTAGTCCTTGGCTTTTTTAGCGATTAATGCGCGTTCTGAACGCAAATCGGTCTGCCCGTCTAGTACTATTGTTCGGCCAGTTTTCAATACTTCTTCTAATAAATAATTCGTAATTTTATTAGCAATAGCTAATTGTTCATTGCTGCGCTCTTTGGCGCCAAATAATTCTTTGCGAACACGATCTCCGCTAATTAGCGGGGCTTTAAAAGTAGCAGCAAAATGTTCAGCAAAAAAGCTTTTGCCAGATCCGGGAATGCCAACCGTCACAATGACATGTGGCTTACTTAGATTCAACGGTTTCATATGTGCATTATATCAAATATATGATGAAATAAATATCTGGTACTTCTGATTAACTGTAGTGTTTAGAAGTACCTATTATTATACGAAGTCATATAGTATGCTTACTATATTAATCATAAGCGCGGTGATGGGCATAATATGACGAAAAAACTCGGCGAATTCGAAAAAAATACTCGAAAATTCAATCGAAAAGTCGTTCAAGCCGAACATCACGCTAAAAACATTGCTAAACACATGATGCACAGGGGTCGTTTCGGTCGTCTGCTTCGCGTATTAGGCCCTGGTGTTGTTACTGGTGCGGCTGATGATGATCCATCTGGAATTGCAACTTATTCTCAGGCTGGTGCGGGTTTTGGACTTGGATTTTTGTGGGTCTTCCCTGTTATGTACCCGATGTTACTCGCAGTCCAAGAATCGTGTTCCCGCATCGGTGCTGTTACAGGTAAGGGCCTAGCAGCGGTCATCAAAGAGAACTACAGCAAAAAATTATTATTCATGTCAGTTGTTTTGGTTGTTATTGCTAATACAATAAATATCGGAGCTGATTTGGGCGCAATGGCGGCAACGACACAGTTATTTATGCCTGACATTTCTTTTGGTTTTTTGGCCATCGTTTATGCTGTAGTTATTGTTTTATTAGTAGTATTCGTCAGCTATAAAAAGTATGCCAAAATTTTAAAATGGTTGGCAATAGCCCTGTTGGCATACCCAATAACTGCTTTTTTGGTTGGTCAAGATTGGCCAGAATTATTTCGTAACACATTTGCAGTTATGCCGACGATTAATGCTGAAACAATCTATATTCTAGTTGGTATTTTAGGCACAACAGTATCGCCATATTGTTTCTTTTGGGACACATCAGAAATAGTCGAAGAAGAAATTTCACACCATCGATTAAGCGCAACTGGCAAAGATCCAAAAATCAACAAACACTTCTTAAAATCAATTCGTCTTGATAATTTTTTTGGTATGACATTAGCGTCTGTTACGGCTTGGTTTATCGTTGTGGTCTGTGCTTCGGTTTTGTTCAAAAACGGTGTACATGACATTACCACAGCAGCCGATGCAGCACGAGCATTAGAACCGTTAGTCCAAGGTTTCCCGAATGCTGGGTTAATAGCTAAAGTCATATTCTCAACTGGGATAATAGGTATTGGACTACTGGCTATTCCAACATTGGCTGGGTCATCAGCCTATGCAATTTCTGAAACACTTGGATGGAAGGAAGGTTTGTATCGTAAATTCAGCAAAGCTATTGGATTTTATGCGATTATAATTTTGGCAACCCTTATCGGACTGATGATAAATTTTGTCGGTATCGATCCAATCCAAGCACTTGTATTCACCGCCGTATTTAACGGAATCGCTGCCGTGCCGTTGCTATTTATGATAGCTAGGGTCGGAAATAATTCAAACATCATGGGCCAATACAAAAATGGCGTAGTGTCAAACATTTTTGTTAGAATATCATTCATAGCAATGCTAGCCGCTGTACTAGCACTATTTTACTTCTTATTTACTGGCCAGATAGCCTAGTACTTTATGCCGCCGCTAAAGAAAATTAGATAGATTAGTCCATATACTATGGCCGCTACAATCAGATAAATTACTACCCATTGCCAAATTGGACGTTTTCCATAACCCTTTGTTGGCTTTGATGAATCGTTATTTTGTTCGTACATACACTGCCTCCTTGTTGGTTAAATGGTCCTACTTCTATTATACGCCAACCTTGAAAATATACATTTATATTGCTTTTGGTTGCAAAGAATATAACGGTGATGTAATATCTGTTGACAGGGACAAAACGTTTGCTTGATGTTATGCGTCGAGTACGTCTACTCCCCCATATAGGCGGTGGTCCAGATTTTATGGATTACCATTTAACAACTGCTTCCAGCTCGGTGACGGCCCTTGAATCGTGTAAACAATACGCGCAAACAGGAGGTTGATCATCTGGCTTGCACCAATCGCAATTGGCTTACCCCCTCAGGTTGTCCATGTTCACATAACTACGGACACATGACCCTACTCAGGGATCTAGGGAACCGCCATCTGCGACAAGAAGTACTCCGGACGTATCCGTCCCGAGTTGGAAGCACCAACCTAGATCGGCACATCGTGCTGGTCGCAACCGGGCAGGTTCCTATACCTGCCCACTTTTTTTGTAAAAATGTAATATAGTAGAATATATGTTATAATATATATAGATAAAGCTAATGATAATCATGTAAAAATTATTATCACTATGTTTTAGCTAAAGGCGGTAACCGTAAATGGTTGCCAATTTTCATCCCTGCACAAGTTGCAGTTTTACATATAGGTGGCCTATGAAAAAAGTTGCGCCAGTTCGCAAAAGGTCTTTTCTCTGGAAAATTCCAGGATTTAACCCTACTGTGACATACAGATGTGTTGTTTGTCAGAAAAAGACCGATAAACCACACTTAGTGCTAACCAGCGAAACTTGTGTATGCACATCAAAGTGCCAACGGCAACGTAAGTGGATGTAGCCTTTATATCAGCGAACGAGCAGGCGCTATAACCTGCTCATTTTTCTTGCATTTTTATACCGTCAAATGAGATAATAACAAATCGAGGTAACTATATGTGGTTTGATGCACTTGCGTCGCCGATATTAGTTGCGTCAAATTGGTGGCAATCAATTTTGATTGCCAAAACATTTTTAAATCCGCAGATTGCGGATTCACATCATCGACAAGGTGGACATGTATGCAAAAAGCAGTAATGTTTCGTCGGAAAAAGCAGCCGGTCTGGCAACGCCCTGACCACAAATGGACAGTAACTTTCAAATGTGTCGTGTGTACCAAACGGACGCACGATCCACAGGTGGTGTTACAAAACGCAACATGCGTATGTTCACAAGGCTGCGTGGATAGATGGAGGGTTTAAGCCTATCCAAAACGGTGTGATTTAGATTGTTGCAAAGTAACGGTCTTAAAAGCGAACGAGCAGGCGCTATAACCTGCTCGATTTCATTTTGTGTGGGACTTTATCTAATAATCAGAAAAAACAGTTACAACGCCATCTTTTTCAACTTTATATATTCTGGCGTTTGGATCGTTGGTTACACAATTTAGTTCTACATCACAAGTCATAGCAGGCAGAACAGTAGCACCGATTGTGATTGAACCGCTATTCTTTGTTGTTTCAACAGGCTTAACAGTCTCTTTTATCGGTTCGATTGTTTCAATTTGCTTAACTTCTGTGGTCTCAGACTTCACAGTTTCTTTAATTGCATCGAACGATTTAGTAGCTTCAATAAGCTCACTTGGGAATTTTACATCAGCTGATATGCCTTTGTTTTCATCAGCACCAACAGCACCAGCAACCAAAGCGATAGCTAAAAAGCCCAAAAAAACTAATCGGCCAGCTGAATTATCTTCGGTTGATTCGTCATAAGTTTCAATTTTAGAATCAATTTTATTGGTTGGAGTATATCGGTTGTCTTTTTCAATCATCGTAATAGCACATTATACACTAAAACACGCTAAAAAGCAATAGCGTGATGTGTTTATTCGACTTTGCTGAACTGTTGTCCTTTGTTGTCGATTGTCGTAAGTTGAGTGAACTGCAATCTCTTGTCACCAATTATTGGGTTTTTCATACTTTCAAGAATAATTTCTTTCATTTCAACCTTGTTATTACAGTCCAGTATTGTCTTTATTTCGCCGTTGCTGCCATTAATTAGGCATAAATCATTATTATCTACTTCGGCGCGTATCTCGCGGTATACGGCAGTATAATCGTTTATCTTTTCTTGATTGAATCGGAAAGAAACGTACGGAGGCCTTTCGAATTTTGTGCCTTTATGGTCTTTCCAAATGGAATAGTATAAATAATACTCACTCGGATTAGTATTGGTGACTATCGATTGTGGCACGTTCTTTTCATCGATTTCGTTTGGAGCGACAAGTTGGTAAGTATTGCTGAGCTCTTGGAATATCTCGTTGATGCCTGATTGTTTTAGAATTGATAGGCCTTTGTCGTATTGTTCTTTTAACATTGCTTCTTTTACGATAAATTCGCCAATCTTTTTGGCATGTTCAGGAACATATTCTGGAGTTTTTGGTTTTTCAGCCACAACTTCAATGTCAGCCGCTTTTTCGGCGACATTATTTTTCTTGGTCAAAAACTCAAACATAGATTAATAATTATGCACTAAAAAGCACAAAAGCACAATTACCTGTTCAATTCCCAGATATTTGCCAGACCGATTCGATTGTCATTTTCGGTTCGGACTAGTTTGTATCCAATTTTTTCAGCAACACGATTGCTACCGATATTATTGACGTCGGCTTTGATGATAATCTTAGACATTTTTAATTTATTGAACCCGAAATCAGTTAATGCCTGGGCGGCATAAGTTGTTATACCCTTTCCCGAAGCGCTGCTGGCTATCCAATAACCTATTTCGGGATCTTGGTCGTCATTGACGTGCATCAGGCTGGTGTGGCCTATTAATACGCCGTCTAGCACAATTCCAAAACCATATGTCGAACCATCTATTCGTTTTTGAATCGTGTTATTTATAAAATTCAATGAATCTTGAACGGTTTTGGTAAATGGTGGAAATGGCAGCCATTTGCCCAGATATTCGCGGTCGTTGTCGATAATCTGAAATAGCTTTTCGGCCTCATCGGGTCTGACTTGGCGTAGAGTCAAATGTTTATCAATTATAATTTCAGAATATGGCAGATTATTCATTGTTGTCGTCGAGGTTGACTTTGATTGTGACGTTTGAAGGGCCGGCATTTGGATCAGTGTTATAGTCTGCGTCTGTTAATCTTGTGCCCATTCTAGATTTGTTGACTAAATAATCATCTCGTAATTTACTAGAGACCGTTAAGCGTAGATATTCATTGTTTGATGATTTGTAATGCAATTGAGTAAACGATGAACCTGGGTATGGTTCTTCAAAATATACAAAACCTGCACCTGCAATCGCCTTTTTTAGCTCGGCAACTGTTGCGTTGACATTGGCGTTGCGAATGAAATCAATACTGGATGAAAAAGTCCGACCGGAATCGTACGAATATACTCGTTTGTCACCGAAAATGTTGATGTTATTTGGAATATAATTATTTTCGTCTAATTTTAGGCTGTTAAAAATCGCGGTAATTCTATCTTTGCGTATATTATTGTTTACGATTGGCATAATATGTAAACATGTCACCAAAGCAACAGCAATAGTTACAATCAGTAAAGTTACTAACAATACTATTTTACTTTGGTTCTTTTTGATGAATTTGTTTGTTTTTTTATTCATATAGCTAGTATAACATGTGAATTTATCGGTATAATATACCCCAGAGTATTCCCAGGTCAACAACCCACGCGCGAGGTGATAATTATGGAAATTGTCAGTTCTGTCGGACTTATGCTCTTTGATTCGGCCGGTAGACTGCTTCTACTGCGCGAACTGGAAAGTAAGCTCCATTACGGCAAAGTAGCTGGGATGCTCTCTGTCCCGATTGAAACAGTCGAACAGGGCGAAGTACCAAGTCAAACGCTTCGGCGGTTGCTGATTGAAGAAGTCGGTGTGCCATTTAGCGGCAGAATCGATTTTTTCAAAAGGCTATATATCAAGCTTAATTATGCATACACCGAAAGGATTTTTGTCTATTCGGGCGTATGCGGATCAAGCTTTGTGGCACAACCCAAAGATACTGATATTGAGTATTTTGGTTGGATGTTGCCACGCGATATAATCGACTTGGACCCTGGGCAGACCAGACTTGAGGTAGACGAGATACTTTGTGTCTATCTAAGTCGGTAACTACGGCGCGCTTTGGGTAATCCCACTGCGCGCCAATTTCATATATTTATAACAGTTCCCTTTTCTTGATCCGTGAATGCCGCCGATAATATGTTTGGTTTTAGACCGTTGCACACAATTACTTTGCGTAATGATTTAGGCAAATCGCCCGCAATCAATTCAGCGATTTTGTTTGCCAAACCGCCAGTCACATCAACATTATGAGATTCAGATAATGTAATATCTTTGTTAGACGAAATAGATTTAAGCGTGGTTGAAGTGATCAGCAAGGCATCTTTATTTGTATGTGGATCTTTGTCATAAATTCCATCAATATCTGATGCAAAAATAATTTTGGTGGCATCATATTTTTTTGCTAATTTCATAGCGATTGCGTCGCCTGAACAAACTGACATTCCCAAGGTTTTATCAAATGTCATTTCACCGTACATCATAGGAACACAGTCTGATGCAAATACTTGGTCAATAATTTCATATGATATGGATTCAATAATTTTATTATTTTGGATAACAGAGGATGCGGTATGGACTGGCGTCACAGGTAAACCATTTTGTACAAAAATGTTAGTTATGGTCAGATCTAGATTTTGGCATGCAATCCTAGTTAGCAATGATCCATGCAGCTTTTTTGTATCGCCATTTACGCCACTTTTTAAACCATATTTGTTTGCAAGTTGATGTCCTGCAGCGCCTGCGCCATGAATGATAATCAGTCGTATATTTTTATCAACTTTTAACACTTTCACTAACTCTACTGCAATTTGTGACAGTAACTTTCGTCTAATAAATACACCTTCCCTATTTTTTTGGGTAACGATGCTGCCGCCAAGTTTTAGAATAATTGTTTTTTTGATGATATTTATATAATACCACTTGGTTGGTAGGTTGAATGTTATAATCATAACCATGACAGACCGCAGTAATCTGACCAAACTATACCCGTCCGTAACGGGCAGAACTGATAATATGAGTTACCATGTCAACAAAATTGCGTCGTCGCATATGACAGTCAAATTGACGATTGGCGGCATTTTAATTATTACGGCAATTTTGACTATACCTGTCTTTATGGCAGTGTGGCTGATGAACTATTTAAACCAATCGGGTGACGCGTTAAGCTTGGCCAGCTCGATACCTTCGATAATGATTGCATTGGCTTTGTGGACTGGAGTTTTGTATTTTTCTGTGATGGCGATTCTAAAACGACTGTCCAAAGTTAGGACAGACGGCGTAATGTTTTTGTGGATTTACGCGTTATGTGGTGTTCCGGTGTCACAATTGATATTTAATTTGTATCAAAAATTTAACGGTGGAGTGGCCGAGGCTTTTCCGCTGATGGTGATGTTATTTGTTGAAAATTTAATCTTTGTTTCTGCGATATTACTAGTGATCAGAACGGATAAACTGTCTGGCGGTGCCAAGACTGCGCTGTTGATTGTTACGATAACAATTGGGATTTTGGCCACTGTCGTTAGCGGCGCGTAAAAATCAGATTATTCAAATGTGCTTATTGGGAATAAATTTCGCATGTAGGGCGCTCTTTTGCAAAAGCGCCCTACATGGATCGGTCTATATGATCATATTATCTTCTGGGTTGTTACTTTCGAAGTTTTTGATATCAAATGAGCTGACGGCTTTATAAGCCAAGTGCTTCATATGATGGTAAACTTCTTTTTGCATACCCATTACGCCAAGCTTGTCTAACACTTTTGACAGATGACCCCATAGAATTATATTAGGGCTTGTCAAATACAGATTACGATTGTAATCACTTATTTCGACAATTATAGCTCTTAGGAACGCATCTCTATTGCCCTTGTCCAAAGTATTAATCTTTGTGAATTTAGAGCAATCATGGACGCCAGGAAGTCCCAAGGCTAATTTTGTTGCTCGGTATCTGTCTTGCCACCTAAGATTTAGGGTGTACTGATATGGCAATTGCCATATTTTTTTGATGCACCAAATTAGTTTTTTCATATTAATTTTTT
>Ga0334722_10003533_pt1 | contig 16748 bp, 15 predicted proteins | sample C3_bottom_MG_FD_207210 | JGI IMG/M metagenome (GOLD analysis project Ga0334722, IMG submission 207210) | Sediment microbial communities from Yellowstone Lake, YNP, Wyoming, USA - C3_bottom | ecosystem: Environmental > Aquatic > Freshwater > Lake > Sediment | place: USA: Wyoming | collected...
AATGCATGATAAGAGGGAGAAGGGAATCAGACAATCGGCATTAATCAACCATCTTGAGCCCTTCCTTTGCCCTTGCAAGGGAAGGTTTTAACTGGAGGGCCTTTTCAAAATATCCTTTTGCCCTCAATTGAAACCCGAGCTTGAGATAACCGTGCCCGAGCTCTGCAAGCGTGTCCGGGTTTTGCGGGTCGAGCGTGTCTGCCTTGCTGAGAGCTTTGACCGCTTCCTTGTATTTCCCTATCATCAAAAGGGCGCGGCCATAAAAATAATGGGGCGCGGGCTTTGAACCGTCAAAATATATGGCCATGGCAAAAAGCCGGGCCGCCTCTTTGTAATCGCCGTCCCAGAAGCTGGTCTTGCCGTCGTGAAATCTCAGCTTGGCCAACTCCGCATTTCTTACAAATCTGGCGGCGTCTTCATCAAAAGGCTCGTCATACTCCTTTTTCTCAATGCCTCTTTCAAGGACGGACGGACTGTAAGACGCTGCGGACTCCGGCGCTTCTTCAGTTTTGCCGTGCATTAAAAGATTATCATATTCGTCTCTTTTGGCTTTATCATTCAGTGTGAGATAAGCGTTAATAATGTAGGTAAAGATTTCCAGCAGTTTCTTTTTGGTGTCCTCAGGAAGGCCGAGGTGCAGGTCAGGGTGATACTTTTTGGCGGCCCGGTAATAGGCCCGCCTGACGTCATCGCCTCCGGCGCTGCGTTCCAATTGAAGAATATTATAATAATCCAGCCCGCTGTACCGTGTATACATTGAGTCTATCTCTTTTATCAATACATCAGGGCTGTCACCGTTTTTTTCGAATATCTCAGCGGCCGGCATTGCATCGAAAGGCTCGTCCGCGATCTTTATCGACAGGAACCGGGCCTCCAGCAGGGCATAGACTATCTTCAACTGGTCTTCGTACTTTATATCCGGCAGTTTTACGATATCCTTTATGCATGTTTTCCCGTCTATTCGTTCCAGCACCGCTCTGTCGACAGGAGTCAACGTTATGTCCTGAAAGAGATCAAGCGGCGCGGAGGAAAAGTCCACGATGCTGTCCAGAAGATATTTTTCGATAAGTCCTACATCGGCATGTTGTTTAACCGACCAGAAAATCAGGTTGGCAACGGATAAATTCTGGGCAGGAGAATCTATTGCAGGCAAAGGCCCTTCGATAAAACTGAAGTCTGCATTCTGCAGAGCAAACAGGCTGCCTATTATTCTTTTTGACTGCAGCTCCAGGGCTGTTTTGAGTCCTGCTGTGTCGAGATAGCCCATGTGACCCAGAATGACGTCATCAGCGGCCCCTGTCTTTATTTTTATTTCAGCTACCTTGTCGTACTGTTTCCTGTTTATTGTGCCGTGCTGCAGGAGAACATCAGGGAGTCTGTCGCCGGCTTGATTTGATGCGGCATATACCATATTGCCGTTCCTGAAATGTACTTCCTTTGCGGTTGAACCGCTGCCGACATTTAGAATGCCTGTCTTCAGAGTCCTGTGTAGACCGATAAGGATGTCGGGAAGAGAATAGAGTCTGAAAGCTCCCTTTAACGGACCTTTCTTGAGGATGCCGACCCTGAGTCCGGCGGTAGTGTTCGCAGTCCAGGCAACCTGGCCCCTTTGGCGGATATCCAGCTCGGGAATGTCCAGAGAAAGCTCGTCCCCGGTATTCAGGTGATCGGCTTCCTCCATAAATATACCTACGCCGATGAGGGAATAGTCGACCGCTTTTGCCCTATAGCGTCTGCCCTGCCGCCGGATAATAAAGGGGATTTCTACGGGGTATCTTCGAAAAAATCTTATATCAAGGTCTATATTGGTCTTCGATTTTCTTTTCATCAGCCTGCACCTGCCGTTCCTGAACCTGCGGGTAAAAAAGGCATCAAAATATATAGTCCCGCATTAGAGCATTTAGACGCCCATAAGTTATATTGTCATAATTTAAAAAAAAAGACCATTTATTTCAACACACTCTTATGTATTTGGCTATGAGCAAAGGAGAGACGGCTCCCCGTCTGTAGTCGGAATATGGCCGATATGAATATGTGTTATTCCGGGCTTTGGGGCGCTTTTGTCCTGAGATACCTTATGCCGGTCCAGATCAGGACAGTGGAAAAAATTATTCTGAGCGTTGCTTCAGGCAGGACATGAGCGAGGGTAGCTCCAATATACGTCCCAACGATTATCCCGGGGATCAGCCCCGCTATAAGCCGTATTTCTACGTTGCCAAGCCGCCAATGCGTGTATGCGCCTACCCCGCCTGCAGGGACCATGGCAAGCAGAGAACTGCCCTGAGCGATATGCTGGCCGAATCCCGCAAGCAATACCATCGCAGGGACCATGATCGTTCCTCCTCCGACCCCCATCATACCTGAGAGAAATCCGGTAAATGCCCCTGTAAGCAGCAGTATCAATGCTTTGAATCCTCCGGCCGCGGGGTTTGCCGTATGGGGCAGATACGGCTTTGAAATTAAAAGCAGGGAGACAAGGAGGAGAAAGCCGCCGAACGCCTTTTTAAGTTTCCATTCCGGAAGCGCATGGGCAAAATGCGCACCGCCGCGAGCAGTGAATATCGCCGCTGCCGCCATCATTGCTGATGCCGCGACATCCACGGATCCTTTCAGCGCATAGGTTGCCGCTCCTGCCAAGCCCGTAAATACGAGCGCTAAGAGACTTGTTCCGTGGGCCTTATGCTGCCCGAGTTTCACGATCCCTACCATCAGCGGTATCATGACGACCCCGCCGCCAAGACCGACAAGCCCGCCGAACATGCCTGAGACAAGGCCGATAAATACGATCATTCCGGATCCGTGAAAGGCCGCAAACATATATTTGAAACTTATCCTTTCTTTATCCTTATGCCCGCATACGTACCCATAAGCTCCGCCCGCAGCGGACCGAAACGGCCGCTGCCGTTTGTCCTGATGACGATATTCCTGTGGCCTTCTTTGACTTTCTCATATGACGTGAGGATGCTTTGCAGATGAAACCCGTGCTTCCGTATAATGTCGGCAACATCCTTTATTGAACCCGGTCTGTCCTCTATGGTCACGCAGATCCTGTGCCCGCCGTGCCTTACTCCCGTTATATCGACAAGGGCCCTGAAGATGTCCCTCTCCGAAATTATGCCGGCGATCCGGCCGTTGTCGATTACCGGAAGACAGCCGATCCCCTTGTCGTACATCAGACCTGCGGCCTCTTCTATCGGCGTGTCAGAGGCTGCTGTAAACAGTTTTGATTTCATTATTTCCCGGACCTTTGTTTTAGCGAGCAGATAATGCAGTTCATACACATCAAGGGTCGTCGCCTTTGAAGGCGTAAATTCTTTTATGTCCCTGTCTGAGAGGATCCCCTTCAGCCGTCCGTCTTTTACAACCGGAAGATGTTTGATCCCATGGTCTTTCATCACCCTGATCGCATCCGCAATGCCGGCGTCGGGCGCAACGGTAACGACTTTTTTTGTCATCCACTCGGAAACGAACATACATACACCTCCTTAAAATCATGTAGGGCGCGGTTTTGTGCGGCCGCCCTCATATCGGGTAGACACGCAGGTCTGCACCTACAGGTTTTACACACCAAGATACGCTGTCTTAACGTGTTCATTGCGGAGGATGTCCGCGCTTGCGCCTTCCAGCACCATCCTGCCTGTCTCAAGCACGTAGGCGCGGTCCGCTATCGCCAGAGTCTGCTTTACGTTCTGTTCGACAATAAGGACGGTTACTCCGTCCTGCCTGATCTTTTTTATGATATCGAATATCTCCCTGACCAGTATGGGCGCCAGGCCTAGCGACGGTTCATCGAACATTATCAGGGAAGGCCTTGCCATAAGCCCTCTGCCTATTGCTACCATCTGTTGTTCTCCTCCGCTTAAGGTCCCACCTAACTGTTTTCTGCGCTCTTTAAGCCGTGGGAAAAGTCCGAACACCATCTCCTTTGTCTCAGCCCGCCTTGACCTCGCCTCACCTTTAAGCGAACCCATGTCCAGGTTTTCTTCCACAGTCATCTCCACAAAAAGTCTTCTTGCCTCAGGAACATGGGCAAGACCGGTCTCTATCAGTCTGAAAGCTTCAATCGTATGGATTGGATTGTCGTTAAAAAAAATCTCACCTTTGTCCGGCCTTTGTATGCCTGATATAGCTTTAAGGGTCGTAGACTTGCCTGCGCCGTTTGCGCCTATAAGCGCGACAACCTCGCCTTTATTTACAGAAAAAGAGACGCCGAAAATTACCTGGACATCACCGTAGCTAACATCTATGTCCCTTATTTCGAGTATTGCCTCAGGCACCTTGCGAATCTCCGAGATAGGCCTCGATTACAAGCTGATTATGGCTGATCGTGCCGGGGGTCCCTTCAGCAATCTTCTCCCCGTAGTTCAGCACAACGATCCTGTCTGAAATAGACATGATCACCTTCATGTGGTGTTCTATGATCATAATTGTAATCCCTTTGGCCCGTATCTTACGGATGATCTCTATCGACTCATTAAGTTCCGAAGGATTAAGCCCTGCAAAGGACTCATCAAGGAGCAGCATCTCCGGTTGCGTTGCGAGTGCGCGGGCGATTTCCAGCCGCTTCCTTTTCCCCAGCGGCAGGCCCTTTGAAATTACATCGCGGTCATCCTGTAGCGCGGTAAACTCCAGGACTTCGGCGGCTATTTTCTCGGCGTCTGTTTTGGTCTTTGCCCTGAGAAAGGCTGAGGCTATGACATTGTCCAGCACCGACATTCTCTGCAGCGGCTTTACAACCTGGAAGGTCCTCGCAAGTCCGAGCCTGCATATCCTATGAGGCTTGTAGCCGGAAATATTCTTTCCGTTCAATAATACCTCTCCTTTGGATGGTCTGTAGAATCCGTTGACAACATTAAAAAGGGTTGTTTTGCCTGCTCCGTTGGGGCCTATGAGGCCGAGGATTTCTCCCTTTGCCACCATGAATGAAATGTCGGTAAGCGCGGCGAGGCCTCCGAAAAAACGTGAGACGCCTTTTATCTCGAGAAGTGCCATTATGCCGCCTTCCCTGTTTTGAAGAGACGCTTCAGTTTCGGAATATCACCCATAATGCCGTTGGGCAGGAATATGATGATGAATATCAGAAGTATGCCGAAAAACGTATGGTGCGCGGCCCCAAGTTTTGGAATAGTCCTGATGACCTCGGCAAGAAAAACCATAATAACCGCGCCTACGACCGGGCCCCAAAAGGTTGCAACGCCTCCGACCATCACCACCATGATGGTTACAATCGAAATGTCATGCAGGGCAAAGACTATCTTGGGGTCTATGTACCCCATATAATTTGTGTAAAATGCTCCGGCAAGGCCGGTGAAGACTGCGCTGAGGCAGAGCGCAACGGTCTTGTAAAAGGTTGTGTTTATGCCGAGTGATTCCGCAGCGTCCTGGTCTTCCCTAATGGCCACAAAATAATATCCGAGCCGCGATGCTATTATCTTTTTGACTGAAAAAAAAGTAGTTGCCGCAAGAGCGAGGACGATATAAAAGTACCAGGTTTTATCTACCCATGTGCGCTCTTTGAGCATTATACCGAGATCACCCTCTGTTATGCCCGTAAGATTTTCAGCTGTGACCCTCAGTATTACACCCACAGCAAGGGTGCCGAGGGCAAAGAAGGGTCCCTTCAGTCTTAGGCAGATGTAGCCGATCAGGAGTGCGAACATCGCAACAAAAAATATGCCTGCCGGCAGTCCCCACCACGCCGAGATCCCCGCTTTGTTATAGAGAATGCCGGATGTGTAGGCCCCTACACCGAAAAATGCCGCATGTCCGAAGGAAACCTGCCCGCAATATCCGCCGAGGAGATTCCAGGCCATGCCTATCACAGACCACATAATGACCAATATGAGGATATGCAGCCAGTAGGAGCTGACACCCAGCAGAGGGAGCAGCGCCAGGAGGGCGAGAAGCAGTAAGGGAACGGTCTTTCTCATTTCCCGAACTTCCGTCGCCTGAACAGGGAAACTATCCCGCCGGGAATAAAGATCAGAGCAACTATAAAGATAACGAACCTGCCGACAGGCGCCCAGCCCATGCCGGCATAAGTGGATGTCAACGACTCGAATATGCCGAGGATGATTCCGCCCACAATAGCGCCTACAGTAGATCCAAGGCCGCCCAGAATGGTTATAACAAAGGCTATGAGCGTAAACTGTCCTCCGAGATCAGGATAAAGATAATAGATCGGAATGAGCAGGCAGCCGGCTGCTCCGACAATCGCGGACCCCAATCCAAAGGTGATCACCCTCATCTTTTCCACATTCACTCCCATCAGCAGGGCCGCATCCCGGTCCTGCGCAGTCGCCCTGATAGACTTGCCCATATCGGTCTTTGCGAGAAATAAACCAAGCAGCAACGTTATCACAAGGGCGCACAGGAAGGAGACGGACCACGGCATCGACAGTGAAAGTTCAATTGGAGATGCCCTCCATAGATCGGACAGGTACCATGCCTTTGTAGCATAATCCACCGGTGTCGTCTTGTAGTCTGAGGAGAAGATCAGGGTAGCGATGTTCGCCAGCACCATGCCTATGCCGACCGTGAGAATTACCTGGTTTTCAGGGATTATGGCGTCTACCTTGAGCACCGGGTTTATGAGGTATTTCTGGATGAGCGCGCCGAGGATAAAAAGAGCAGGGGCTGCTATGAATACGGACAGATAGGGGTCTAAATGAAATGATGAGAACAGAATATAAGCGATATACATGGCGACCATCATCAGTTCGCCGTGCGCCAGATTGATGATCTTCATGACTCCCATGATAAGGGTCATGCCAATGCCGATCAGCGCATACAGGCCCCCCAGAAGGAGGCCTGATATCAGTGTCTGCAGAAGGACTTCAATCTGCGCATTTGTCATTTGTTTTCAGGCGCACACAATTTGTTTTTATTCGGGCGAATCCTCTATTCGCCCTGAAATTTATCTTCTCTCCCTCCATGCAGGTATGGGATATATATACTTTCTGTTTGCGTATTTCTCCGGCCAGATCGTTTCATGCTCACCCTTGATGACCTGCAGGACATAGGTATCGGTAAAATTCTGGTTCTGATATCCCTCCTTGTCCTCAAACTTTACAGGGCCGAACGAGGTGGTTAGATGCGTTGCCTTAAGCGCTGCGCGTATACCTTCAGGCGTCCAGTCTTTGGCCCTCTCAAGCGCATCCTTCATAACAAACAGCGCTGAGTAAGCGGAGGCTCCGTGATACGACGGAAAGTCGTTATATTTCTTCTTGTATTTTTCAGCGTATTCCCGCGATCCGGGATATTTAAGCTGCGGGGTCCAGAGAGTTGCCGTAATAACATACTCGGCAGCGTCCGTTGCATTGTCAATAAACTCGGGAATGGCAAAGCCCGCAGCCCCTCCTGCAAAAAGTTTCGCATCGATCCTGAGCTCCTTGATCTGCTTCATAAGAAGCGAGGCGTCCATTACGTATGAGACCATGTATATAACGTCGGGTTGCGCTGCCTTAACCTTCGTAAGCAGCGGCTTGAAGTCAACGGAGCCTGCTTCGTATTTTTCCTTCAGTACTATTTTAATGCCGGCCTTGCCGGCATCCTTGACCATTGCGTCGGCTCCGGAAGTGCCGAAGGCCGAGCTTTCATAGAGGATCGCCATTGTTCGGGGTTTTACTACCCTGTTGATAAAGTCTATAACAGCATCACTGTAATGGGCATTGACCGGGTTCTGGCGGAAGACATACTTATAATTTTTCTGCGTAATGTCGTCGTCTGCGCTTGCCACTACAAGATACGGCGTTTTTCTTTCCTCAGCAACCGCAGCGACCGCTTTTGCGCAGGCAGAGGTGTATTCTCCTACTATAAGCGGCTGTTTCTTCGTGTCTATCAGTTTCTCAACGATTGCCCTTGCTGTCTCGGGCTTTGCGCCTGAGTCTTCAAACGACAGGACCAGTTTCTTCTTTTTGATGCCGCCCTTTGCGTTGATCTCCTCAGCCGCTATCTCGTATGATTTTTTCATCATTTCCCCGAACTTGGCCTGCTTGCCTGTAAGCGGCAAAGGAATCGTAAGATCAAAAGTATCTGCGGCAAACAGGCTTGAGGCAAAGAGGACCATAACACAAAGCGTTGCAAACATGATCGGGAAACGTTTCATTAAAACCTCCTGGGAAAAATATTTATTGCCGCCTCAGGCTATGTGGCCTGCGGCCTGTTAACGCTGTTTTAAGCTAAGCACCTTTGGCTCATCAACCCGCAATGCATCAGACTATGCCGCTTTATACAAGCTTGTCCGGTCTCAGCAGTCTTTCCAGTTCTGCAAGCGCAAGGCCGGTCACAGCATGCGCGGCTTCCAGTATGCCGGTTTTGTCATTATAGGCTTTTTTTACAACTTCAGCGACTTTGTCGTAGCCCACAATTGGGACAAGCGCTGTAGCGAGCACAGGGTTCTTGCCGAGTATTTCATTGATACGGTCCACGTTGACCTGAAAGCCTGCGATAACCTTGTCGGAAAACAGTCTGACGGCGTTCCCCAGTATCCTGATAGACTGGAGAATATTATGCGCGATCAACGGCAGCATGGTGTTAAGCTGAAAATTGCCCAGGCTGTTGCCTGTGGTCAACGCTAAGTCATTTGCGATTACCTGTGCGCATACCATCATCAGAGACTCGCATACGACAGGGTTTACCTTGCCTGGCATTATACTGGATCCGGGCTGTAACGCCGGCAGGGATATTTCGGCAAGGCCTGCAAGCGGGCCGCTGTTCATGAGTCGTATATCGTTTGCGATCTTCATAAGAGAGGAGGCGGTCGTTTTAAGGCAGCCGCTTAATGCGGTAGCTCCGTCCATGGACGACTGGGCTGCAAAGTGGTTGTCCGCTTCCCTGAACGGCAGTCCGGTTTTTTCGGCTGTCTTTGCGGCAACACGCGCTCCGAATTCAGGGTGGGTGTTGACACCGGTTCCAACCGCTGTTCCGCCTGCGGCCAGTTTGTATAACTCCGGCAGGCAGGCCTCAATGCTCATAATATGCCGGCCGGTCTGATAAGCCCACCCTCCGATCTCCCGGCCGAGGGTTACAGGCATTGCATCCATAAGATGAGTCCGGCCGGTTTTGACCAGATCAGCAAACTCCGCAGACCTTTTTTCGCAAACAGCATGTAATTGTTTCAGCGAAGGCAGGAGAAGTTCATGAAGCTCCAGGCAGACGCTGAGATGAATGGCCGACGGTATGATGTCATTGGACGACTGGCCTAAATTTACATGGTCGTTTGGATGGACCTTGTGCGGCGTGGAGCGGCCTGAGAGGATTTGTACGGCCCTGTTTGCAATAACCTCATTTGCGTTCATGTTTGTAGAGGTGCCCGAGCCGGTCTGGAAGACATCCAGGGGAAATTGATCGTCCCACCTGCCTTCAGCAACTTCTTCCGCAGCCGCGACAACTGCCGATGCAATTTGTCCGTCCAGCAATCCCAACTCTGCGTTTACTTTGGCGCAGCATGACTTTAAAGTGCCTAGCGAGCGAATGAATACACGCGGGAAGCGAATGCCGCTGACGGGAAAGTTGTCAACTGCCCTCTGGGTCTGGGGCCCGTACAGAGCCTCGGCAGGGACGATTACGTTGCCGAGGGAATCCTGCTCAACTCTATTTTGACCGGGCATGTCTAGCTCCGTAGTGCCTCAACAACAGAGTCGGGAGCGCCAAAGCGACCGTGGAAAGTTGCCGAATAAAAAAACTGGACCATTAGTAAATTATACAGCAGGATCACAATTCTGCAATGGAAAAAGGCAGGTTTAATCTCTTTGGGGGCAATGCCCCGCCGCTTACGGCGTTAAGCCTGAATTCAGAAGTCGGAATTCAGGAGAGTTGCGCGACTTGGCCGTTCTTATGGCTCCCGGATGCTGCATTCCGAAGTCCCGATACCTCGCGGTTTTGCTGCGGGATAGTGTATTTGTTTGCGCGGTAGCATGGATTTGTTCTTGGTGGATGAAGTCGGGTTTGACACAGACTGCTGCCGCAATCGAGACTATAGGCTGTTGAGCAGGCAACATTGCCTGTGGCATGCGGAGGGGTTGATGCAAAAATAATTGCCCCGGCTTTATAGGGAGTTGCAAGAGCCGTGTGCTAGCTAACTCCTTGGAAATAAAGAGAAAAGAGTCATGCGGTAGTTATTGGTGACTGGCGGAGATTTAATTTCGATATGCCCGTATTACCCGGGCCGGCAAGAGGGTTAAGCAAAAAACAACACTTTTCTGTCGTTTTCCTGTAAAATTTATGTCCGGGCTTATTGGGGCGATAAAGAAAATGCATTTTGTTCCACGTGGAACAATTGAGGATACTGATTTATTATTAACATTACGGGAAATGCTATAATACAGAGGCCAATGAACAAAATCATCGCTATAGTCAATCAAAAAGGCGGCGTAGGCAAGACTACTACAGCTATCAATCTCGCTGCTTCCCTGGCCCTCTCAGGTGAAAAGATACTATTGATCGACATAGATCCCCAGGGTAATTCGACTTCAGGCGTCGGCCTGTCAAAGGACAACCCTGAAAACTCTATGTATAACGTCCTTTCCGTTGAGTGCGGATTGGCCGAAATAATACGCGAAACGCCTGTCGAGAATTTGTTCGTCGCCCCGTCCGGGGTTGACCTTTTGGGTGCTGAAATAGAACTCGCAGGCAGGGAAGGCCGTGAAGCTATCCTGACAAAGGCGCTGAATGACATCAAAGGCACATACAGATATATTTTTATAGACTGCCCGCCGTCGCTCGGCATTCTTACGCTAAATGCGCTGGTTGCTGCGGATTCCGTAATAGTTCCCGTGCAGTGTGAATATTATGCCCTTGAAGGTCTGGGCATGCTTACGAGGACACTGCAGCTCATACAGGGGTCTTTTAATCCCGATATTTATATTGAGGGTATTTTACTGACTATGTTCGACACGAGAAATAGTCTGGCGCACCAGGTTGTAGCTGAGATCAAGAAGCACTTTGGAGATAAGGTATATGGGACTATAATTCCCAGAAACGTGGCCCTAGGCGAAGCGCCAAGCCACGGCAAGCCTGCGCTTCTTTATGATATTCGCTCCAAGGGTGCCCAGAGTTATCTGTCGCTTGCAAAGGAGATGCTTAATGAAAGCAGCGCTGGGCAAAGGGCTTAACGCACTGATCCCTGAAAAGACCGACGATATCCTGCAGCTGGATGTTGACAGGATAATGCCCGGAAAATTTCAGCCGAGAAAGGTGTTCAATGAAGCGGCGCTAAAAGACCTTGCGGTATCCATTAAGGAAAAAGGTGTGCTTCAGCCGATTATTGTAGCAAGGACCGGAGACGGCGCTTTTAATCTTATCGCAGGGGAAAGAAGATGGAGGGCTGCGATGCTGGCGGGATTAAAGAAAATCCCTGCCCTGATCAAGAATGTTGCGTCAAAAGATGCCCTCGAAATTGCGCTGATAGAAAATATCCAGAGAGAAGATCTCAACCCCATAGAAACAGCCGAGGCGTTTAACAGGCTAATCGCCGACTTTGATCTGACACAGGAAGAGCTGTCCGAAAGGGTCGGCAAAGAGCGTGCGACTGTAGCAAACTATCTCAGGCTGCTGAAGCTACCTGATGAAATCAAGGAATTACTTTATGAGGGGTCGCTGAGCATGGGGCATGCGCGGGCATTATTGGCTATCGACGGCCGTCCGGCCCAGTTGGCGGCTGCCAGAAAAATAGTTAAGAGCGGCCTTAGTGTAAGAGAATCAGAACAAATGGCAAGGAATGCCGTAAGGCCCTCGAAGGCATCTTCCGGCAAGGATGCTCAAATTGCATCTCTCGAAGAAAAACTTATCAAGCAGTTGGGGACAAAGGTCCGCATCTTTCATAAGGGTAAAAAAGGTGGGAAAATTGAAATTATGTATTATTCTGTTGACGAACTCGACCGACTTCTGGAAATATTAATGGCATGAAAAATATATTAATTACCGGCCCTGCCGGCATTGGGAAGACAACTCTGATCAGGAGGCTGTCTGAGATATTTAAGGAGTTTAATCCTGCCGGTTTTTATACCTCTGAAATTACTGAGGACGGCAATATAGCCGGTTATTCTGTTACGAATCTTTTCGGGGACAGTAAACTGCTGGCGCATACAAGCCTGAAGAGCAAATCCGTTTCCGGCAAATATCATATTGATATCAAAGGGTTTGAAGCCCTATTAGAGGCAATTTTTTCGAGAGACAAGAAAACCGGGCTGTATTTTATAGATGAAATCGGGAAGATAGAATGCCAGTCAAAGAAATTCTGCAAGCTCATAGGCGACCTTTTGAATGCCGATAAGCCGCTAATAGCTTCGATATCAGAGAAGGGCACCGGCCTTATCCAGGAAATAAAAAAACGTGAAGATGTAAAATTGTATGAAATTACCTCGCATAACCCTGAACAGCGGCTTAAAGAACTGACGATGGAAATCAGGGACCTCCTGCTGGACTAGAAGATTTCTGCAGGAAAGCCGGTCAACGTGTCTCGAAATGTAAAAACAGGTCTGGATCTGATTAACAGCTCGTGGCCGATGCGCCTCAATACGGCCAACGCCGCTATTCTTGTACATCCTGCCTCAATAAACAGGGATCTGCAGCATGCCTCTGAAATATGTCTTAACTCGAAGAAGTTTAATCTGAAGGCCTTTTGGGGACCGCAACACGGGATCAGGGGAGAAACCCAGGACAATATGATCGAGTGGGAGGGGTTTCCGGATAAAAAGACCGGTCTGCCGGTCTACAGCCTATACGGCAGCACAAGAAGACCCGGAAACGAGATGTTGCATGATATTGATGTTGTTATCGTTGATCTGCAGGACATCGGAGCCCGCTACTACACATTTATCTGGACTCTGGCCCTTGTTATGGAGGCGTGCGAGGCTGCAGGCAAGGCTGTAGTGGTATTGGACAGGCCGAATCCCATCGGCGGGCATATTGTAGAAGGGCCGATTCTCAAGCCGGAGTTCAGGTCCTTTGTCGGTTTAAGGCCTCTTCCTGTTCGGCACGGCATGACTATTGGCGAGATAGCGATATATCTGAGGGACGCTTATTGCCGGAAGCTGGACCTCCATGTTATTAAAATGAAAAATTCGAAAAGAGAGCAGTGGTTTGATAATACGCGACTTCCATGGGTTCTTCCTTCGCCCAACATGCCGACTATTGAGACAGCCCTGGTTTATCCGGGCATGTGCCTTCTGGAAGCGACGAATCTCAGTGAGGGCAGGGGCACAACCCGACCTTTTGAAATATTCGGAGCCCCTTTTATTGATCCCGATCTCCTTATAGCCCGGCTGTCCTCGTTTGGCCTGCCGGGTGTCTGTTTTCGCCCGCTTTATTTTCAGCCGACTTTCCATAAGCACGCCGGGAAGCTCTGCGGGGGCGCTCAAATCCATGTGCTCAATAGAGAGATATTTAAACCGTTTAAAACAGCTGTCGGCATTATCAAGGCTGTTATCGACTCTTACCCAAATGAGTTTGCCTGGAAAAATCCGCCTTATGAGTATGAGGAGCGGCTTCTCCCTATCGATATCCTTGCCGGGACCGACAGGGTAAGAAAAGATATTGAATCCGGCCTGGAACTGCGGGAAATGGAACTGTGGTGGGATCTTGAACTCAACGAATTTGATCGTGACATCCGCAGAAAACATCTCCTATATACTTGAATAAATTGAATCTTTTTATTCCAGCTGCCGGTTTTGGCGAAAGGCTCAGACCTATTACCAACCATATACCCAAGCCCCTCCTTCCCATTCTGGGCAAGCCGGTTATAGAAACAGTCATCGAAAAAGTCGCCCCCCTCGGCTTTAATAACATAGGGATCAATATGCATTACCAATGGGAGATGATCCGGAATTGGGCTGAAACATCAGCCTATGCCGACAGGATAACCCTGTTTAAAGAGGACGATATTCTCGGCACGGGCGGGGCGCTGAAAAATGCCGAATCCTTCTTAAATAAATCTGTGTTCCTTGTGTATAATGCGGACATTTTGTCGGACATAGATCCAGCCCGGCTTGTGGAGCAACACCAGGCGTCGGGGAATACTGTTACGCTTGCCGTGCACAGCCATGAATTGTTTAATAACGTATGGCTGGACGATAACGGCTTGTTGAAATTCGTCGGAGACGTCCCGTCTGAATATCGCAAAGGACTGCGCAAGGTTGCTTTTACAGGAATAGCAGTTTATTCCCCCTCCTTTCTGGATATTCTGCCGCCCGGAAGATCCAGTGTTGTTGATGCGTGGCTAACAGCGGCAAAGTCCGGGCTCAAAATCGGAACTCTCTATTTTGATCGGCGCCGCTGGAGTGATATCGGCACGCCCGCAGCCTATTCCGCGGCTATATTTGATGCATTGAAACAGGCCGGAGAGATTATTTATATTGATCCCACTGTTCTATGCTGCGACCTTGATATGGGTGCGAATACAGTTATAGAAAAAAACAGCGTTATCGAAGGCCCGGCCCGCCTGGCAAACTGCATTATTCTCCCCGGCAGCCGCGTTAAAAAGGACTCAGTGATCGAAAATGCGATCGTCGGGCCTGATTTTGCTTTAGACGCTATTGAGCAAGTTTCAATGCCCGGCGCCCTCTCGGCAGATCTTATTGCAGCGTTTTTAAATAATGATCCATCGCAACTAAAGATATCCCTGATCGGCAACGGCGGCTCAGACAGAAAATATTACAGGATAAAGGACGGCCAAAAGAGCGCTGTTATACTGGAATGTTCGGGTTCGGATCCTGACTATAAGCGTCAGCTTATTTATTTACAGTTTTTTAGAAAATATTCGCTTCCTGTACCCGATTTGCTGAGCACAGACTCAGGCAAGCCCGGTTCGCCCTTCCTCAAACAGGGACAGATATATGCCCTGTTTGAAGACCTTGGCGACCTGTCTCTGTATTCACGCCTTAAATGCGTCTGCGAAGAAGGTTGTATCGAGGCTCTTTACAGAAAAGTTCTCGACATCCTGATATCTCTGCACACTACAGTCACCCGAAACGTCTCCGAATGCCCCCTGATCCAATCAAGGGTATTCGACAGGGAGCACCTTATCTGGGAGACATCCTACTTTATGGACAGGTTTGTGGTCGGATTAAGAGAAATCGAAATAACAAACAGGAATGAGCTGAATAAAGAGTTTTCGAGACTGGCCGACACGGTCGCTTCATTTGTGAGAACCGTACTGCACAGGGACTTTCAATCGCAAAACATAATGATCACTAAGTTGGACGTCCCGCGGCTTATTGACTTTCAGGGCGCGAGAATGGGCCCGCCGGCATATGATCTCGCCTCCATATTGTGGGACCCATATTACAGGCTGGAGGCGTCCATGCGCGACAGATTAGTTGCTTACTATACCGGGAGGATGAAAGATGCCGGCGGTGAGGCCTTTAATGCGGCCGCGTTCCTTGATACGCTTCTCCCTTGCAGACTGCAGCGGCATATGCAGGCGCTGGGCGCATACGGGTTCCTGGCAAAAGAAAAGGGCAAATCTTATTTTCTGAAATATGTGCCGCAGGCGCTGGAATACCTGACAGAGGAAGTTGAGACGGTAAAGACCGAATATCCCGCACTTTATGAATTGGTGAAGCTGATCAACGAAAAGACGTCCTCTTTTTAGATAAAAACCCCAATCTGATTGTTCGGGAAGTTGCGGTGAAAGTCTCTATAGAAGCACCTTGCCGTCAAGTCCAAAGTTTTTCATAGACAGCTATCCTGTTTCGTCTCCGCGCCAGTTCACTACTAAAATGCACGCCCACTGAATCAGAATGCTCCCTGAGCCAATCTGTGAGTCTGGTCTTCCCCTGTGGCTGCGATCCCGTGCAGAGCAGTCCTGACATTAGTCCCTGAATTTCGTCATGAGTAATTACGACATCGTCCAGTATCTTACCGGCTATCACTCCAATGGCGTAACCAAGGGAAGGAGGAATCGACACAATGGCTCGCCGCTTTCCGATCGCAGTTCCAATGGCGTTAACCAATGCCCGATAACTGAAAGTTTCAGGGCCAATCGCGTCAATAATCGCATTGCCGATAATTCGACCCTGTTCGACTGCCAATCCTGCGAGATCATCCACGTAAATGGGCTGGAGTTGATATTCTCCATCTCCAAATACTCCAAACACGGGAAACCTTCTCAAAAACCAGGCAATATTGTTTATGAGAATGTCCTCTTTGCCAAACAGGACGGCAGGCCTGAGTATTGCATAGTACAGGCCGGAATCTGCCAGAGCCTGCTCAAGTATTGCTTTCCCTCTGAAATATTCAAACGGAGAATCCACTGAGGGGTTTGTTATGCTGACATGAACAATCTTTTTAATTCCCGCCTCTTTGGCTGCCTTAAATAGTTTCAGTGAATTATCAACGGCTTCCGAATATGTGAAGGTGATATGGTCTGAGTAATTAAATCTGACCCAGTAGTTATTGTAAAGAACCGTGCCCCCCCGTAATGACTTAACCATTTGACTCATATCGTTAAAACTAAAGGGATAGGCCCTTACTTTATCCCCAAAAGGATTCTCGCGGCCCATTGAGTTGGTGAGGGTTCTAACCCGACAGCCGGACTCAAGTAGTCGCACGGCTATATATTTCCCGGAAAATCCATAAGCGCCTGTTACAATATGGACGTTATCCGATTCCATGGTATCCTTGTGATTTTTCACGAGCATTCCCCAGTTTAAGGGGCTAGTTTTTCAGGAGCATTCCCCACCCCTTTTTCAGGTCATTCCCCACCCACAATATGTAGGTCAGGTGTAGCAATCTTGATAACAGCCATA
>Ga0334722_10003534_pt1 | contig 16742 bp, 21 predicted proteins | sample C3_bottom_MG_FD_207210 | JGI IMG/M metagenome (GOLD analysis project Ga0334722, IMG submission 207210) | Sediment microbial communities from Yellowstone Lake, YNP, Wyoming, USA - C3_bottom | ecosystem: Environmental > Aquatic > Freshwater > Lake > Sediment | place: USA: Wyoming | collected...
GTTTGTGAACTAATGATAACCAAACTTGCAAGCAATATTATCGAAATTGGGATTACTCCAATCTTATTTGATTTTAGAGAGTTCAACTGTAAAGAATATCAACAAAAAAAAGATACATTAGATTATGTTTGTGTAAACGAACAACACCTGCAAAAGGTCTACGCCTATATAACAAGAATTTAGCCTCAAATAATAAAGTGATTTAGCAAACTTTGATGGAGAACAAAAAGCATTTGAATACTAGCGTGCCGACTTTAAAAATTGAATTATAATGTCTAAATCTGGAATCGTACGGGGCATTCGGTGCATACAGTGTGGACAATGATATCGATTGATCATTGATTTCTCTGAATAGATATTTCCACAGTAATCACATGCAACGATATTATGCGTGTACCCCATATGTTAAATTGCAACATTCTTCAATTTATGCATTTTTTCCGATTCAATATCATTCTCAAGAAAGTCAGCTAATCCAATAGCCAAGTCCTTTGCCATTTAGGTATTTGTTCCAATGTCATTTTCCTATACAATAGACTTTCAAATTTTGGAATGAGGAAATTCTTTGACCGAACTTTTTTTTGATATCATAGAATTGTATAAGAGGCAGTCATACAAGATTACACTGATAAAAGTTGGGACTATCAGAAGCAGATACTAGATCAAAACTCATTGATCCTAAATTAATTAAAGTAGGCTGGGTTGAAGACAAAATCAAAAGAGAAGTACCAATCACTGATGGGAAAATTATTGATTCTAAAGGAAATAGGAATCCAGCAAGATTTGCCGATTATGTGTTGTATCAAGGAGGAATGACGATTGCAATAGTTGAGGCTAAAGATGAAGATAAAGATCATTTAATGGGAATGCCACAAGCAAAGGACTATTGCAAAATGACAAACACAATGTTTGCCTTTTCTTCAAACGGTCATAAAATCGAAGAGTTTGATTTTACTACTAACAAACAAAGAACAATAGAATCATTTCCTACACCCGATGAACTTTACAAACGTCTTATAGAAGGCAGATTTGGTAAATTAGAACACGATCCATTTACTCAAACTTATCATAAAGGACGATTTGCACCTAGATATTATCAAGATGTTGCAATAAAGAAAATAGTAGAAGCGTATCTTTCTGGCCAAAAAAAAATTCTTTTAACAATGGCAACAGGAACTGGAAAAACCAAAGTTGCTTTTCAAACAGTCTGGAAACTATACAAGGCTGGGAATATACAAAAAGTTCTTTTTGTTACTGACAGAAACTTTCTTGTATCAAATGCCGTAGGAGAATTTGATCCATTTTTTAATGATGTATTGGCCGATGTTTGGGGCGGTAAGGATCATTCAATCAATAAAGATATTCACATTTCTACATATCAAACACTTTACGGAGGTTTAGAGGGAAATAGAGAATATGAAAAATTTGATCCTGACTATTTCGATTTAATAATTATTGATGAATGTCATAGATCTGGATTTGGAACTTGGCAAGCCATATTGAATAGATTTCAAAAAGCCACTGTTCTTGGAATGACGGCTACACCAAAACGAGCAGATAACATAGATACCTATGAATATTTTGGAGAGCCTGTTTACACGTACAGCCTTGGTCAAGGAATTGATGATGGTTTTCTGGCTCCATACAAAATTAACAAAATTTATACCAATATCGATAAGGATGGTGGGTTATCCATAAAGCAGGCTACTGAAGCAGGTGCTAGGGTACATGTACCTGAAGGAGTTGATGTTAAAGAGTGGTATAGAATCAGCGAATTATGGAGAAGTCTCATACTTCCTGATCAAACTAATGCAATTTGCAAGCATTTGGCTGAATTACTATACACTTATGGACCAATGGAAAAAACTATGATATTTTGTGTAAGGCAGGAACATGCTAGAATGGTGGCAAAAAATCTTCAAAACAGTTTTTCACATTTAGGCTACGATAATTATGCTGTAACAATCGTCTCAGAAGAATCTGGCTTGGATGAGAATTACGTTAATTTTCAAGATTCTGAAAAAAAGGTTCCAGTGGTTGCAACTACAGTAGATTTACTCTCTACTGGTGTTGATGTTCCTTCTGTTAAAAATATTGTTTTGCTAAGACCTATAGCATCTAAAATCGTTTTCAAACAGATTATTGGACGAGGGAGTAGAATTGATCCCCTAACAGGAAAGTTTCAATTTAGAATTATTGATTATTCCAATGCAACAAGATTATTTGATGAATGGGACAAGCCAGTAGAGCCAGTAAAAGCAGAAGAAAAAGGAGAAAGAAAATTTCACCTTCAAGGAACGGTTCTTGATAAAGAAACTGGATTAGCCATTGATAATGCTCGAATTATTGTGCCATTGGGAATAAATGAGGAGATTGCCGTAAAAACAAATACTTTTGGCAAATTTAGATTTGAAAATCTTCCAGAACAAATTACAATGACAATAGTTGCACCAGATTATCGAAGTTTAACCGTTACAACAACAACTTACAAAAAAGACTCGGTTGAGATGTTATTTGAACTAGAAACCAAGCCAGAGAAAGCAAAACCTATCATTATTGATAACCTTCCTGTCTGGATAGCAGAAGAAACCACTATCGAATTAAACGATGGTAGAATGCTAACAAAGGCAGAATATACAGAATATTCTAAGGATGAGATTAGAAAGAGGGTGATCAATCTAAATGATCTTACTAGAGTTTGGACTAATCAGAGTAAACGAGATGAATTTACAATAGATTTGATAGAAAGTAGTGTTAGTCCAAAAACACTTGCAGTATTATTAGGAGAACAGGATGCAGATCCTTTTGATTTATTGGCACACATTGCATTTGGCGCACCATTAATTTCTAGAGATGATCGTTCTCAATCCTTCGTAAATAAGAGAGAAGACTTTATCAAATCTCTTGGGGAAAATGGAAAGAAAATCATTCTAGATTTACTAGAGCAATATAGATTAGATGGAATTGATAGTGTGGTAGATGAAAAGGTATTCGATGTACCCCCATTTGATAAGATGGGACACGTTACAGGAGTTGCCGAAAAGGTAGGTGGATTAGAGAATCTCAAGAAAATAATTTCATACATTGAATCAGGATTATACCAAAATGACTAGAGTAGATCTTTGGCGTGCGGCAAACATTATGCGTAGAGATGATGGAACTAATGGAATCAATGAATACATTGAACAAATCTCTTGGATGTTTTTCCTTAAAGTCTTCGAAGATTTAGAAAAACGATTTGCAGATGGACATGCTTTAAAAAATAAAAAATATGATAGAATTATACCTGAAAAATATAGTTGGTCAACTTGGACTAAAAAAGGTACACAGGAAATTATTCCATTTATTGATGATGAATTATTTCCATTCTTAGGACAGTTATCGGGAACTCCAGAAAAAAACACCATTGGATTAATTTTTTCAGAAATAAGACGGAATAAAATGAAATCAGCATCCAACTTAAAAGATGTTGTAGATATCATCAATGAAATTGATTTTAATAAAGAAGAAGATAGTCACATTCTATCACAGTTTTATGAAGACCTCTTAGTAAAACTTGGAAAAGAGAGTGGGTTAGCAGGTGAATTCTACACCCCAAGACCTGTAGTAAGATTTATGGTAAAAATTCTTAATCCAAAATTAAATTCTAGAGCAGAGGAAATTAAAATACTGGATCCATTTTGTGGTTCGTGTGGTTTTTTAGTAGAATCCTATAAACATATTATGACACAAGAAACAGTTCCACCTAAAGAGCACGAAAAATTACAGAAAAAAACGTTTCATGGATACGAAAAAAAAACACTTCCATTTTTAGTTGGAATGATGAATTGTATCCTCCATGGATTGTTAACACCTAATGTATCTAGAAGAAATTCACTTAATGAGAATATACTGAAATTTAGTGTAGAGGATAAATTTGACTACGTACTAACAAACCCTCCTTTTGGAGGAACTGAAAATAAACAAATTCAACAGAATTTTCCAATTAAGGTTACATCAACTGAATTACTTGCATTACAGCAAGTTATGAGGCGTCTAAAACCCGATGGGAAGTGTGGCATAGTTCTACCAGATGGATTACTATCACAAACGAATTCTTCGTTCGTTAAGGTTAAGGAGGAACTTTTAGAAAACTATAATGTATTTGCAATAATTAGTTTACCGCCAGGTGTTTTTGCTAATGTTACTTCCTCTGGTCAAGGCCCAAAAACAAGTTTACTTTTTTTTGATAAAAAAGGACCTACAAAAAAAATTTGGTATTATGAAATCATACTTCCAAAAGGAAAACACTACACAAAGGTAAGAACAATTCAAGACGAAGACCTGATTACATGTTATTCCCACTGGCAAAAAAATACAGTTTCTAATAATTCATGGTTTACTGACAAAGAATACATTGTTAGCAAACAGTATGATCTCACAGCGAAGAATCCTAAGAAAAAAGAGAAGGTAAATTATGTATCCCCACTAAAATTAATTACAGATATACTAAAACAAGAAAAAGATCTTCAAGTTATCTTAAAAATATTAAAAAATAATTTGGAAAAGTGAATTGTCTTTTATCAATGAAGCAAAATGGCCAATCCAAAAAGTAAGTGATGTAATTACTAGTAGTCAAACTGGTTTTTCCTATTCAAAAAATAAACTCGTCGAATCAGGAATACCTCAGCTAAGACCATATAATATTACTACCAAAATGGAATTGAATTTATCTAAGTTAGTATTTGTACCAGAAAAAACTCCAGATGTTACAAATTATTTCTTAAATTCAGGTGATGTCCTTTTCAATAATACCAATAGTGTAGAATTAGTTGGAAAAACTGTAATCGTTCCTAAGAATCTAAAAATGTGTTTTTCAAATCATATTAGCCGTATAACAGTGGATAAATCACAGTTAGAACCAATGTGGTTAACAATTTGTCTATACAAACACTGGTCTTCTGGAACTTTTTCTAGGATTTGTAAAAGATGGATTGGACAAGCTGGAGTAAATAGTGGAATGTTGGGAGATTTAGAAATTCCAACACCACGTATAGGAATTCAAAGGAAAATAATTAAAAAAATTATTAACACAAATCAATACTTCAAAAAAATTTGGGAAATAAGACAATCAACAGAAGAAAAATCTAATAAAATAATTCCTTCAGTATTAAATAAAATTTTTAAAAAGCAAAATAAACCTGAAATACAAGAAAAAAAATTGAGAGACTTAGTTCAAGAAAAAGAAAGGAGAAATCCTCAGGAAGAACCCGATAAAGAATTCAAATACATTGAAATTGGCTCCATTGACACACAGGGGAAAAAAATTGCGGAATACTCAAAATTATTAGGAAAAAATGCTCCTAGTAGAGCAAGAAATGTAATTCGGTTTAACGATGTGATTTATGCTACAACTAGACCTTACTATAGGAATGTGACTGAAATACCCAGATATTTTGATAATGAAATCTGCAGTACTGGTTTTTGTGTGCTTAGGGTAAATTCTGAAAAAGAACTACTTCCAAAATACCTGTACTATTATTTACAATCTGATGTAGCGACTGAACAAATTCTAGACGCTATGAAGGGTGCTCATTATCCTGCAGTAGGCGATGACGATGTTAAGGACATATCGATATTTGTTCCAAAAATTGAAGTACAAAAAAGTCAGATTCTTAAAATAGAACATCTCAAATTACAAACGGAAAAAATACGAAACATTAATGGAGAAATTAATGAAAAAATCCAAGCTTTACTGGATTCTTTTGTTGATCAGGCCATTAGAGGAAAGTTTTTCAAATGAATTCTAAATTGAAAATCTTATGTCCTGAATGTGGAAAAAAACAGATAAACAAACCAATCAAAAATTGGAAATATGCTAGCACTGTAGTTAATCGATATCAATGTAAATGTGGAAAAATATTCAATTTCTATAAAGGAAAAAAATCAACTTGGACTATTCCGAAATCTAAAAACTAATCTAAATCTTGATTACATCCCATACAGTAGATTTTTCCTTCACATTTGTCTTGAAGTTCCTTTGGATGATTGCATTTTGGTAAGGGAGGAAGTTGTTTCATTATGGCTTTAAGCCATTTAACGTCATTTTCAAAGTATGTGGCTAATCCCTCAGCAAGGTCAAACGAAAGTTTCTCTCCCTGATTCCAAGGCATTGTTGGATCTCTAAAATCACTAATCTTTACTTTCTTGTCTTTTATTGCAAGTTCAAGAAGTTTGTAGGCTTTAGCTAAGGTCAACGAGTTTCATTATTGGGGTTCAAAACAAATAGTTGGTAATTCTGTAATCCTTTTTTAGTTTCTATATAATAATATAGCAATAGCATGAAATTATTATTTGACGAACATTGTGCAGGAAATTACTTCTCAAATAAAGCAGAAATTGATCAAAACCACAAGTCCATTTGTGTTGGTCATCATGAGGATTTGCCTGCGGGAATGGAAGATGATGCAATTTTGGAATACGCAATAAAACACGACTTGACTATTGTGACTAAGGACGTTGGATTTGTAAAAAAATGTAGTAAGGAAAATGCCAAGGTAGCAGTGTTAAAGGGAAACTATCTTTTTCTAGTACAATCAGCAGTTAAGATGTTTGGTCGTGAACCAGATGATCGATTGTTTACATATGATTAATTTGAATTTCCCGACCATCCCTCATAACTCCAGCCAGTACACCAATTTTGAATTTCATAGGTTTACACCTTCAAATTTCATTCTAATCACAGATCTATTCTTAAATTAGCCTTCTAATGTAATTTATTTGAGAATATGAAAATAGAATCTTTCGATCCCTATCATATTGGAATTAAATTAAACAATGTTAACTTTCAAATTTTCCGTCAAAAAATTATAAAAACTATGAAAAGTTTAGAGATGCCAATAAGTGCTAAAGATGAAATGCCATTTAATGTTCCAATCGAAATCTTAACCTCTGATGGTGAAACAAGAATTGAACTTAATTATTCTTCTCTAGCAATCAATACTATTGGAAATGATCCTCACAAAACAAATGAGCTTTTTTCTAAACTTACGAAGGTTTTAACAACAATAGGATATGAATTAGATTCTTTAGTGATATTTTACGAAGTTCAAACAAATATCAATATTAAGTTAGATACAAGTCCATTGGAATTAGTATCAAAATCAGTTAGTTGTAATTTAGAAAGTTGGAAAGAATTACATTCTGGAGTTAGCGTCAACGGAATAAAAATTGAATTAGTTGATAATGAGCTTGGAGCACAATCTCTGGCTATTGTAGTTTATCCAAATCCTATAAGACCTAAACATTATTTGCTCGTGAGTGTTAGATATCAGCATATAGAAGACGATAAGATAATTGATTTTGGAAATAAAATTGAAAAAAGAGTTTTAAATTTAATCGGATCGTTGGGGAAGAAAAATGCCTAAGCTAGTATTAATTGATGATGAAATCTCAAGATTAAAAGATGAATTCGGTTATTTTAAAAAGATAGAAACAGGAGCAATAAATTTTAATTTTCCCACTTTCTTTTCTAATGAAGTTCAATCTAAATCCACAACACTTTTTTTATCAAGTAGCTATAAGGATTTATTTTATGATGGATTAGGTTCTGAAACTGGAACCAGATTAATTCCATCTTCAGAAGCTGTTGCTGGATTAACTCCATCCTCACAAGGTGTTGCTGGATTAACTCCATCCTCACAAGGTGTTGCTGGATTAACTCCATCCTCACAAGGTGTTGCTGGATTAACTCCATCCTCACAAGGTGTTTCTCAGTTTGCTCCCCCATTGCATGGGATACTATCGTTTAATGATTACTTTGAGAAATCCTCATCAGATAAAAAACCAAGAACTTTAGAATCATTACTTTTGGTAGATAGTTCATTTTATCAAGAATCTGACATTTTATTAAAATGGGTTAATTTCCCATTCGAGAATGTACCTCTTGAATCATCTATTTGGCAAAATTTCATATCTAAATTCAAGCCAAAGATATCCGTTAAAAAACCACTAATACCAGTTCTTCATCAAATAGGAATTGACGACATCATTTCATTCCTTCATGAAAAATTCACTATTTCTGATGAAGAAGAATTAACAAATTTTATTTTAAAAACTAGTATCAATCTCATAGCTGATTTTCATATAAAATTACAAACAATAGCAAATCTTGCTGTTGATTTTTTCAAAAAGGAAAATATTCAGATAGTTGGAACCATTGAAAAATTTGAAGATGATGAAATTAAAGATTTTGAATCTATTTCTATGAGTTTTAGAACCAAAAATGTAGATAGTGATAAATGTTTTAGTTTAACTGAAAAACTTGTATCTGAAATTGCTAAAATTGAACCCGACTCTTTGAAGTATTTGCAGATAGAAATTATTCCCAATGAGCACTGATAATTTTATCTCAACAGACTATCATGCCTTAAGCTCTGAAATTGAAAATTCAGTGAAGAGTAATTCTAGTATAAAGTTAATTTCAAAAGAATCTGCATGGCTTCGCTGTGCAATTAGCAGAGCATATTATTCTGCATTTCTAACTTTAAGAGAAGACATAAAAAACAATCCGAAGTTGCAAAATATATTAACTAACAGTACAGACGATCATCAAATAATTATTGATGCGTTATACCGATTACCAGCATCTGAGAAATTTTATGCAAATCATCTTCATAATTTAAGAAAATTCAGAAATCACTGTGACTATGATTTACCACCAAAGTTTGAGGTAAGTGTTTCCATGACACATATTTACAATAAGTCAGCTCAAACTTTAATCAAAAATTCTAAAAATATTCTTAATAAAATTCTATAGTTGAATTTAAAACATCCGATAAATCCAATTAATAAAAGTTATCGTCTAGTTGCTTTGCCCCAATTTTTGTATAACTCATTCAAAATTTTTTCGCGATTCTCTATCAATCTTTGCTTAATCTGATCATCTGCTTCTTCCTTTATTGCATAATCAAGAGCTAGCGGAAGATCAAAATCAATCATAATCCTAAATTTTCCTTTTTCCTCCTTACCCAAAGTATTTTTGATCTGGTTTTCAATGATTTTGTTCACAAGTTTGAAGATATTTTTATCAATTTTCTGACCCTCTGGAATCCAAACTGTTACAGAATTTCTTATGGCTTTTGCAAAATTATCCAAAACTTTCCTTAGTGATTTATCTACGCCAAAATTTACAAAAATTCCGGGAGCAATACTCATTTCAAGTTTTTCCTTTTTTGATAAACCGGGAGAAATACCCCTTTGAACCATATTGTATACCTCATAAGGTAGTTTCCCTTTTTTTGGTGGGGCTTGAATATGTGGTTGCAAATGAATTTCTTCTATTCCTTTATCCGTAGTTTCATACTTGCCAGAAATTTTTTCTAGGAGATCATCCCTTGTTAAATCATCAATGTGTGTTTTCATTGTAGGATCTGATGTATCTGTAAGTTTAGTAAGCTCAGTCCAGCTTTTTGGAATAATACACGATCTTAAAATGATCATCTTTGTTTCTCCAAAATTCATTATATGGTAGTCAGTAATACCTACATTTAACTTAGATACTTAGCATAGTACCTAAGAGCTTTTAAATAATAGTTTTTTCTATTAGTAGCAAATGGAACTGTCGGATTTACTGGAAATATTTTTGGCCATCTTTGTTGTAGTTATTGTACTGGTATATGTCGTACCACCGCTTGCAACTAATGCTATTCAAAATTACCCAACATATGCAAGAACTGCTGAAAATATAGCTGAAACCGTTCCAAAGGCTGTAAACCAATTATGTGAAGCAAACGAGAAAATTGAAGAATTAAAAAATAAACTGAGTTTAGACATAATAAATTCAATTCCTATTGAAAACGAAAAGGTTGCCATTGCAAAGGAAAACCTGATCTCATTGTATAATGGCATTAACCTTACTTATGAACAAATTCAAACTTTGAACGATATTCCCAAATATTACAAACTAAAATTAGACATTTATCATATTACAAATGAAATCAAGAAAAATCCTGAAATCATTTGTAATTTTATGAAATCTCCTTGATTAAGAATTTTCAGACTCAGTAAAAATTGTTTCAGGTAGAGGTATTTCGACACTTAACACATAACATTTTGTGCGTATTTTCTGATTCGTTAGGAGTTGCTTTGATACATGTAGGACACGGAGTAAACGAATCTGTAAACCATTTAATGAAACCAAGCACTCTCCCACAGGTCTCACAGAAAAGCTCACTTTCTTCAATGGTTTCATAGAGGTTGGGGATTCCCAAGCCCTTAATCCCCATACGAACTGCACTTGTCTACGAACTTTTGTAACGCTTTGTCGCTCTCATAGTTGCCATAATGTTTCTGATTAAACTCTAGCAATTCACCACAACTCATTGCCTCTAGTTTTTCAGTCAGTTGAAGTTCTATTAGTTTGCCATTACCCATGCCATTAATCATGCCAGCAAACATCAGTATGGCAAATGCGATAACTGCTACCGTGACTTTTTTCGGTAGGTAGGGATAAGTTCCTGAATAGGGTATATCGCCTGAACTAAATCTGGCGGTATTATCCCTTTCATTCTTATCCCATTTTTCAGATTTTTTTCTAATCATGAGCTGAATCGTTCTGCAATAATACTTAACCATATTGTCGGAGCTCAATGAACAACGCAGGCAGGAGCTAGTCATGAAAGTTTAGCTAGGGCTAAATTTTTAATTAACTCGGAAATAAACTCTGATTATCTGTTCATTATGAACACAAATGGTTCTAAATCATATTTCTTTTTGAATAATTTAGGTGAATACGGTTGGATGAAATTGAACAACAAATTTTAAAATTATTTCTTGATAGTAAAGGCATATTTCATGAATATGTGAAATTTTACAAAGTGTGTATAGAGCAATTACAAAATGGTTCTAAGCATATTGAAAATACTAAAGAACAAAACAAACCTAGAACTATTGCAGAAGCAACAGGATATCAAGGCATGTATTCTGATAGAACATTTTTAGAGGATAGAAATTAAGAATTTTCAGAGATAAAAAGTCACACGTTGAAACGTTTAGCTCGAATTTCTATACTAAATCAGTGGATGTCTGACTAAACGAAAATTCAAAAATAAAAGTCCTAGTTTTCATTTTGTTTACTTAGTTTTAGACCATTTTTGCATCCATTGTAGTAAATCAGTAATTGATTCTATTAGCTCCTGTCCCTTCTTGGTCAATTTGTATTCTACACGTGGAGGAATTTCAGCAAAGGTTTTCCTATCTAGTATTCCTTCTAAAACTAATTCAGATAATCTAGTAGATAATGTCTTACTGCTAATTCCCTTTAGGGAATTTTTGAATTGTTTGTGTCTTACAGGTTCTGTTGTACAACATAAAGGAAACAAAATCTCCAATGTTGCTCTTTTGGTGACAAGTTTTCTAATATTGGAAGTTTCATTCAAAAGTTTAGAAACACTATACCCATCAAAGGCACACTTGTTTTCAATTATGGGCAATTTTTTTCCTTTAGTTTCCATGGTTACACCAACTGTAATGGTTTATCCTTGACAACTTAAATGGTTTACTTTGTAAACTATTGAATGGATGATTCGATAAAAGAAAATGTAAGAAAAAGATATTCACAGATTGCAGTGTCTGGAAATTCTGACTGTTGCTGCATGCCCGGGGAATGTAAAACTGGTGATTCCCCAATTGATGCTTCTAGAATTATTGGTTATAACAAAAAGGAGTTAAACGCTATTCCACAATCTGCAATACTAGGCGTAGGTTGTGGTGCGCCACTAAAACATGCCAATCTCCAGAACGGTGAAACTGTAGTTGATTTGGGTTCTGGTGCTGGAATCGATGCATTTCTGTCAGCAAACCATGTTTCTAAAACTGGAAAAGTAATCGGAGTAGACATGACAGATGAAATGTTAGATAAAGCCAAAAAGAATGCAAAAGAAGGTAATTACTCTAATGTTGAATTTAGAAAAGGAGACATTGAAAAAAATATTCCAGTAGACAGTGAATCAGTTGATGCAGTAATTAGTAATTGTGTGATAAATCTAACTACGAATAAGACAAGTGTATTCAAAGAGGTACATAGAATATTAAGAAAAAATGGAAGAATGGTAATCTCTGATCTAGTTACTGATAGAGAAATCAAAGCAGAAAATATCAACCCAGAGCAGTGGTGTGCATGCATAGACGGTGCATTGACAAAAGAAAACTATATTCAATGTATTACCAAGGCAGGATTTGAAGACATCAAAGTTCTAGAAGAGAGAACATACATGGAAGGCGACAAGACAGATGGAAGAACAATTACAAGTCTTATCGTAAAGGCAACAAAGTGAACAAAATGGGTTTGTTTGGAAAATCAAAGGCAAAGAAGAAAATTCTTTTTGCATGTGTTGAGAACTCTGCCCGAAGTCAGATGGCTGAAGCATTTTTTAGAAAATATGCACCAAAAGACTATGAGGCAATTAGTGGTGGAACTAGTCCACGAGGAATGCTCAATCCTTTGGCAGTGCAAGTGATGAAAGAGGTAGGCATTGACATTTCAAATCACAAAGCCAAAGGCATCTCAGAAGAGATGATCAGAAATTCAAATCAGGCTATCAATATGGGATGTATGGATAAATCAATCTGCCCTTCTGCAATAATTCCAAAGATGATTGATTGGGATATTGAGGATCCAAAAGACAAACCAATTGAGGAGGTACGCCAAATTCGAGACCAGATTGAACAAAAAATCAAGGAATTTGTTTCTTCACTAGAATAGATTTTTTAGATTATAATTTTCAATTATGAAAATAAGGTGGTATATTAAATTACTAATCACAACAACGAATTTTATGAAAATTGAAATTTTAGGAAGTGGTTGCTCAAAATGCAAGGAACTTGAAAAGCGTGCAAAAGAAGTAATCTCAAAAAAAGGACTAAAGGCAGAAATTGAACATATCTATGATACTGATAAAATCATTGAAAGAAACGTATTTGTCACTCCTGCATTGATGGTGGATGGAAAACTAGTTGCCTCTGGGAAGGTTCCAAGCCTTGAAGAACTTCTTGCATTGATCAAATGACTCTGGAATTTTATCCCATAGTAGAAGCTGGTTTTAATGCAATACTTAACTACTTAGCATCTCACACAGTATTTTGTCTTATTCCTGCATTTTTTATTGCTGGTGCAATGTCTACACTCATACCAAAAGACAAATTACTGAAATATCTTGGGAGGGATTCTCCTAAATACAAGGCATATCCGCTGGCAGTAGTTGCAGGTCTATTGCTTGCTGCATGTTCATGTACCGTAATCCCATTATTTGCTGGTATCAGAAAATCTGGTGCAGGGTTGGGGCCTGCAATGGTTTTTCTATATACTGCACCAGCTACTAACATAGTTGCAGTACTCTACACTGGAAGTCTAATTGGATGGGATGTTGCATTTTCTAGAATAGGTTTTTCTGTATCTTTTGCCATACTTATTGGATTAACAATAGGAAGGGTGTTTCCTGATAAACAAGATTCTATTAAAACTAATTTTGGACAAACAGCTGAATCATCAAGCGTAAAGAGATTAATTTTCCTCTTTTCAGCTCTCATCGCCATATTATTTGTCGGAACAAGAATAGACATACCATGGATAAGATACAGTATAGAAATTGTTCTTGTGGGAATTATTGCGTTGATATTGTGGAAGATGTTTACAAAATCAGAATTTATTGATTGGATGAAGGAGACTTGGGGTTTTATCAAGACAATAGGGCCTCTCTTGATAGCTGGCGTGTTCGGTTCAGGGGTTCTAATATATCTACTTCCACAAAATATAATTTCTAATTATGTAGGAGATAATTCTCTTGTTGCCTTAATTTTACCAGTTGCATTTGGTGTATTTGCTTATTTCCCGACACTAGTTGAAGTTCCAATGGCAAATGCATTTTTACAGTTAGGAATGGCAAAAGGCCCACTATTAGCATATTTGTTGGCAGATCCTGTTGTCTCATTACCAAGTATTCTTGTTGTTAGAAAATACATTGGCAATAAAAGAGTAGCAACGTATGTTGGAATGATAGCCATACTTTCAATTTTTGGGGGATTCATATATGGTTCCATCAACCCATGATCTCATTTCAATCATTATCCCAAATATAGATTATAAAAAATAAAGATCATTAATGATAATAGCTAAGTGTTTTCTTTTTTCCTTTTATTATAAACAAGGTAAAATAATGCTCCCGCTCCAATAATAGCTCCTCCGACAGCTAGTACAGGAAGTTCAAACTGAAATCCCATGTATACAGAAAATCCTAGACCAAAAAGTGGGAGAATTGGAAATTTTCTAATGTTTAATGGAACTCTAAATGGTCTTACAATAGTTGGTTCTGTATATCGAAGTACAATTACAGCTAAATTCACCATGGCAAAAGTGATCACTATTGCAAATACAGCAATATTTGCAACAAGTACAATGTCTCCTACAAATGCAAATGCTATAGAGGCTAGCATTATTCCAATAATTGCAATCCATGGAGTTTTTGTTTTGAGATGAATTTTTCCAAGAAGTGAAGGCAGAGATCTTTCGCTTGCCATACCATACAGTATACGAGATCCTGCGATTAAGATAATGAGAACCGTATTTGTTGTTGCAAAAAGTGCAATTGATGATAATAATACATGTCCTCCTTCACCTAATGCTTTTTCTGCTACAGCTGCTAGAGGAGCAGCAGATGAGCCCAAATCTTGCCAGCTTACCACTCGGACTGCTGCCAAAGAAACAAGAACATAGATGACTCCGGTAATTGATATTGAGATCAAAATTGCCTTTGGAATAGTTCTTGATGGTTTTTTGACCTCCTCTGCAACGTTTGCCATATCCTCAAAGCCCACAAAGGCAAAGAAAATCAGGACAAATGCTATAACTATTCCACTCAGACCAGTAGGGGATTCAAAATAATTAACAGGCTCTGGAGTAGCAAAGGTAAATCCAATGTAGATAATTATTACAAGGCCTGCAGCCTCAACCACCGTCAAGATAATATTTGTCCAAGAAGATTCTCGGATCCCAAAAAAATTGATAATAGATAATGCCCCTAGTAGTAAAATTGCACCAACCACGATTGGCAGGTCAATAAATTGTGCAAGATATCCTCCAAAGCCTAACGCCACTACAGCAGCTGTAATAATTGAGGTAACGGCAGTTAACCATCCAATGATGAATCCCAAAAAATTACTATTAAAAGAATTTTTTATAAAAGTATACTCAGCTGCAGCCTTTGGAAAAACTGAAGTAAGTTCTGCATAACTTAATCCTGCAATAACTGCAACAATTGCAGCTAAAACAAATGAGATCCAAACTGCGTCACCAGCTAGTCCTGCGGCCTCTCCGATCAAAACATAAATGCCAGCTCCTAGAATGAGGCCTATTCCATACATTGTAAGTTGAAAAAGACCCATGTGGCGCTTTAGCTCAGACATTGATACCAACATGAAACATGCTATCTATAAAAAACAAGTCAAGAATTCCTAATATGATATTAAAAATAATTTTGTTTTATTTTTGGAATTTTTTCATTCACTTGTGCTCAAATCGATCCCATGGCAGATAATTTCATCATTTGACAATCAAAACTGGCATCAAAGACTTGTGCATTACATGGTTAGAGACGCTTCCCAAAAACACTTCTTTTACTCCACCCAAGCCCCTTGAACCTATTACAATAAGATCAGGTTTTAGTATCTTGGAATATGCGACAATATCATTATCTGGATTCCCTAATGTGATTTTCTCCTTAAAGTTTAATCCATTTTTTTCAGATAGTAGCTTTGCTTTTTTTAGAATTTTTTTTCCTGATTCAAATAGTTCATGTTTTACTGATTGAACTACGCCATAATCTAAAACTCTTGGAGCGTCAACTACATACATTCCAGTAATTGTTGCACCTACAGGTTTGGCAATTGTAATTGCAGATTCTAGTGCCCTAAGGGAGTTTTTTGAACCATCGATTGGTACAAGTATATTTTTTATTTTTTTCATCCATATGGAATACACCAAATGTAGGATTTAAAGCAAATACTAATTTTCAATTATAGTTTTAGATATAACTTTCATTTATAGTCAAATGGGAGACTCTTGTCATACCCCCAGCTGAATGTTCTCCCCTAGATTTGAACTAGACAATTTTGTGTTCGTATAATCCTATTAAGATTATACAAAAAAGTCACACATTGAAACACTTAGCTTGAATTTCTAGACCTAATCAGTGGTTTGAATTAGTAATAATAACTCAAAATTATTCACGAACAATATATTCTAGTTTGATACAATGTAAATTAATGAGCTATAGGATAGAGGACTTTCAAAACGATCCTAATTGGAAGCCATCATTTGGAGAAAAGTTAGGCAAAGTACACTTTAGAAATGGACATCAACATGCAGTGTGTGATCCTAACACAGGATTATGCGAAATCCATTATGATGAGCATGATCCAAACAAATCTCTGATTTCGTTGTTCAAACATATGAAGCAAAGTGATCTTGGAAAGGCTGTCTTGATTACAACTGGAGGATTATTATTAGACCAACTACTTACTGGTGGACAAGTAAGAAAAGCTGTTTTCAAGTCTCTATTAAGGTAAAAGGTCTACGAATTTTGAAGACCTCTACATGCAGATTTCAAAGAAAACCTAGTGACGTTATAATTTTTATTTTAAAAATAGGGTATGAATTCTGCACAATTATTAAATATTGATTAGAAAGGTGTTAGCTTCGTGATGAGATC
>Ga0334722_10003536_pt1 | contig 16736 bp, 16 predicted proteins | sample C3_bottom_MG_FD_207210 | JGI IMG/M metagenome (GOLD analysis project Ga0334722, IMG submission 207210) | Sediment microbial communities from Yellowstone Lake, YNP, Wyoming, USA - C3_bottom | ecosystem: Environmental > Aquatic > Freshwater > Lake > Sediment | place: USA: Wyoming | collected...
TGCTTCGCAGTGATAAAAGCACCGATTTGATACGGGCAATCAAACACATAAAATCACCTCTATGTGAAATTGACATGGACCCAATAGAATTTACGTAATCAATGGTATAATCACTTTATGAGTAAAACGGAACAATTAAAAGAGTATATTAGCGCGCTTAGAACGTATTTGGCAATATTTGGTGCGATGCTTTTGGGGCTTGGTGCAGGATTGTCTAAGTTACTTCTTGATGGACAAATTGGTATTCTTTTTTGGGTAGGATGTCTGTTGGGTATGGTGTTTATATTTTTATTCGTTATTGTTGCTAAAGCAATGCATCGAGATATTAAAAAATTAGAGGATTTGTAAAATGATATTAGCAACTATAGCCATTTGCATTTTAGCATTAGGATTGGCAATGGCCATGTCTTACGGAGTCTATACGCTTACGCACGAATGATTACGAGATACCCAACTAAAAAAATTTACGTCGGAAATGTTGCCATCGGCGGTGATGCTCCGATCTCTGTACAATCGATGACTTACTCACGTACGTCAGATGTTGCGGCTACTGTGGAGCAGATTAATCGTCTCCATTTCGCGGGGTGCGATATCGTACGCGTGGCTGTTCCCGACGAAGAAGATGCGCGTGCACTTAAAGCAATAAAAGAACAAATTTCTCTCCCTCTCGTTGCTGATATCCATTTTAACTATAAACTAGCACTTATCGCCGCTGATGTTGTGGATTGTATCCGTTTTAATCCCGGAAATATCGGTGAAAAATCGCGTATTCGTGAGATTGTTAAAGCGTGTGAAGAGCGTCATATTCCTATTCGCATCGGGGTTAATGCAGGAAGTTTGGAAAAAGAGTTTGAACAGCGTTATGGGCAAACTGCCGAGGGGATGGTGGCTTCGGCAGAATACAACATCAAGTTCCTTGAAGATTTAGGCTTTACCGACATTAAAGTCTCTCTAAAAGCCAGTGATGTTCAGCGTACAGTAGAAGCGTATCGGATGCTGCGTCCGAAAAACAACTATCCGTTTCATTTGGGTGTGACTGAGGCAGGGACGATTTTTCATGCAACGATTAAAAGTGCTATTGGGCTTGGGGCATTGCTTCTCGATGGTATTGGGGATACGATGCGTGTATCCATCACGGGAGAGCTTGAGGAAGAGATCAAGGTTGGTCGTGCGATTTTAAAAGACAGTGGCGTGGCACGTGAGGGAGTTAATATCATCTCATGCCCTACGTGTGGACGGATTGAAGCAGATTTGGTTAGTGCGGTTGCGGTAATCGAAGAGCGGACGAAACACATCAAAAAACCATTGGATATTTCGGTGATGGGGTGTGTGGTCAATGCCATCGGAGAGGCAAAGCATGCGGATGTTGCTATTGCGTATGGTAAAGGATCAGGGTTAGTAATGGTTAAGGGTGAAGTCGTTGCACGGCTTGATGAAGAACAGCTTGTTGATCGGTTTATTGAAGAAGTAGAAAAAATGGAAGCGCAGGAAGATTGATGGAAGAATCATTATACAATTTAGCCTTTGAGCGATCGGTTTTAAGTTCCATTATTTTTGACCCTGCACAGTTCGATGAGTTTGAAGCGGTTTTGAATGCTGAAGATTTTTATCTCGCAGCGCATCAAGAAATTTACCGTGCGATGCTTTCTCTTGTACATCGTCATCTTCCGCTTGATGAAGAGTTTATCAAAAAAGAGCTTAGTGGAAAACAAAAATTTGATGAGCGAGTGTTGGTTGAAATTCTTACGGCAAACCCTATTTCCAATACCACGGCGTATGTCCAAGAGATCAAAGATAAAGCGATTAAACGCCATTTATTGACTCTCACGACAGAAATCAAGCGCGTTACCCTCGAAGAGAATTTAAACGGCAATGATGTTGTTGATTTGGTCGAAAAAAAGCTCTATGAAATTACCCAAAACTCTCAATCCATTGATTTTAAAGATGCCCCTAAAATCACCGATGATACGATGGCGTACATCGAAGAGATGCGTGAGCGTGGTGATGCGATTTTGGTCGGTGTCGATACGGGATATGCGGAACTGAACAAAATGACGACAGGATTTGGCAAAGGGGATTTAGTTATCGTTGCGGCGCGTCCTGCGATGGGAAAAACCTCATTTGCCCTCAATATGGTACAGAATCTTCTCGAAAAAGGGAAAGGGGTGGCATTTTTCTCTCTGGAAATGCCTGCTGAACAGTTGATGTTGAGACTCTTGAGCGTTCAGACCTCAATACAGCTTCAGCGCCTTCGTGTCGGAGATATGACTCCTGAAGAGTACAAACGGCTCAATGATGCGGTCGATAAAATGCGCCACTCTAAGCTTTACGTAGACGATCACGGTTCAATCAATATCCATCAGCTTCGCTCTAAGCTGCGTAAGCTCAAAAGCCGTCATCCTGAAATCGAACTGGCTGTCATCGATTACCTCCAAATCATGAATGGTACAGGGGGAAAAGATCGTCACCTTGAAGTAAGTGAGATTTCACGCGGCTTGAAGATGCTCGCTCGTGAATTGGAAATGCCTATCGTTGCTCTCTCTCAGCTTAACCGTAGTCTTGAGTCACGCTCCGATAAGCGTCCGATGCTCAGTGATATTCGTGAGTCTGGTTCGATTGAGCAAGATGCCGACATTATCCTTTTTGTTTACCGTAACGATGTTTATCTCTACAAAGAGGAAAAAGAGCGAGAAAAAGAGGCCATTTCGGCTGGGAAAGAATTTATCTCTAAGTATACAGAGAAAGAGGAAGAGGAAGCGGAAATTATCATTGGAAAACAGCGTAATGGACCGACAGGTCATGTGAAGTTAATGTTCCAGAAAAAGTTTACCCGATTTGTAGATAAACCGACGTTCGGTGCGGCACAGATTGTTTATGAAAGTGTTGATATGAAAACCGCAAATATGAATATGGATATCGATATGGGCTCAGGAAATGTCTCTATGCCGATAATCTAATGTCAAAACTTGAGCGTATCGATCTTTTTGACCGACGAAGCGGTTCCTTTTTTATTCTCTTTTTACTTGTAGTTGTTTCTCTCTCATTGACCTATGAGTACACCAAATTTTTAAAATTGACACAATTCGATGATGCTCTTGTTCGTGCAGAAGTTGTCGCACAAGAGATTAAGCTCATCAATAAGATACCCAAGACATCGATTAAGCTGGAGCTTGAAAACGGCTCGCTTTGTCGATGTGCTATGAGCCCTTATTTGCGTGATTTACGTGGACGAGAAGTGCTTGTAGAACTTCAGGTTAAAAATATTACTTTTTTGGACTATCTTAACCGTTTTCATACCCGTGGCAACATTATTGAAGTGTATCCAGAATTGAGTTTGAAGGAAAAATGGTATCGGATTATTGCTTCGGTACATGAGAGTCAACGGATGAAAGAGCTCTATGGCGGGTTGTTCGTTGCAACGCCTATGTCTCAAGATTTTCAAGAACTTGTTGGGGCTATGGGGTTAAGCCCCGCTCTTTCGATTAGTGGCTATCATTTTGGTATTTTGAGTCTTATCGCTTATTTTTTACTTCGTCCCCCCTATCGTTGGTTGCACAATCGCTATTTTCCCTATCGGCACGGTAATCGGGACCTCTCTATGGTTGTGATGGGATTGCTTTTTAGTTATTTGGTAATTTTGGAATTTAACCCTGCGATGGTAAGATCATTTGGGATGATTGCTGTGGGATATTGGCTCTATGATCGGGGAATTAAAATCGTTTCAGTTCAAACTTTACTCATAGCCATGGGCCTTATTCTTGCATTTTTTCCAAAACTCTTTTTTTCATTGTCATTTTGGTTCTCTTCGTTTGGCGTTCTTTCTATCTTTGTTTTTGTTCGCTATTATGAACATTGGAGGCCATGGCAGATCTTTTTGGCACTCAATTTTTGGTGTTATGCGGTGATGCTTCCCATCTCATTGACGATTTTTGGGACATTTGGATGGTGGCATATTGGATCTATTCCCCTTTCTCTTCTCTTTAATATTTATTATCCTACTGTCTTGGCGCTTCATTTTTTCACACCGTGGGGGGATTTATTTGATCCTTATTTGTTGAAGATGTTTGAGATGGGGGATATGCATCATGTATTCATTCCAATGTGGATGGGAATCGGAAGCGTTATTTTAGCACTTATGGCAATGCGGTGGAAATGGGCATTTTTTAGTTTAGGAGCTTTGGGGTGTGTGACATTGGTTGGTGCGATTTATCAAATAGCATAATTTCATCCCGTAAATGACAATTATCCAAGAGACATAAATCCATAAAAAGAAAAAGATGACGGATGAAAACGAACCGTACATCGTAGCGTATGTTTTGTTGTAAAAAACGTACTGGATAAAACTGTTTTTTGCCAAACCCCACACTATGGCTACAACAAAAGAGCTAATTGCGGCTGCTTTTGGAGAGACATCGGCATTAACAGCAATTTTGTAAATCAAAAAGAAAATTCCCCATAGCAGTAAAAAGGGGAAAATTGAAAGAATATTGAGCGTAAATCCTGTGATGTTCGCGTGCAAATAGGCCCTTAGACTCATAGATGCGATTAAAACGATAGGAGTGAGGGTAATGAGTGTCCAGTAGGTTGTAATCGCTTCCCAAATAGCACGTTTTGGAGAGTGAAAAATCTTCTCGACAATGTGTTCAAAGTTTTGAAAAAAGAGCATAGAAGAGACAATCATTGTGGTGAATCCGATCACTCCCAGTTGGACAGAATTTTTGAAAAAGGATTCTAAGTATCCAGCGATGGCTTGGGTTTGAACGGGCATAATGTTCTCAAAAATAAACAGTTGGATTTTGGCGTATTGGTCATTAAAAACAGGGACATTTGCGATAAGACTTAGGGAGATAATTAGCAGAGGAACCATGGTGAAAATGGTGTAAAAGCTAAGACTGGACGCATATACCGTAATGTCACGATCGAACATGAGTGTGACATAATGGTATAAAAATCTCCATCCAGCTTTTATTTTCATAATTAATTAAGCCCCATTTTTCGAGGATTCAAGATGTTGTTTGGGTCAAATGCCTGTTTGATGGATTGGAACAGTGCCATCTCTTCGGGGGTGAATGCCATGGACATATAAGGGGCTTTGGCAAGTCCAATGCCATGTTCACCGCTTAGGGTTCCACCTAAATCAATGGTCGCTTGAAAAACTTCACGAATCGCTTCGTATCCGATTTTGACTTGTTCGGGGTCTTTGCCATCCACCATGACATTCGTGTGAACATTGCCATCACCCGTATGGCCAAAGCAGGGGATGTTAATATTGTATTTAAGGGCAATAGCATTAAATTTTTCTAAAAGCTCAGGCAACGCAGAGCGGGGAACGGTAACGTCTTCATTGATTTTTTTAGAACCATATATCGAAAGGGATTGGCTCGCATTACGTCTGGCAAACCACAAATCAGCTGCTTCTTGTTTATTTTGAGCGATTTTGAATTCATTGCATCCATTTTCACGGAATACTTTTTCGATGATGGCCAGTTGAAAATCAAGATCCTCTTCGAGATTTCCATCCACATCAGTGACGAGAATAGCTCCTGCTTCGATTGGTAGCCCTTTGTGATAGACTTGTTCAACAGCACGAATTGTGAGATTGTCCAAAAATTCCATGGCTACAGGGGTGACACCGCTTGCCATTGTTTTATAAACAGCTTCCATCGCTACGCTTACGGTAGGAAAAATTCCCATGGCGGTTTTGGTCATTTTTGGTTTTGAGAGGAGCTTTAGAGTGACTTCAGTAGTGACAGCAAGTGTTCCCTCTGAAGCAATCAAAATCCCTGCAATGTTATAGCCTGCAACATCTTTGATCGTCCGTTTTCCTGCTTTGATAATGTCACCATTGGGAAGCACTGCACGAATTGCCATGACGTAGTCTTTGGTAATGCCGTATTTTGCAGCGCGCATTCCGCCTGCATTTTCGTTGACGTTTCCACCAATCGTAGAGTACTCTTGGCTTGCAGGATCAGGCGGATAAAAAAGACCGACTTCTTCAACGGCACGTTGTAGTTCCATATTAATAACACCTGGCTGGACGATGGCAACCATGTTTTGCATATCGATTTCTAAAATCTTGTTCATGTGTTTTTCAAAAGCTAAAACAATTCCGCCGGAAGAGGGGAGTGCTCCGCCAGTAAACCCACTGCCAGCACCACGTGGGACAATGACGATTTTGTGTTCGTTACAATATTTTAAAATTTCACTGACATCGGACTCGCTGCGGGGAAAGAGGACAGCATCAGGTTCAAATTTTTCACGAGTCGCATCATACGAATAGGCGATGAGATGTGCTTTATCGCTGTAAACATTTTCACTTCCAAGTAATTCAATAAAAAAAGCAAGAGCATTTGAGGGAAACATGGTTATTCCTTGAGTTCAAAATGACGCAATAATGCGCTCTTTTCGCCAAATTTTGCTTTGTATAACGCGTATAATTCTTTATTTTTTGGATTACTTAATGCAATGAGTTCGAGATAGTAAGGTTCATAATTTTCGAGTGTTGAACTGCCCTCACCCCACCATGCAGCACGAATCTTAGGCACGCGGGTATAAAAAGGTGTTTGAGCTTTTTGATTTTGAGCGACAGATTCAGTGCTTTGAAGCAGAGTAAAGTTTTTACAATCAAGGGTAAAGAGCGTTTGGGCGCTTTGGACAAACAATAATCCAATAGAACCAGAGGTACAAAATCGGCGGAAATCTTCCACAAGCGGTGTTGGGTGACCTTCGTGAGAGAGATAAGTAGCGTACAAATCGGGATGAATCCACTCAATATTAGGAATACTTGCGGTCAATGCAAGATAGGCATCATCATTAGGAGCGATTAAAAGTGCTCGTCCGTAATCATAAGCGATGACTACTTCATCTGCTACTTTTGGACTCCAAGTACCGCTGGGAAGTGAGTTTTGACGTAATCCATCATAGTTTGAAAATTCAATGATGGCACGGTTGGAGGATGGACTGATTTGTGTGACACGTGCGTTGGCAATAATAGAACTGTGCGTAGCATCAAAATGGCGAACAACAAAACCACTCATCCCGACTTTAAGTTGAGGGGCTTCGATAGCGCCTCGCTTGTCTTCAATAGTCAAAAGCGGTGTTGAGATAGAAGAAGCCTGAAGTATTCCTATCGTAATAAGTAAAAAAAACCAAATGCGCATGTAGGTAACCTTTTAATGGAGTTAATCAATCGATTATAGCTAATAGAGACTTTGTAAACAGATTTTTTGCTATGATTTTAGACTCTTTTTGCAAAAAAACAGCGTTCAAGGATGGTAATGGGTCGAATATTTTTATTTTTATTGTTGCCCATTTTTATTTTTGCTGCACAAGTTAAACCATTTAAATGGAATAATGGGGAAAGTTTCCTCACGTTTTTAGAGCATAAAAAACTCCCTTTGTCTCTTTATTATAATATGGATAAAGAAGATCAAAAATTGACAGAAGATATCCCTTATACGGCTAATTGTCAGATGTTAATCAGTTCTAAAAACATGATTACGCAAATCCTTATACCTGTGAATGATGAACTTCAGTTACAAATATTTTTGACACAGAAAAATCGTTATATCATGCGTGTTATTCCTATTATCAGTGAAACCTATAAAGAGGTTCTTTATACAAAAATATCCAGTGTCCCTTATGATGATATTCTTCGCGCAACAGGTTCCAAAAATCTTGCATCAACCTTTGTCAAAATGTTTAAAGGACGGGTAAATTTTAAAAAAGATCTCAAGCCTGATGATCCATTAGTGATGGTGTATGAACAAAAATATCGTCAAGGAAAGCTTTTTTCAATGCCGGAAGTTTCAGGGGCAATGATAGAAATTGGCGGAAAACGCTTTAGTGTCTATCGCCATACGGATGGGCGATATTATGATGCGAAAGGGGCTCAATTTGAAAAGTTTATCTTTAAACTTCCTATTGGCAATCCGCGGATCACGTCAGGTTTTACTAAAAGCAGATGGCATCCCGTATTGCATCGATACCGTGCGCATGTCGGGGTTGATTTTGGAGCTCGTCCGGGTACACCAATACTAGCAACAGGTGATGGTACCGTGTGTTTTGCGGGGTATTCAAATGGATATGGAAACACGATTAAGATTCGGCATTCTAATGGATTGACCAGTCTTTATGCCCATCAAAAGAATTTTAAACAGGGGATTCATAACGGATTAAAAATAAAGCAAGGACAAATTATTGGTTTTGTGGGCTCCACGGGCCTCTCATCCGGTCCTCATTTACATTTTGGAATGTATGATGGGAGCACACCGATTAATCCGCTGGGTGTTATGAAGAAGAAAACCGAAGGGTTTACGGGGAAGGAATACAACGCATTTGTTACTATTCGAACCAAAATGGATCGTATCTTTAATGAAAAGCTGAAAGCCCAACCGACTAATCGCCCGTATCGTGATTTTCAAAATACGTATTATGTGGATAGTGAATCGTTTAAGGTAAAAGCGTTTTAAAAAGGGAATTTCCGCTTATGCGGAAAAGGAAAATCCTGAAATTTTGACGAAACGTTAGGATTCCTAGAAGGGAAAGAGAGATTAGAATTTATATGTGAGTGCTGCGTTAAAGGAGCGTCCCATTCCTTGAAGTGGGGATTTGTAATGATCTGTATCTGTTGAGACTAGATCGATTCCGCCTAGTGGCAATTCATACGCTTTATCAAAGAAATTGGTTACTGAGAAATCCATGCTTAATTGTTTTGACCATTCATAACCTGTACGTAGATCAACTAATGCATAACCTGGAGTCATTGGTTCATTGCGAATCGTATCAACTGATTCTTTTGCCGCTACAGTCTCAACATCGATTCCGTTATTCCAAGCACCAGATATGCGATCAAGAGAGACTTTTGCATGAAGCGGCATTATATGATACAGTGATCCGCCATCATCACGAAAACCACGCGTATAGCTCATATTTCCTTTGAGTGTTCCTTTGCCATTATCACTGTTGTCCCATAGTGTTGTGAAGCCGGAAAGATCAGCACCAAAGAAATGTGCATCGGTATTTACAAATTGTAAAAGTTCAATATTAGTAAACATTCCTTTTGTTGCGTGACCAAGACTTTTTACATCGATGTAATCTTGTACTTTAGTGTAATAAGGGGTTAGTTTAAGTCCCCAATCTTTTTTGGCACTGTCATGCAGTTCAATGGTCGCACTGATGGTATTGGCCACTTCCGGTTTCAAATTAAGGTTTCCGACGTAACCGTTTCCGTCACCAAACCAATTGACCATTGCCATGTCCATACGGATTGGACTGCTTGACATGGCAGTAACATTTGAACCATATCCTCCTGCCCATGCGTAGCGCTCATAAATATTAGGTGAACGGGTTTTGCGTGCAAATCCGAGTTCCATATCAGTCATATTGCTGTTTTCGTATTTTGTAGTAGCGGTAAAATCAAAATTATTATCGGTCTTTTTATGATCAAGCGCATTGAAACCTGCTGCATCGATCGGATCATTATTGCTACTTCCCATGAATCCCGTATATCCATTGTAGCCATGAACATCATCGGTGTCCATCACTACTCTATCATAGCGTATACCGATGACAGAGGAGACTTTTTCATTCCATTGGGATACTTCTTCAATATAGAGTCCGGTACGATCACGTTTTCCATTATTGATGTTTTGGTATGTTCCAGGATTCATTCCGCTCATCATACCTCCTGCGGCTGGCCACCAGTCATCGAGACGGTATTGGTCGTAATCGGCACCAAATTTCAATGTTTGAGCAGTGCTAAGAGGTAAAGTTGCTTTGATATTAATCCCACTCTCTTTGGCTTCCGTATACATTGGCATATTGCCCGTACGTTCCGTCACAATTTTATTCATATAGTGATCAGTATTTTGTAAATAAGCATTGGCATCGATAAATAATGCACCAATTTTTCCATTGTAGCTTAGATTTCCAGAAGTTGATTCATTCCCGAGCATATCCATGTATTCATTGGGAAAACCGACATAGTCAGCATTTGTTTTGGTCATTTTGAGAGCAACGGTATCCTCAGAACTTACTTTATAAGCGATGGTTGCTGATTGGTTTTGTTGTTGATAGAGAGTGTCTTTGACTATCTTACCATTACCATCTTTGTAGTTTCCAGCTTTTTCGGCGAATCCTGAATAGTTAACACTGATTTTATCATTTGCCACAGATGCGCTTATAGAAGCTCCTCGAGCTCCACTATTACTACGATAAAAACCGGATATATCACCATCAATGAGAACTTCTCCTGCATTTTGAGCGAAGAGTGGATTTTTTGACTTTACCAAAATAGTTCCACCGATGCTATCACCTCCTGCACTCACAGGAGTTATTCCTGCCATCACTTCAATGGATTCGATTTTAGACGTATCTATGTAAGAAAGTGCAGGATTCATGTGGTTTGGACATGCAGATGTAATACTCATACCATCGATATCAATTTTGACACGATCGTCTGCCATACCGTGGATAACAGGCAATGAAGCACGGCTTCCCATGTTGTAGACACTGACACCAGGAATGTCGGCAAGAATAGCAGCTGTATCACCAGTCATGGTTTTTGATTTAGATGTTGCAAGTTCATTCGATGAAATATCGGATGTGGGAGCGGGAGCTTCAACCGTAATTTTTTGAATGCTAACGGGTTCGGAGGCCAGAGCAGCAACGGCAGCCAACGAGAGGAGAGAGAGTTTCTTCATACTTTTAATCCTTAAAACAATATGAAGAAATTGTAGAGAAAGAGTGTTACATTAGTGTTAAGAGGGGATTCGAATGGATATTTCTTCTGGAAATTGCATCGTAACACAGTGGAGTGAACCGTGCTGGCGGATGAGGATGGAGCAATCGATGGGGATGATGGTGCGTCCTCTAAATGCTCTTTCGCAAATGGTGATTGCCTGTGCATCATGCGGGTCATTATATATGGGAAGTAATACCGCATCGTTGATGATTAAGAAATTGGCATACGTTGCCGGTAAACGTTCCTTTTCAAAAAAGATCGCTTGCGTCATTGGGAGAGAAATCAGCTTAAATGGTTCATTATCTAGATTATGTAAGTTTTGTAACTCTTCTTCCATTTTTTTCAGTGCGTCATAATGCTCATCTTCTTTGTCTTCACATTTGACGTACATAATCGTGTTGACGTCAATAAATCGTGCGAGAGTATCGATATGACTGTCGGTATCATCTCCTGCCAAATAGCCATGATTTAGCCATAAAATTTGCTCCACTCCCAATTCTTTTTTGAGAATTTCTTCGGTTTGTTCTTTGGTGAGATGAGGATTTCGGTTGGGGTTTAGGAGACATTCAGCGGTAGTTAGCAAGCTTCCTGCACCATTGGATTCAACACCGCCTCCTTCTAAAATAAGATTAATTTTTTTCATAGGCGCTCCATAGACATTTGCGATGGAGGAACTCATTGCATTGTCACGCGTTGCATCGAATTTTCCACCCCACCCTGTGAACGTGAAATCCAGTAACAATGCTTCATCTTCGTCTTCATCAATAATGCTTAGTGCGCTGCAATCACGTGCCCAAGTGTCATCGCTTTGGTAGGGTACAAAAATGAGATTGTCGTGAGAGATAAAATAATTTTTGACAACACTTACATCATCGCAGATGATAAGGCATGGCTGATGTTGGGCAATTGCCGTAGCAATATTGACAAAACATATACGTGCTTCTTCTAGATAGTCGATCCAGTCACTTTGAGGATGTGGAAAAATGAGTTGAATAAAACTTTGGGGTTCAAATTCGGCGGGAAAATAGCGCATTAACTTACCTTGTACTATAATTTGGTATGGGAACAATAAAGCTGAGCCGACAGGCACTTGTGAATAATCTTGACATTATTGCACACCAAGCTGGTGGCAAAGATAAAATTGCTGTGGTTCTAAAAGACAATGCTTACGGTCATGGGGCTACTCTTATTGCGCAAGCATGTGCCGAGTATGGAATAGGGCATGCCGTAGTGCGATTAGAGCGTGAAGCATTGGAAATTGAGCCTTTTTTTGAGACAATTTTGATTCTCGCGGATTTTCCAACACGCAGCAACTCAAAATTTCATTATGTTGTGAATACTCTTGATACTCTCTCAATGTTTCCAAAAGGGACAAAGGTGGAGATTAAAATCGATACAGGGATGCATCGTAACGGTATTGCCATAAAGGAGCTCAAAAAAGCGTTTGATGCTATGGCAGCTCAGGATTTGGAGTGTGTTGGGGTTATGAGTCATTTTAAAAGTGCTGATACGCTTAGTTCTGAATGGTTTTGGCAGCGTACTGCGTTTGATGCTCTCAAAAAAGATGCCGTAAAGCTTGCGCAGAAATATCAATGGAAGCTGCGCTTCCATCTCTCAAATTCGGCAGGGACATTTCGTTCAAGTCAATGTTCTGATGACATGGTTCGTGTGGGAATCGCTTTGTACGGATGTTTGCAGATGGATATTTCGTTACCACAGCCGTCATTGAAACCACTTTTGTCATTGTGGGGACAAAAAATATCTACACGACTGCTAAAGAGGGGTGAGCGAGTCGGGTACAACGGCATTTATGAAGCTAAAGTCGATGAGGTTATTTCGATGTATGATTTGGGATATGCTAATGGGCTGGATCGTCTTGCCTCTAATTGCTATAGTACTCCCCATGGAATTGCCCTGCGCGGTCGTATCTCGATGGACAGCGTGGCGTTTTCGAGTGATATTGAGGAATTATTGATTTTTAATGATGCGAATGAATATGCAAAAGCGGTAGGGACCATCGGATATGAGATTTTGGCCTGTTTGGATAAAGATTTACAAAGAGAGTGGGCGGATTAAGAGGTAATTTTCACAATTGATTCAGCAAAAATCGCCCCGTCTAATCGCATATCGATAAGTTTTTCAAGATTTTCTACTTCTTCACAATAGCCTAATACTTTTGCATCAAAAAGATAATGTTCTGCAATTTTTTGAATTTCCAAACCACTTTTACTATTGACGATGAGATAGGTTGCACGAAAATTTTCAGCTAAAACAGCTTCAATAGCTGAAGTTACATAGAGAGCAAACCGGATGTTGTTAAGACGTAAATGGGTGATAATATCAAGGTTTTGCTCTTCAAAAATCAGTGCTATAATGGAATTGGAAGGGGTATTTGATATGGCATCAATCGAACTAATGTGGTAAAACTGTTCTGAAGATAGTAACGGGTGCCCGAAAAGTATCATTAAAATCTCCCTATTTTTTTTGTAAACATTCGTTGCAGCAATAGTATTTTCCGCCACTCATTAATGCTTCTTTGGCTTGGATATAGACACCGCATGTTGCGCATGGAATCATTGCTTCGTCCATTGAATTGTCATTTTTAGGTGACGTAAGAACTTTCTTTTTGGCAAAGAAAACATAATAAACCGTGGTAATAAGACCGATAAACAGTAAAATTTTTAACATAATTTAAGACTCAATTAAAAGATAGTGACGATTGTGTTTTTCGATAATTTTATAGTTTAACGATTCGTCCACTTCATCATACACTTTTTCCCCTTTGTAAAAGAGAAAAAGAGTCCCTTTTGAGCGAAAAGGCTCGGATAGCTTTAACAGCATTTGCGTATCGGTTACGGCTCGTGAAGTGATAAAATCATACGATGCCAGAGGAAGTTGTTCAACGCGCATGGCTTTAACATCTACATTTGTGAGCCCCAAATCGGCTTTGATAAACTGTAGAAAACTGGCACGTTTTGCGAGGGGTTCAACGAGAGTAAAATGGGTTTGCGGCAGCGCAAAAGCCAAGATCATTCCGGGAAATCCCGCCCCTGTTCCTATGTCCATGGCATTTTTAATGGGAGGTAAAAAAGTAATAGGAGCAATCGCATCCACAATAAACTCATCAATTTGGGCGATGTTTTTGGCTCCCGTGAGATTGTGGATTTTATTCCATTGCATTAATAGTGTTTTATAGATTTCAATTTTTTCAAAAAAGTCATTTGGAACGTCAATATTTTGAGTTTGAAGTAATGTTTGGAGTGATGCCAAAGGAATTTCCTGTTCTTTAATCTAAAGTATTAAACCCATAGTACCAAAAAAATGCTTAGGCAATGTGCTGAAATTGGTGTGTTCTTTTGGATTGATTTCTCGATTTTTCAAAGGCATAATACAACGTTGTGTAGAAGGTGTTTACATCAATTGGTTTGCTGATATGGCCATTCATCCCTGAACTGCTTATGTTTTGAATATCGCTTTCAAAAGTGTTTCCTGTAACGGCTATAATGGGAATAAAATCATTTTCATGATCTTGACGGATCATTTTTGCAGCTTCAAAGCCATCCATAATAGGCATTTGTATATCCATTAAAATGACATTAATCTTAGAGTTAATTTCAACCGTTTCAACGGCCTCTTTTCCATTTTCAGCAGTAATTATTATGATATTTGTTCCCGACAGCAACCCTTTTATAATGGAACGATTAATTTCATTATCATCGGCTAAAAGTAAGGTTTCACCAGCAAATTTTTTCAAATTTTCTTTGAGTATTTTACTGTTGTTTTGACCTTTTTGTTCTTGATCCAAGTGATCATACGCGGATAAAATTGTGTTAAATATGGTCAGTTGATTGAAAGGCTTACCCAAACTTATTCCACCTCTTTTTTTGATATCTTCACCTATCCATATCAGTTTAAGATTATCATTTTTAATTCGATTTTGAAGCTCTTTTTTAAACTCTCCAGATAATGATACACGAGTATCAAGAAAGACGATGTCAACAAAGTTGTTTTTGAGAGCATTCAGGGCATCAATCGAGGTGGTGGCTGTTATTATCTCGTAATGAAAATATTCCAATCCCCGCTTGAGTACCTCTGTATTTGTTTCATTAATATCCAAAATTAATCCATTTTTAGACATTAAATCAGCAGTGGGAAGGCGATAGCGCCGTTTTTCATACTCAAAATCGGAATAGAGTTTGATGTCAAAAGAGAAAGTACTTCCTTGATCGGGTGTACTTTCTACTTGGATACTTCCCCCCATTAATGAAATAAGATTTTTGCAAATAGCAAGACCTAGACCTGTACCACCATATTTGCGTGAGATGCTCTCATCTGCTTGAGTGTAGGAGGCAAATAATTTTTGGAGTGAATCGGCTTCAATTCCAATGCCAGTATCGATGATTTCAAAATGAATTTTTAGATTTAAACGGGTAATTTGTTGTGCGCGTACTCTGAGAATAACACTTCCATTTTCGGTAAACTTGATCGCATTGTTGAGTAAATTAACCAATATTTGAAGCAACCTCAAAGGGTCACCGATGAGCTTATTGGGGACACTTTGATCAACATCAAAAATTAACTCAAGCTGTTTTTCATCCGCTTTATGACTGACAATATTGGAAATGTCATCCAACATTGTATTAAGATCAAAAGGGATTTTTTCAATGGTAATTTTACCAGCTTCAATTTTTGAATGATCTAAAATGTCATTGACCAATGTATGTAAAATGGCGGTGGCATCTTTGATTTTTGTAACTTGAGAACGCTGAGCGACGGTGAGTCTGGTTTCTAAAATAAGATGGCTAATTCCCATGATTGCATTGATAGGGGCACGAATTTCATGATTCATCATTGCAATAAAATCATTTTTGGCTTGCATTGCGTCTTGAATATCGGCTTTTTCTTTTAAGAGAGTTTGAGTGTCATTTCTCATCTTTTTGACTAAACGCTCTTTCCAAACGAAATAGACCATAAAGATTGCAAATAGGAAGATGAAAAATAATCTTTCATAGTTGTGTGGTGGTGGAGGAGATGGCATGGTAAGTTCTTTTTTGGCTTGAACAATTGGTTTGATGGGTTGGTTGGTAGGTGAATTTTGTTGTGTCAACTCGTTGCGATGTTGGATTAAGAGAAATTGAATATTATCCGCTACACCACGACTTACGACGGCATTAGGATAAAAGCGAGAAAGATCTTGTAGGACACTCTGGGCTTCTTTATGCGTTGAAAAAGGTTCGATCGCAATGATGTTTTTTTCTCCTGATTTACGAGAATGAACAATCAAGTTTACTGCATTTATGTAGGGGGTAAGAGTATTTTTGGAATCTACTGTAAACTTTTTATAGGCTTGCTTCGCATCAATATTTGTTTTGTAGCTATCGATTACTATCTTATAATTATCACTTAAAGCAAAAAGCGTTGTCAGTAGGCTAAAAAATAGTATTGCTATGCGCACAAAACCCTCTTAATTCAATCCAAATTCTAATGAGACTCTAACATAAAAACGTTAAATAATGTGCCCCATACACTCTTTTTTAGTCTTAAGGTACCCTTCATTATAAGGGTTGGAATCGATAATGACAGGTATACGCTCGGTAATTTCAATATTTAAATCCTCAACCACTAAAACTTTAGCGGGGTTATTGGTGAGAAGCCGAATTTTTGTGAGTTGAAAATCATTAAATATTTCACGCACAACATCGTATGTACGCTGATCGGGAGCAAATCCTAATTCTACATTGGCTTCAATGGTGTTGCGGCCTTGGTCTTGAAGGGCATACGCATTGAGTTTATTAAGCAGACCAATATTTCGCCCTTCTTGCGCATGATAGATGATTAATCCACCCTCTTTGCTTATGAGCTCAAGTGCTTTATGGAGTTGATTGTTACAATCGCATTTGATACTGCCAAAGGTGTCACCGGTTAGACATTGGGAATGGATACGTACAAGCGGAGCTTCAACGGTTTCAAAATTCTCAGTAAAGAGCGCAAG
>Ga0334722_10003537_pt1 | contig 16735 bp, 18 predicted proteins | sample C3_bottom_MG_FD_207210 | JGI IMG/M metagenome (GOLD analysis project Ga0334722, IMG submission 207210) | Sediment microbial communities from Yellowstone Lake, YNP, Wyoming, USA - C3_bottom | ecosystem: Environmental > Aquatic > Freshwater > Lake > Sediment | place: USA: Wyoming | collected...
ATGAAATCGGCCAATTGCTCCAACGCTTCTCACCAGAAGAATGTACCAACTACTTCCAATCATCGGGATATCATGTATGATTAAATCAAAAATGCTCTAGCGTCGCTCCGACCCAGCCCGTCTTGTTCATTTGGTCTGTTCGGTCTGTCTGGCCGGTCTCGTTTAATTGGTTTGTTTGGTTTGTTTAGTTGAACTAGAAAAACCAGATGAACAAAACAAACCAGATGAACCAGTTTCGTGTGCCAGGATAGTTTTTCCGCAGACTGCTAGAGAGGGAGCAGTTTGAGATCGAGGGCTCGTTCGATAAGCCAGGCGAACGCAAGAGCAGCAATGCCGAGGGAACCGGTCACCAGCACAAGTCGCTGGTAGGTCCAGGATGTTCTCAGAACATAGGCGAGCGGCAGGAAGATAGCCACGACCGCCAGCTGTCCTACCTCCACTCCGAGATTGAAACTCACCAAGCTAAGGGCCAAGGATCCTTTCGGCAGGCCAAGGTCGCTGAGGACGCTGGCGAAGCCGAAGCCGTGGACGAGGCCAAACAGAAAGGCCACCAGCCAACGGCGTTGGGCAAGGACTGGATAGAGATTGGAGATGCCTGCAAAGACGACTGATGCTGCGATCGCAGATTCGACCAGCCGCGATGGCAATACGATCACACCTAGCGTCGCGAGGCTCAGGGTAATCGAGTGTGCGAGGGTAAAGGCGGTCACGATCGAGAGGACTTCCCAGAACGCCGACAAGAAGTCCGGGGTAGGTTCCCACCTGTCCGCCACTCTCCGTAAGACGGCAGGCAATAGTAACGCGAGTAAGAACAGCACATGGTCGTAGCCCAGCCAGATATGCCAGATGCCCTCATGGAGATACTGGCGAACTTGCCGCCAGCTCGAAGCCTCTCCGATCGTAAACTGTTGCATCGGCATTTCTTGGCTGAAGATGGCCGTGGTGGTTACTTGCCCATGAGTGAGACGGAGCAGTCCTTTGTGTTGGGCATCCAGATCGAACAGCAATCGATAGTCGGCCTGAAGGGTCTCGATGGCAGTCGGACAGGCCACCGTAAAGAGCAGGACGGCGTAGGCACCGTCTGTGTGGTTGTCGATCAAGTGGCGACTGGCCTGTGTGGGGCAGCCGGTCTCGCCTGTCATGATGGTGAGGCGTGAGAGAGCGTAAGCGGCGATCTCGTCCTGTTTGGACCGGACTTCTCCCCAGGTGATTGCGCCATTGCCGTCTGTATCCAGTCCGATCGCATAGTCCAGATCGCGTAAGGCGATATCCCACTGCCCTTCCACCTGTGAGTCTTTCACCGTGAGGGCGAGATAGCTATCGCTGGGCTTGTGGGCCCAGGTGGGAGTCGTCAGAAGAAGAAGTATCAAGGTGAGGATGATGCGCATCAGGATTTTTCCTCCGGAAATTGCGCAGCCAGTTGTTGGAGATAGCTGTTTTCCAGATGATTGGTGTGAAGCCACGCGATGACCGGTCTCGCTGCGCCTCGGCTGCCGGCCGCCAGCGCGCTTTCGAGCAGGAGGCGGGTATCCCAGGGTTCTTTTTGGACAGCCCAGTTGGCCTGCGCCAGATTGAGCGCCTTCTTAGGGTCGTGAAGGAGTTCAAGGGTAAAACGCGCTTCCTCCCGTACGTGCACGTTGCTGCCTCGCGCACGACCGGCGGCAAAGCGGGCTGCAAGTTCGGCTATGTGGTCTTTGGATGCGGGCAGATGAAGCTTCTGCTCGGCCAGCGCGAGGCGCAGGAGTAATCCATCCGCCCTTGTCTCACGTTGCAAGAGGGCGATGACCTCAGGTGCGCGTTCTTGATCAAGAAGGAAATCTGCATAGGCGCCTAAGAGATACTGATCTTTCAGCCCGAGGCTGCGCGCGTCGGTAAAATATTTTTCTGCGGCCTGGGCATCTCCTGTGCGTGCGGCCATCTCTGCAAGGATGGTCAGGATCCAGAGGCGTTCGCGTATTGAGATTCCCCGACGATCCAGGCTCGCAGTCAGCAACTCACGGCTCTTGTTGGTCTGGCCTGTCAGGCTTGCAATGTCACTCAAACAGGTGAGTGCGATGTGCCGGCCGGCCAGGCGAAACAGTGGCTGGCATGCGCGCCGGGCCTCTTCATATCGTCCCTGGACCTGATAGATCGACGCCTTGGTGAGCCAGGCTTGGGCGTTCGTGGGTTGGATATTCAGAACTGCGTCGAGATCGGCGAGGGCAAGATCGAACTCATGCGCATTTTGGCGAATGGTCGCTTGTAATAGGAGCGCCGAGGGTGGAGGTGTCGTTTGCTTCAACCAGGGAGCCAATACGGCTTGCGCTTGGCCAAGAAACCGCGGATCTCCCTCTGCTCGGGCCTGTTCAATGAGCCTGGTCGCAAGTGAAACAGCCGAGCCCAGGTTCTGTGGGTCACGAAAGAGGCTTGCGCGCAAGGTCTTGATCTCACGCGCAACCGGATCGGCGGCTTTGACCGTGAGATGTTCGAGGACTTGTCCGTCCTGTTGAGGAAGAAATGGTTCGCCGGACGCTAGAGAAGGGCCGCTCAACCAAAGCCATCCTGTTGCGATCAGCCAACCCAGTGTTTGTGTTCCATTCATGGCATCCTGTTAGTCACGCGAATAGGTGATTGGGATGCGCATGACGATCTGCTGACGGTCCAACGTGTGATCGAGCGACATAGGGAACGCGCGATGCACCAGTGTCATGGCTTCCCGATCGATCCGATCCAGCCCGGAACTCGTGACGACTTCAGCTTCCATCAACTCTCCCGTGTTGGAGACCACAGCCCTGACTAGGACCTTGAGTCTGCTCGCATCACTGAGGGATGGCTGCGACGAGCGTTTCAGCTCTTCCAGTCGACGGGACACAGCACGTTGCAGCCAGCCGTAATCCGCAGGGGCTACAGAACGTTGGTTGGAGGCCATTGGTGGAGCTGAAGTGGGTGGTGTCTGCAACGGCTCGTGAGACTGACCCGGTGCCATGGCAACATCGGTCGCGGGCTGGGTTGGCGACGGCAGGATTTTTTGTTCTGCAGACGCTGCGATAGCTGGAGGTGGTTCTGTTGCAACCGGTGGCGTGGCCACCATTGGTTGAGTATGTTCCACCCTACGTTGTTCGGGTACTGTCTCTTGAACGACAGGCGCTGGTTCAGTAGTGGAGGTTGTCTCTGGTGCAACCTCTGCCTGGGCTGGCGCAATAACCGGTGGCACGGGATCGGCCATTTTCGAACTGACATTCTTGGCAACCTGAATCGTCTCTTTGATTTCGTTCTGCGGCTGCTGTGAAACAGGTGAGGGGAGGTTATGGATTGGCGGCACCTGAGTTTCCTCGCCGACGTCACTCGTTTCGGACCGCAGATTTGGAGCGGAAGCGACATTGGTCGGCTCGAGAACGGAGGCCTGTTGCGGTAACTCGACGAAGGTTACGTTCCATTGAAAGGGCTCTAGGGGAATCGGGGTAGGAAGCTGATGGAAAGCGGGCCAGATCACGGTCAAGAGGAATGCGTGGAAGAAGAGCGAGAACCCCCATCCCCCGATCTGGTTCCGTTGAGCGATCCTAGCCTGCATGTCAGCTCTCTTTGGTTGATAAAATTCGTTGAATCTACCGTCTCGAATGGATGGGGGCTGTCACGCATAAGCGCGACAGCCCCAAATAGCACAAGCTAATTAACCGATTCTCCCGGATCGATGTGCCGACGGTCCCGTCCATCGTGTGGCGTCGGGAGGAAGGGGAAGGCTGTGGCAATACCGTTGGCCGTCTTGTTGCCTCCCACCGATCCGATGTTGAAGTTCACGCCGTCCCCCAGGTTTGGAAAAGGAGCAGGCGAATTGGGCAGGAGGATGCCGGCCACGACGCGAAGCACGACGTCAGTCGTGTCGTCGTTCGGCCGTCGGCCGTTCGGGAATCCCGCCTTGTCCGGCGTCGCGTTCCCACTTGCATCGTGGGCGAGTGGTCCCAGCCGTTTCTGGCTTGCCGGTGCGGTCGGAGGCTCGTTCAAATCCACCCGCACAAAGTCCGCGAGAGTCTCGTTTGTCTTTCCCCCACCACAGAGCGGGGGCCCCGGACTGTAACGCAACAGCGCATTGATCAGATCTTCCCGATTGGTCGTCGGGAAGCCGGTTCCGAACACGACATTCAATGCCGTGGCAACCGCCGAGTTGCAATAGAAGGAGACGAACTCGGCTTCCTCTTCCGCATCGGTTGCATTCCACCGGTCCTTCGTATCCGTCGAAATGATCAATTCGTTCACAAGTGGGTTGCCCATGCGGGCGACCTGGACGAACCGGGAACTGTTTTCTTTCTTCCCGTCTTTCTTGTGCACGCTCACCTTGGGGCGGCTGGTCGAGGCATAGGCGCCGATGACCTTGTTGTCGTTTGGGCCCATCAGGTCGCTGATCGGAATTTCCAACGCGATGGTATTTACATTGAATCCACTAAACGTGTCGCGTGCCGCGCCGAGCAGAAGCGCGTCGTTTGCGTCGTCGGCTGGTGAGAGGATTGGAGATATGTGGAGATTCAACGTGTCAAAGGTTCCTCCGAGGTCTATATAAAAGGTTTCGTCTCGCTGACCGGCAAACACTCGTCCGCCGTTCTTCAAGGGGAAGATCCCCTTGGCCGCCAGCTGTTCATAGTTCGGTGTCGTCCGAGTTCCGACGTTAGACGGCACCGCGTACATGGTGCCGGTGCCCAGATCGCGTGGATGCTGCCCATAACGCACTTCTGTCACGGTATAGCTCTGCCGCACGACTAGTCCCTCTGACCCTGCCCCGGTGAGAGCGGTAATCGGTGGGAGTGCAACATAGGCCAGGGGAAACACATTCCCTGGCGGCCTGATTTCGGTCTTGAAGCGGATTTGATAAGTGATGTTCGCCGCAACGTTGTTCTTGTTGTTGTCGACGTGGATCTCATAGAGCACGTCGTCGGCGAAATTGAAATAGTTGGGACCGGACCCGGGTTCCTGACCCGGAATCACATTCATGATCAATATCGCCTTGTCCGGACTCTCCCAGCTCCTGAAAATATAAAAGTCAGTGATGTCTGCCGCTGGATCATTGGCAATCAGCGGAGCCTCGCGATGGCTCGCGGCGAACACCGGCGCGCTGATAAGCAGTGCCAGTACCGCCACGGTGAGTGATCGAATCTGTGTCAACATCGTCGCCTCCTTGGGAACATGGCCGCCGTCGCAGGCGGCGGTCGGTTATATATCTGGTTTTTGTGCGGGCTCTGGTTCCGCGCTGGCTTGGTTCACCTGGCTGGCCTCAGCCGGTGTGAGCGCATCCGACTGTGAGACGTTTTGGTCATTCGCCGTGGCCGCTGTCGGTCCACTGGACACGATGGGTGGGTTATCGCTACCGCTCCCGCTGCACCCGGACAATAGGCTGACGGTGAGCGCGAAACCTAGAGCCGATAATAAGACGGATTTCATAAATACCTCCTCAGAGAATGATACTCATGGAACGATACGAGAATGCTGCGGGCGAAAATCGCGAAGACCTGTCAATGGATGGAGGCCATCGGTTTCTCGACGATGTCGCCCTTCATGGGACCGAGCGCGCCAAGCAGTTCGTTCTTCTCGCGCTCCGGGACCTTGAACTTGTTCAACGTGGCGACCAGATGGCCAACCAGCGCGTCAAAGTCGCCGCTGCTGACACCCATGCCGGCATGGGTGGCCTTCATGCTCCGGCCTGTGTAGGTGCAGGGACCGCCGGAGGCCTGGCAGATCTGTTCCATCAACAGCATCTTGAATCTTGGAATGTCGGTGTTGGCAAACTTGCCGTTGATGCGACTGTCGGCGGCGACGCGCCCGACGAAGTCATCCACGACGGCGGTGATGGCCGGTTTGCCGCCCAAACGATCGTAGAGCGGCTTGTCTGCCATGGCCGTCGATTTGGACATCGCAGATCCGGATGTCGATTCCATGGTATTGCAGCCCGTGACGCTGAGCGCGAGCCCAGCGATGATAAGCGACGTTGCGAGTATGGTCTTCATGGCCCTGTCCTCCTGGTGAGTGAAATGGTTGATTGTTGGGAACCCGTTTGTCTTGCCCGCACCTGCCGGCGGCTTGACCTACCTTACGAGGCGCGACATGATTTGGATGTATAGACCGTTGCGGGGTTGTCCAGGCCGGTGCTATAGTTTGCCGCACCGAAGGCAGTCGAAAAAACTGTCGAAACCACAAATCCGATCTTCCCCATCCTCTCGTAGAGACGGTTGGGGGGGACCTTATGTTGGTGATGCCTCTGGAAACGACTCGGTCGGTTAATGAGCAAGAGTGGGGATTGCTGATCGCCCAGACAGCCCAGGGTGATCAGGACGCGCTCGCCACGCTCTACGATCGCACCAGCCCTCAAGTCTATGGGCTGATCCTGAAGATTCTCGACAACCGCGAGGCAGCGGAAGAAGTGACGTTGGACGTCTACACGCAAGTCTGGCGCCAAGCCCATACCTATGACGAAACGCGAGGCACACCAGGTGGCTGGTTGATGACCCTTGCCCGCACGAGGGCAATCGATCGCTACCGCGCGGGCGCCGCCGAGCGAGGCCGAATCGAATCGCTGGATACGGTCGAGTTTTTTGTGAGCGATGACAATACGCCGGATCAGGATCTGGCGGGACAAGAGCGCCGGCGTTATGTACAGCAAGCCTTGGTATTACTCTCGGCGGAGCAGCAGGAAGCAATCGCGCTCGCCTATTTCTATGGGCTGAGCCAAAGCGAGATCGCGGACAAATTGAATTTGCCGTTAGGGACCGTCAAGACAAGGATGCGATTGGGGATGATGAAATTGCGAGACGCGCTCGCGCCCTACGAAGAAGGACTGGTGTCATGACCGAAGCACCTCTCCCACAGGAGTTGGAGGAACAGGCCGCGCTCTACGCGCTCGGGATTTTAGACCCCGACGATCGCCGAGCCTTTGCTGTTCGGCTCCGAGGGGAATCGCTGCCTCTGCGTCAAGCGGCAATAGCTTATCGGGCGGTGACGGAAGCCTTAGCCTCAACAGTGGCTTCTGTGGCTCCCCGTCCGGCGCTCCGTGAGCGACTCGTCGCTCAGGTCGCCGATGAAGCCGTCCGCGAAACCGCGCAGTTTGAGTCTGTGGCTGACACCCTGGCGTTGAATGTTGTTCCTGTCGTCCCGCGGGCTTCACTGAGGGAGCGTCTCCTGGCGCGTGTCGAAGGGCATACCGATGTCCGGCTCGATCCGTTCAAAGGCCTGACATTTGTCAAAGCATCGGAGGGCGCCTGGCAAGAGATAGCACCGGGTGTGTCGGCCAAGGTCCTCTTTCTCGATCCGGTCTCCCGCCGCGCTACCGCGCTCGTTCGTATGGCGCCCGGTAGCCGTTATGCCCCGCATCGTCATGCGGAAGCCGAGGAACTCTATGTGCTCGAAGGGGGCTGCTTCTGCGGTGGCCGAGAACTCACGGCCGGCGACTACCATCGGGCCGAAGCTGAGACCGAGCATCACGATACGTCATCCGATGAAGGCTGCTTGCTGCTGGTCATTTCCTCTCCTCAGAACGAGATGTTACCGTAGCGCTGTTCGAGTGACTGCGGCGTTTCTTTCACTACCGGCGATTCCTCAGTCCTCTCCGTATCCACATCGACGTTTTTCGCCGGTCCCCCCCAACTCACACGACGCATGAATCCAGCGGGCTAGCGGGCTTCGTATGACACTAGGAACTGTGGGTGCTGGATTGATCGCATGCCTTGGTCGTGCTATGAGTTATAAATTCGTGCTACTACCAAGGAGGGTCCCATGAATCAACTCGTCCGGTTCGGTGTGTCGTTAGACCAGCGGTTGCTCGACGAGTTCGATCGCCACATCAGACGACGACATTACACCAATCGATCGGAAGCGCTTCGCGACCTGATTCGAGACAATCTGGTCGGGCAAGAGTGGGATGAGAACAAGGAGACCGTCGGCACGATTACCTTCGTGTACGACCATCATGTGCGCGATCTGACGGGAAAGTTGACCGACATTCAACACGACTATCAGGGGCAGATTCTCTCCGGCATGCACGTCCATCTCGACCACGACCATTGCCTTGAAGTGCTCGTCGTGAAAGGTAAGGGGTCGGAGATCAAGAAGGTGGCGGATGCCTTGGTGTCGGTCAAGGGCGTGAAACACGGCAAACTCACGATGACGACAACGGGAAAATCACTTCGGTAGCTCCGGGTCCTTTCCTATTTCATATCGTGATGGTGAACCGTTCATTCTATCGGCCTGTGGCCTGGCTTGCAGTGATGTGGGTCCTGACGGGAGAAGTTGCGAGCGCGCATGACCCGGACCCGCCGGAACTCGATCTGCCTGAAGTCGTGGTGAGAAGTGAAAGGGCTGTCGCGGCTTCGTCGCAACAATTCATTCCAGACAAAGATATCCTGCTCCAGCCTCAAGGCCGCCCCTCTCAGGTTCTGCGTTTAATTCCTGGTTTCATCACCGTTGAGCATTCGGGCGGTGCCGGGAAGGCGGACCAATATTTCTTGAGAGGCTTTGATGCCGATCATGGAACGGACGTGGCGTTCTTTATCGACAACATGCCGATTAATTTACGCACCCACGGGCATGGCCAGGGGTACACCGATCTCAATTTCATCATTCCGGAGACGATTCAGGGCATCGATGTAGTGAAGGGGACCTATCACGCTGAATTCGGCGATTTCAATACGGCCGGCGCCGTCCGGTTCAAGACCCGCGAGGTGTTGCAAGAGAACGTGGTGCAGGGAGCCGGTGGGCAGTTCGATACGCAACGCTATCTGTTGATGTTGTCGCCCACCAAGGACAAGGTACGGACGTTGTTTGCCGCGGAAGGCTATTACACAAACGGACCGTTTGAGAACGACAATCGCTATTTTCGCTTCAATTTCATGGGCAAGGCGACTGTTAATCCGACGGTTCGCTCAGAACTCAGCGTCACGGGGAGCTATCAGAAGTCGAACTGGAACGCTTCAGGGGAAATTCCCTTCCGTGCCGTCACGGACGGCACGATCGATCGCTTCGGCTCGATTGATCCCTCTGAAGGAGGCAAGACGCAGCGTACGACCGGCCGACTGCAATACCACTATGACACGCCCTCCGGCGGGCAATTCTTTGCCGATGCCTACCTGATGTACTACAAGCTGGACCTCTGGACCAATTTCACCTTTTTCCTGGATGACCAGGCGAATGGCGACGGCATCAATCAACATGATCAGCGGTACATGTATGGCGGGAATCTGGGATACCAGCAAGCAGGAGAACTCTTCGGCATGCACAGTGCTGCGACGACGGGGTTTCAGGTCCGCGACGACAGCATTTCCAATATCAGACTTGGGACACAGACGAAGCGTACGGCGACCGGGACTATCGTAGAAAGCGCGGTGGAGGAAGCGTCTTACTCGCCTTATGTGAAGCTGGAGCTGCAGCCGATGCCGTGGATGAGGTTGGCCGGCGGTGTCCGTGCCGACTACTTCACGTTCGATGTCCGCAATCTCTGCGACACGTGTCCTCAGCAGCCGGCCGGCAGAAAGGACTCGGGCCAGGTCAGTCCGAAGGGCAACCTGATACTCGGTCCATGGTTCAATACCGAATTCTTCGTGAACTATGGCACCGGTTTCCACAGCAACGACGCTCGACCCACGGTGACTGACGGCAGCTCTCCTCTGGCCAGGGCACAGGGCGTAGAAGTTGGCCTTCGTTCCAGACCCTGGGGACCGGATCGAATGGAATTGATGGCGACGTTCTGGGGGCTGGATTTGAACTCCGAGCTCGTGTTCGTGGGAGATGCCGGAACCACCGAAGCCCGTGGGGCTACGCGACGCTACGGCGTGGAGGTGGGCGCACGCGGACAGATTTATGGACCGCTCTCCTTTAACGGCAGCTTGACCTGGACACATGCGGAGTTCAAAAATACAGGCTTGGCCATTCCCCTGGCACCCGAATTAACCGCGTACGCGGCATTGCTCCTGCGATGGCCGGAAGGGCTCTCCTCGCAAGTGCAAATGACCTACCTCGGAGTGCGACCCCTGAATGAGGAGCGTACGGTCAAAGCACCATCGTGGCTCGACTTTGATTTGACCGAACGGTATCAGCTGCCGATCAAGCTTTCCCATGGGCGCCTTGAGGCCTTTCTTTTCGTCCAGAACCTTTTCGATACCAACTGGGAGGGGGCCACGTTTGCCTTCACATCTCGTCTGCCCAACGAGCCGGCGGGTGGAGTTCAGGACATCCATTTCGTGCCAGGCAATCCCCGCTTCTTTATGGGCGGCGTCGCCTGGTACTTCTAGCAGCCGCTGAAAATGGCCACCAGCAGCGTTCTCGGCTACCGAAACTCCTCAACGTACCCCAGAGGGTACGCTTCCGGGTTTCGGGGCGCCTGCGGCCTTGCTGGATGTCCATTTTGAGCGGCTGCTCATCACTGAAACGATATCCACCTACGTTCTCGTTTCGAAGCATCCTCAACGTACCCCACCGTGAAAGAGCTGCTCTTGCAGCTCGGGGTTGGGCGGGTGAGAATGCCTACGCTTCCGGTGCTTTCTTCGCCTGCGGCCTTGCCTGGGGCAAGGCGCGTCTCGGCGCGCTAAGGGTTGGGTGGGTGAGAAGGAAGATCGTTTTGAGCGGTCTATAGTGAAGCCATATGAAGCCAACACATAGAGTTTTGACACGTATCTATTTCAACCGCCCTACGGTGCAGGTCGCGCGGTCGCTGATCGGCAAGTATCTCGTACGTTCGATCGATGGGCGCATGCTGGCGGGGAAGATCGTCGAAGTGGAGGCCTATGTCGGGCCGCAGGACAAGGCTTGCCATGCGTCGAAAGGGAGAACGCGGCGGACCGAGGTGCTTTTTGGTCCACCAGGGATCGCTTACATCTACCTCATCTACGGGATGTACCATTGTCTGAATGTGGTGACGGAGCAGGAGGAGTTTCCCTCAGCCGTATTGATCCGGGCGATCGAAATCGATGGGGAGTTGATCGATGGACCAGGGCGACTCTGTCGCGCGCTGCAGATTGATCGCCGTCTCAACCGTGTGGATCTCACGACCAGCGAATCCCTCTGGTTCGAGGATCGAGGGGCATTGGTGGAGAGAAGACATGTAGGGGCTCATCCTCGAATCGGTGTCGATTATGCGGGCAAGTGGGCTAAGAAACCCTGGCGATTCCGGCTGCGTAGGGTCCCAGGCCCCACTCGGACCGGACGCACAAAAACAAAGGGGGGCGCCGGACAAGTCCGCCACCCCCCTGCTGTATCTATCCCGCTGAACGGCTCAACTACTCGATCTTCCGATCGCCGGTAATCTTCGTGGCAGAGGTCACCGGGGGGGCGATCTTGATCTGTGGCCCCTGCACGGTCGGGAGCTGATTGGCTCCCTGGCCTGTGGTAATCCGCGCATTGTCTGTTTTTATTAGGTTTTGCTGGGCGTTCTTAATGGAGTCGGCTGACTTCATCAGCGTACTCTCACCATGCGCATCCGACTGACCAGGATCGTTGGCGGTTGGCTGGCCCGTCACAGGGCTTCCGCTGTTCTTCATCGGGTAGCCTTCATGCTTGGGGAGGAGCGATGGATTCGCCGAGGCTATCGACAGCGCAAATAGGACACCGGAGACGGTTGCGACAGTGCCGATTACGAGCTTCATACGCCTACTCCTTTGAATAATGGTGGCCGGAGAAAATACGTTCTCAAAGTCGAATCAAGTGGCGGGAATCATAGCCAGGAGGTGGGTGCCTCTGTCAAGGGTGAAAAAGGATGGGGGGCCTGTTGGCTTCCTGTGCTTGCGCAACGCGCACGCTCAGAATGTGCTCGTTGGATGCGCGTAGTGGGAGGCCAAACAGGCCACCCACCCGTGAAGAGAAGGCTGCGGAAAAACTATTGTTGCCCACTAGGACTTCGATGGTTCGCACGAGTGGCACAACAAGCGAGCACTCCCCCAGGATGCTCAAAAAGGCGACCTTCTCACCCTCCCAACCCCGGCGCGCCAAGACGCGCCGTTCCGCGGGCAAGGCCGCAGCGAGTGAAGATCCGAGGAGGTACATACCGCACTTCGTGTGGTCCGTTCGCCCTTTTCATGGGTCTTGGCGAACGGAAGAGCGCCTTTAGTGCTTCCGACCTCCGAGAGTCTCATTCGGTACGTTGAGGGTCTGAACGATGCGAGAACGCTGCTGGCGGGATTTTTCAGCATCCTGTGATGTCAGGCCTGGCGGCGTGCGGGAGGACGGCGGCGCCCTCGTCCGCGATAGGACGGACCATGGCTGAGACCGGGGAGGCGGATGGTGACGGTGGTCCCTTCGCCAGGCGCGCTGCCGATGGCAATCGAGCCGCCATGTTCTTCGACGATCTTCTTGACCGTGGCGAGGCCCAGACCGATGCCGGTCCGTTTCGTGGTGAAAAATGGCTCAAAGACCTTATCGACGATTTCTGCCGGAATAGGAGCCCCGTCGTTCTTGATGAGGATCTGATCTTCCACTCCGCGCCCCGCGCGATGCTGGGTGACCTGAATATGGAGATGCCCACCGGGATTCATCGCTTCACCCGCGTTTTTGAAAATACTGAGAAAAACTTGCTGGAGCTTGGCTTCGTCGCCGCGGACCGGCGCGATCATCGTCGCATAGTCCTTGGTCACCTGTATCCTGGTAACTTCGAGGTCGGTCGCGACAACCGTGAGCGCGCTCTCGATCACTTCGGGGATACGGAGGAGCCTTCGAGTCAGCTCGAGTGGTTTCGCAAAGTCCAAAATCTCGTTCAGGATGGCTTCGATACGGATCAAATCGCGCATCGCGTTCTCGACGCGCGTCTGTGGGTCGAAGTCGAGGATGCCTTCACCCGTGACTTCCTCCAATTGGGAGCGGATCGAAGCGAGCGGCTCGCGCACTTCTGTTGCCAGGAACATGCTGAACTCGCCGATCGCGGCCTGCCGCTCTTGTTTTCTGATGATGGGCTCCGAGGGACCTGGGGCTAAGGTTGCCCCGGGGGCGCCGGCTGGTCCAACGGCGGGGGTCTGGGTGGTTGGCGCCGCTGTCGGAGCCTGGAGAATGTCCGCGATCTTCACAATAGTCGGCTCAAGCGTGCGGGCATCCGTCTGTTGGTAGCGTCCGGCTTCTTTCGATGCCAGGGTAATGGTCCCGCCCACTTGTCCCCGGACGAAGAACGGCACGACGAGCGAGGAGAGAAGCCGGTCCTTGAACAAATATTTGTGATCGAGGAACCGCCCTTGGGTGGAAGCGAGATCATGATCTACGCGTGGCTTACGATGGCGGATCGCCCATCCGGAGGCTGAGCTGTCGAGCGTGAGGCGGTGGCCCGGCTTCAGATCTTTCTTCCCGTCCTTCTGTTCGCTCTTCAGATCGCCGGTCAATCCCAGGACTTCGACATTGCCTGCGAGGGGGTCGTAGCGGCAGACCCAGATACGATCGTAGGCGACGTATTGGTTGGCATCCGTCAAGACGGCAATAATCTTGTCTTGGAGTTCCGGTGTGATCTGCGACACCGGAGCCGTGAACATTTCCGCCGGAGAGGGTGACGGAGAGATTGGTTCGTGCGCGACAAACGGCCGGCTGAGCACGACATTCATATCGAATAGGCCTTCGCGATCCAGCGCTTTCGTGACCTCGTCGCTGGCCTGCTCCATCAAGCTCTTCTCTTTTTTCGCGAACGTGGCGCTCTCTTTCCGCCCGATGACGAGGAAGCCGTACGTCCGGTTCCGATGCAGGAGGGAAACTCCGAGCAACGACTTCGTTCCCGGCGTAATCAAGCGGAGGCGAATGGTGCGCCCGCCCTCCTGATCATTCGCGGGGGACGATGCAGCGATGGCGGGGGCCGAAAGCGTCCGGAGGATGGCTTGAATATCGCGAGGTGTGAAGCCTCGTGCGGCATGGCTGACCAGCGGGCCTTGGTCACAGTGGAACACGGCGGCGACCGCCGCGTCGACCGGCAGCTCGTTGAGCACGGACGTCAAGGTCCGCTGGAGATGCGTCTCGGGAATTGGTTTATTCTGTGGAGCTGCGGGTGTCATTCGTGAGTTAGGGTAGCAAGGCGGGGCATTGTAACAACGCAGGACGAACAATTCAATGAACATCCGGTTGGTTTGGTTTATTTTGTTTATTTGGTTCATCTGGTTAATCTTCTTCAACCAAACAAACCAAACAAACCAAATAACGGTCTTCCTATTCGTCGGGATTGATAATCTTGGGAGGGCGTTGGGGGACCGCGCGCCGTTCCGTCGGGTGGTGGTCAGAGGTCCATGCGTTGAGGATCATGGTAACCAGACTAATTACGACTGCGCCGCCGACCGCAGGCCAGAATCCTGTTACCGAGAATCCTCTGACCAGATATGCGGTGAGTTCTAGAAGGAGGGCGTTGACTACGATGAGAAACAGTCCCAGCGAGAGGACGATCAAGGGAAGGGTCAGCACAAAGAGAATGGGTCGAACCAATAGGTTCAGAAATGTGAGTACCAAGACAGCGGCAAGTCCGGCGCCGAACGAGTCGACTTCAAGGCCGGGCACGACCATGACGGCCAGAAATACCGCAATGCCCGTGATCAGGACTCGAATGACCGCCGCGCGAAACCCGCCGCTAAAAAGGTAGTTGTTGAGCTCACGTCTGACGTGAAGCATTGGCATCGATCACGCTATTGAGCCGGAACCGGCTGCGGGAGGATCGGTACGCGCTTGGTTGAAGAAAAATGGACTTCGGTAGCGACCAACACGTTGTCACCTTTTTTTTCGCTCTTCGTGGCCTTGACGACGACACGATCGCCCACCGCGGGCATGTTGGCCCCTTTCGGATTGCTCTCGTCCTTGTGCCGGGTTTGTTTGTTAAGCCGCACGTTCACCAGCTGGCCCTTGGTCGTTTTAATTTCGACATGGGTCGAGTCGATGGCCATAATCGTACCGAGTACATGTTGATCCGCGCCATGGGCGAAGCTTGCCGCCGAAATGAAGAGACACGTGAGAATCATAATCAAGCGCAACCACATGGTGAATCCTCTCTCTGTGCCGCCGTTGGTGAATTAGTGATGATGGCCGCGATCGATCCGGGCCGCCGCGGCATCGTTCCCCTGTAGGAATTCCCCGAAGGAGGCTTCTTCTTCCAGGTCTTTTCTCGTCTTGGGATTGAGTTCCTTCATCTGGCCGAGTTCTTCCGGCGTCAGTTGTGGGAGACGGCGAATGAAGTGGACCAGCTTCCAACTGTCCTTGTCCTCCGCTGGGTCACCTTCTCCCCAGGCAGGCATAGCGGTGAAGCGGATACCGTTGTGGATCACCCAGAAGATCTCACCGTCCGACATCGATTGGATCTCGGGTAACCGGAGGTCTAGCGCCCTGGGGTTGACATTCTTGCCGATGGGCGTCTCTCCGCTCCCGTTGTTCGCATGGCATAGTGCACAGTGGTCGGCAAAGTGTGCCAGCGACTCTTTGATTACGTCGGGGCTCAACGGGATAGGATTCTGCGAATTTCGCTTCTCGATCGGGATGGCCAAATGGCGGACTTTCCGCGCGAGCAAGACCTCCAGGGCAGGCGGCTCGGTTTTTGCACTAAAGCCAGTTGTGAACAATTGATACCCCATCCATCCGAAGGCACCGACAACTCCAAGGCCTAAGACGATGATGAAGACGATCAGTTTCGTTCGCATGGCTACTGCCGTTCACTATACAAAGTCTCCGGTCTGATTGCCACCGGCCCTGGTCGATCACTCGGCCACAGCCGATTTGTATAGTGAGCGGGAAAATCCAGTGAGGCGAAGAAAGACCCATACCGTGAGGGGGAGGTACATCAAGAGGCCGCTGATCCCCAAGTGCCATTCACCGATCCAAAATGTCACGCTGATGATAAAGACGAGTACGGCATAATATATTCCCACGCCTAGAAGAAGGCGATGCGTAGTCGATCCGTTGGTGTGCGGCTGGAGGGGAGGGAGTCGGCGGTCGATGGGAAAATAGATGGCGAGCGAGATCACTCCGACCGCGAACCACCCGAGATAATTTGTTAAGGGGACCCCGAAGTGAATACCGGGATCGAGATAGTCGTAGATCTTGCCCAGGAACCAACGGTCCCCGCGTAGCGCAACCGGGTCGATCACCACATCGACCAATGCAAACAGGACGGCGGTGAGCATAAGCGCTGGCCAGCCTGTCCGTACGGCCAGATCGAATCGCAACGGCATGACGGATGGTTGGGTGGGCGCCGACGAGTGTTCGACGGGGAGAAGCACGCAATGGGTCAGGCAATAGGAGGCATAGAGGAGATAACTAAATGAAATCGTCGCCATGAAGGGAATGTTGGAGATGTAGAGTTCCTGCCCCACGGTCGAGCCATTGTAGTGGTACCACCCGAAGGGAATGCCGGTGCGCGTGGAAGAAAATTCACAGACGAAGGCCGTGGTCCAGCTAATCAGCCAGAATCGCCATGTCCTAGACCAGCCGAGCAGTTGAATCGAAGCAAACAGAAAGGCAGCGACGAATATGAAGACGTAGGGACGGAGGAGGACGGTGTTCAGAAATAGGGCGAAGAAGCCCATGATTGTTAATCCACCTTCATAGTTAGGCATACCCGTGGTTCCGGAACCACCGCACAGCTTTTTCCAGTGCTACCTCCGGTGGGGTTTGCGGAATGCCCAATTCCTTGATCGCCTTACTGCAATCGTAGTGCATTTTATACTTCGCCATCTTTACACCTTCAAGAGGAATCCGTGGCGGCTGTCCGGTGAGGTTGGACATCCATTGGTTGAGGTAGGCCAGGGGGAGAATTGTCAGTCGTGGCAGCTTGAAGGTGTAAAGATGG
>Ga0334722_10003538_pt1 | contig 16734 bp, 11 predicted proteins | sample C3_bottom_MG_FD_207210 | JGI IMG/M metagenome (GOLD analysis project Ga0334722, IMG submission 207210) | Sediment microbial communities from Yellowstone Lake, YNP, Wyoming, USA - C3_bottom | ecosystem: Environmental > Aquatic > Freshwater > Lake > Sediment | place: USA: Wyoming | collected...
GCTGGCGTGGCGTTGGTGGAACCAGTGGTCGCGGCCGTTGGTGAGGTAGCGGTCGAACGCGCCGATCACCTCGGCGTACTCGGCCATGTAGTCCGAGCTGTCGAGGAACTCTGCCCACCGGATTGGGCCCGCGAGCACCGGGATCGGATTCCTGTTGCGGCCCCAGGCGATGGGATCCAGGCGCGCAAACAGCGCCTTCGCCTCCGAATGCCACGTCCACCACAGGTTGTAGGCAAGCCGATGCAGCCCTTCGAGCGCAGGTGGGACGCGGACGACGTTCGGAGATGCCACCGGAATGCGGACGAGGGGATCCATGCGCGCCGGATGGTACCGGTTTGCGCGCGGACACTTGCCTCCTGCGCGCGAGCCATGTCGATACCATGCCGATGTGCCGATGCGTGTCGCCTTCCTTGCCGCCGAGTGCGAGCCGTGGGCCAAGACCGGGGGGCTCGCGGATGTCGTCGACGCCCTGGCGCGAGCGCTCGGAGCGATCGATGCGCCGGACCTGGAGACGCCGATCGACGTCTTCCTGCCCCGCTACCGGACGGTGGCCGTGCCGGCTGAACGGATCGTCGGGGAGAGGGTCATCGCCGTCACGGCCGGGCCTGCCGCGCGTCGTCAATCCACCACCGTCGGGATCGTGGATGTCGAGGCGGATGGCTACCGGCTTCGGCTCGTGGATCAGCCCGCTGCCTTCGGGAGGCCGGGGGGCTACTACGGCGACGAGACCGGCGATTACCCGGACAACGCCTGGCGGTTCGGGCTCTTCTGCCGGGCGGCGCTTGCGACGCTGAAGGCCGAAGGACGGCCGCCCGACGTGCTGCATCTGCACGACTGGCACGCGGCGCCGGCGGTCCGCTACGGAGCCTCTGGACCCGGCGGCCCGGCGACGCTCCTGACGGTTCACAACCTCGCCTACCACGGCTGGACGCCGCGCAAGCACGTGCCCGAGCTCGGTTCCGAATGGACCGCAGTCCTGGCCCCGGACGCGGTCGGGATCGATCTCCTGGGCGAAGCGATCGAGCGGGCGGATCTCGTGAACACCGTCAGCCCGGGGTTTGCCCGCGAAGCCTTGGGGCCCGCCTTCGGGATGGGCCTCGACGGGGCGCTGCGTGAGCGCGGCGACCGCTTCATTGGAATCCTCAACGGCCTCGACACGGCGCTGTGGGATCCCGCCACGGACGGCGTGATCGCTGCGCCGTACTGGCGTGAGGACCGCGCCGGCAAGGCCGCCTGCCGGGCCGACCTTTTGACGCGCCTCGGGATGAATCCGACCGATCGCGGGCCCGTGTTCGGGATGATCGGCCGGCTCGATCCTCAGAAGGGCTTCGATCTCCTGGCCCAGGCGGCACCTGGCCTTCTCGCCAACGGCATTCGGCTCGTCGTCCAGGGGTCGGGTCCGGCCGAGCTCGTCGACGCGCTGCGGGAACTCGCTCTAGCCCAGCCCGATCGAGTGGCTCTCATCGAGCGATTCGACCGTGACATGGCACGTCGGATCTACGCCGGCGTCGACGGCTTCCTGATGCCCTCGCGCTTCGAGCCGTGCGGAACCGGCCAGATGATCGCCCTCCGCTACGGGACCCCGCCCATCGTTCACGCCACGGGTGGACTCGCCGACACCGTCATCGATGAGCACGACCGCCCCGGCGCGGGGACGGGCTTCGTGTTTCGCCATGCGACCCCGGAGGGGCTGCTCTGGGCCATCCGGCAGTTCGCGGCTCGATTCCGGGCGGGCGGGGCCACTTGGGAGGCCTTGCTCGATCGCGGCATGGCCGTCGACTTCGATTGGCGGACGAACTCAGCGCCTGCCTACCTGGCCGCTTACCAGCGAGCGCTCAAGCTGCGACGCACGAGAGTCCTCGAAGGCTAAGCCAGGCCGAGCGCTTGCAGGATCGCCAGGACCGTCGCCTCCGGATGCGTTCGCTGGGGCGAATGCGGCCCATCAGCGATCGTGATCACGTGATCGGGCCCGATCCGCTCCCCGAACCTCGGGACGACGTCATCCGGGATCATTCCTCCCGTTGGGAACTCGCCGCGGATCAGCCAGACCGGCACATCACGCGCCGCCGGATCCTCGAGGACGCCGAGTCCGCCGTCCCAGTCACCGTTATCGATGAGCACGGCGCGAGCGGCCTCCGGATCGAACTCCGTGAGGCCCGAGGCCTTGGCCATGACATCGCCCAGGGGCCAGCCAGGATTGGCTCGCCGGATGGCGTCCCGCGCTTCATCGAGGTCGAGGTAGTGGCGTTCGGTAGGGTCGTGAGTCATCAGCTCCATCGCCGAGACCGGCAGGGCAGGGGGGTCGAGCAGGATCAGCCGTGCCGGTTGGAGGCCCGCGGCCGGAAGGCCTGCGGCAATCATCGCGCCCCACGAATGGCCGAGGACGGCGAGCCCGCGGTCGTCGAGTCCCGCTGCGCGGATGAACTCCGCAAGGTCGGCGGCGGTGTCCGCGAACCGGTGACGCCCTCGCCAGTTGCCGGTCCGGCCGTGCCCCGGCATGTCCACGGCGACCACGCGCCGACCCGTGGCCGCGATCGCCGGTCCCAAGCGCCAGAACGTCTCCAGGTTCGAGGTCACGCCATGGATCAGCAGGACCGCGGACGTCGCCCGCTCGCCCCACGAGGCGATCGACCACGGAATTCCGCTGGAAACCACGGCGGCACGGACCGCGCGTCCCAGGTCTGGGTCGGCCTCGCTCATTGCGCTGGCCACGGCTGGAGGCAGATCCTCGGCCGTGGCCCGCAGGAGCCTCCCCGGGCCGAGCTCCACCGCATCCACGTTGAGATCGTACCCGCGGACGGCGTGGTCGTCGCCGGGCCGGTACGATGATGCTTCGGGCGCCGGCCTCGCGCCCCGAACCGCGGAGGACTCCATGGCCAACCAGTTCGTCGTGCAGCTGAAGAACGAGCCCGGAGCCCTGGCCAACCTGGCCGAAACCCTCGCCGCGCGCGGCGTGGACCTGCGCGCGATCGGCGGCGGAGGCATCGGGGATGCCGGCCACGTGATCATGACGACGGCCGATGATGACGGTACCCGCCGCGTGCTCAACGAGGGCGGCTACGTCTACATCGAGGGCGAGTCGATCCTGGCCGAGGTAGACGACCGGCCGGGCGGTATGGCCCGAATCTCGCGGGCGCTCGCGGACGCGGGCGTGAATATCTACGGCCATCTGTTCCTGGGGCGATGGGGCGATCGCGCGATGTTCGCCTTCGTCGTCGACAAGCCGGAGATCGCGCGGCCCATCCTCGAACGGAAGGGCTGACGCGCTTACGCGTGCCAGTTTTCCGGCGACGCCTACCGGCTGGCGTCCCGGGAAATGGAGCGGGAGACGGGATTCGAACCCGCGACATCCGCCTTGGAAGGGCGGCGCTCTACCAACTGAGCTACTCCCGCTCGTTGAGCTCCTCCCTCGCGCCGAACATAGGTTCGCGCGCGGTGGCAGTTCGCGCAGACGATATCGCACTTCGCGACCTCGGCCAGTTTCCGAGCCGTTCCGAATCGCCCGATCATCCTCGTGACGCCACTCACCTTTGACGCACCCTCTCGATGATCGAAGTCCATAGCGCATGGCTCGTATCGGCGGCCACAGTCCGCACAGGGCACCCGGCGAAGGTCGTCAAGAAGTCGGGCCTGCGCCCTCCAGGTTGCTCGGCGCCTCTCGACATCGTCTGGTGACGCGGCACCGGAACCCCTCGCTGCGATCGTTGCCGCGTGGAGGGCCCTGGTGCGAAGGCGATGGCAGTTGGCACACACGATGTCGCACTTGGCGACTTCCTTCAGCAGCGTGTCCCAAGCCGCCAACATCGCCCGCCCTGCCGTCAACCGAAACGACTTGATCCGGGGATCTCGATGGTCGAAATCCATCTGATGCGGTGACAGCGTGGCTCCGCAATCGACGCAAGGCGCGCGGCGAAGGTCTCGCAGAATCGCCAGCGTCGCCGCCTGCCTCGACCGGATCCGTTCTCGCTCACGGTCGAGATTGCGCGCGAAGTACGAGACGTTTGCCGCCCGCTGACTCGACCGAACGGCCATCGGGGGCGTTATAGAACATCGGTTCTATTGTGCTGCCACGTAGCCTTGGCGTGCCTCGATGCGCGCGAGCTGATCAACGTCGCCGAGCGCCTGGAGGCGAGCGGTTCCGCTTGCGATCAGGCCGCTGTCCCCGGTGAGCTCCCCCAGCTCCACCTGGACGCGGGCCGCGTAGGGGACGGCACCCATCCCCTCGAACTCCGCGAGCGCAACGTTGAGTTCCGCGGGCTCCTGCGTCGCGAGCCCAAGCGCGCGTCGCGCCTGGGCGCCCACGAGCCGGATCCCGCGCGGATCCACGTGAGCGATGAGCGCTTGGAGCACAATCGGGTCGATCCGATGACCGCGATCCGCACAGGCAGCGATCGCGCGATCGAGGTGATCGATCCGTCCCCGGAACCGCTCGGGCGCCGCCACGATGTCGCGCTCGATGGCGGGCAGGTCAAGACGGGTCAGCGCACGCAGCCGCGCCTCCCGGTCCCCCGGCGCAAACTGGTCGAGGATTCCCTCGGCACTCTCCCGAGCGCGATCTATGAGCCCCGCATCGCGCCGCGCCCGTCCGATGTCGAGCGCGGCCAGAAACCCCTGGATCCCATAGGCCGCTGCAGGGCGACCCAGATCCCGCCAGACGAGTTCGAGGCGCGCTGCGATCGAGATTGCTTCATCCCAGCGACCGAGCACGTGGAGATCGGCAGTGAGCCATGCACCGGATGCGAGGACGAACGACGGAGCGCGTCCGGGTACGAGCAGACCCAGGCTCTCGGATGCCATCGCGGCCCCGCCTCGGATGTCGCCAAGCGTTGTCATGTGCCAGGCGGCCATCGACCGGGCATCCATGCGCTCCGTGAGCCCGAGCCGGTCACCGAGAGCCAGGCGTTGTTCGATGAACGCGAGGGACTCGCGAAAGTCGTTGGTAACCATGGCCCCGGACGCAAGGGCATCCAGGGCGGCGCTCTCGAGATTCGCGTCACCGGCTCGGCGGGCAAGCCGGAGGGCCTCCCTGCCGCTGTTGAGGAACTCGCGGTGCTCGGCAGCGCCGATCGCTCCCGACGTGTTGATGAGAACCCACGCCTGAAACGCGTCGGCGACGAGGAATCTGGCCTTGACCCGATCGTCTGGAACGAGAGGCAGTAGCTTCAGGCCGGCAGCGCGGAGGTCCAGGGCGAGGTCGGGCGATCGCGCCCGGCCGACAGAGCCATACCATCGCGTGAGGATCATCAGCTCGGCCGAGAGGATCCTGAGCTCGTCCGTCGGCGACAGGCCGAGCTCTCGCGCGAGCTGAAGGGCAGAGCCGTACGCCTCCACCGCCAAGTCACCGTTGACAAGGCTGTCGCCGAGTCGCTCGTACAGGGCCGGCAGGTCGTCGCGCTCGGCAAGCTCGATCGCGGCAATGAAGTGGCGGCTCGCCTCGATCGTGGCGGTCGCTGCGAACGCGGCCTCACCCGCTCGGCGGAGCCAGGTTACGGCGCGGGCTTTGGTCTCCTCGTCAGGTCCAGCATGCGCGGCCCGCTGAAGCTCGACCGCCTCTCTGAAGTGGTAGGCGATGAGCTCAGCGAGAGCCTCCTCGTTCCCGCCCATCGTCGATTCGATCCAGGAGCCTGCGGTCGCGTGGAGCGCGGCACGCTCGGCCCGCGGCAGCGTCCCGTACGCCACTTCGCGGATGAGGATGTGGCGAAACGCCAGATTGTCCGGACCGCTGCCTCGGATGAGGTCCCGCTCACGGAGCTGGTCGAGCGCTGTCGCAAGATCACCGGCGACCTCCGGGGCGAGGGCAGCGAGTCCAGCGGCACGGAACGAACGTCCGAAGATCGAACCGAGCTGCAGCGCGCGTCGCTCCAGCGGCGGAAGAAGATCGAGTCGGGCAAGAACGGTGGCCTGGACCGTGTCTGGGAGCGTGGCAAGCGCATTCATGACAACGAGCGGATCGTCGAACGAGCCCACCCGTTCGATGATCGTCCGGACGAGCTCACCCGCGAAGAATGGGTTGCCGTCCGACCGCGCGACAACGGCCGCGACGACCTCCGGTGCTGAAGTCTCGAGGAGGTCATGGACCAGCGTTTCGAGTGCGCCATCGTCGAGCGACTCGAGCGCGATCGAGACATGGTTCCGGCGCCCGCCACCCCACGACGCTCGACGGTCGAGGAGCTCGGGTCGTGAGAGCGCGATCATGAGCAGCGGCGCATCCGCCCGAGGCTGGAGGATCGCCTCGATGAGGTCCAGGAGGCTGTCACTCGACCAGTGCAGATCCTCGACGACAAGGACGAGCGGACCACGGAGCGCTGCGAGTTCGATCGCGGTGCGCCAGGCGCCCTGCAGGGCCGTCCGATCGGTCGCCTCGCTCTCGCCGGCCCCGACCGTCGCCGCAATGAGCTCCGCGTGCTCGGCCACATCGGGATCGCCCAGGTCGTCGAGCCAGCTTCGGGTCGCGCTCCGAATCTGCTCAGGTGAGGCATCGTCCGGGAGGCCCAACAGGCGGAGAAGGAGCGATCGCATCGGCCAGTAGGTCAGCCGCTGGCCGTACGGCAGGCATTGGGCGATTGCAAACGTGGCTTCCGGGGCGATCCCACGCAGGCGTTCGGTGAACTCCTCGAGAAGGCGGCTCTTGCCGGTGCCCGGCGGCGCGATGACCGTGACGAGGTACGGTCGCCGTTCGCGGAATGCGCGCCGGGCGACGAGGTCGAGTTGGTCAAGGTCGGCGTCGCGACCGACGATCCGAGTCCGGCGGGCAACACGGGGGCGGATCGCCATGCCCTCCAGAACGGCCGCCTCGATTGCCCCCGCACGACCTCGAGCCTCGGCCCGCTCCAGTGCGCCGAACGAGAACCGTCCGGCGCCGGCGCGGACGGTGCGAGCTCCGCACACGATCGTCCAGGGCGGGGCCGTCTGCTGAAGCCGGGCTGCCACGTTCACCGCGTCGCCGGTAATGAGCGCATCGGTGCCAGCGATCGCATCCTGGACGGCGACCACTTCGCCGGTATCGAGGCCGAGCCGGATCGGCAGGCTGATCCCAAGGACAGGGTCGGCCCGGACGCGGTCACGCAGTGTGAGCGCGGCGCCGAGCGCGCGTTCCGCGTCGTCACCATGGGCCCGCGGCAGGCCGAAGACCGCCATGACCGCGTCACCGATGAACTTCTCGATGGTGCCGCCGTGGCTCTCGATCACCTCGCGGGCGATCGAGAAGTAGCGCCCCATCAGGGCGCGGACGTCCTCGGGGTCGAGCGACTCACCCAGGCCGGTCGACCCGACGGCGTCGGCGAAGAGAACCGTGACGAGTCGGCGTTCTTCCGGCATGGCCGCATGGTACCCGGGGCATGGACCGGTCCCCGGAGGTTCGATACCCACGCTCGGACCGCTGGGACGGATCTGTCGCGACGGCCGGAAGGACCTGTACGATGCCCCCGTGGTCGACGACTCGCGCCTGATCGAGACAATCCGCGGCGCCGTCATCGGCGACGACGAAGCGGTCATGGGCCCGTACGGCCTGCGCCGGGTCACGTACGCCGACTACACCGCGTCGGGCCGTTCCCTCACGTTCATCGAGGACTACATCCGCGAGGCGGTGCTGCCGCTCTACGCCAACACGCATACCGAGTCATCGGGAACAGGGCTCCAGACCACCCGGTTCCGTGAGGACGCTCGCGCGATCATCCGGGAGTCCCTCGGCGGCAACCCCGCGGATCATGTCGTGATCTTCTGCGGCTCGGGGACTACCGCCGCGATCAACAAGCTGGTCGAGGTCCTGAACTTCCGGCTTCCCGCCGACCTCGATGACCGGTACGGCTTCCGGGCGTCCATTCCACCGGCGGAACGGCCGGTCGTGTTCATCGGGCCGTACGAGCACCACAGCAATGAGCTGCCGTGGCGCGAGTCGATCGCCGATGTCGTGACCATCCCGGAGGACGTTGACGGCCGGATCGACCTCGCCGCCCTCGAGCGGGCGCTGATCGCCCACGCCGATCGGCCGCTCAAGATCGGCAGCTTCTCGGCCGCTTCGAATGTCACCGGGATCCTGAGCGACACCCGGGCCATCTCCGTCCTGCTCCACCGGCACGGGGCACGGTCGTTCTGGGATTTCGGGGCGGCAGCGCCGTACGTCGACATCGAACTCTCTCCCCGGCGCCCGGGCCGGGATTCCAGCCTGGACTACAAGGACGCGGTGTTCATCAGTCCCCACAAGTTCATCGGCGGGCCTGGCACGCCAGGGATCCTGGCCGCCCGCCGCGAGCTCTTTCGGAACCGCGTCCCGACGGTCCCCGGCGGCGGCACCGTCGCCTATGTCAACCCGTTCGAGCACGTCTACCTGTCCGATCCCGAGCATCGCGAGGAGGGCGGCACGCCGGCGATTGTGGAATCGATCCGGGCAGGCCTCGTCTTCCAGCTCAAGGAAGCGGTGGGCGAAGGGGCAATCCGCGAACGCGAGGAGTCGTTCATCCAACGTGCAATCGCCCGCTGGGAGCAGAACCCGAACATCCAGGTGCTCGGCTCGCACTCGCTGCCGCGCCTGTCGATCGTGTCGTTCGTGGTTCGTCACCGGGGTCGCTACCTCCATCACAACTTCGTCGTGGCGCTCCTCAACGACCTGTTCGGGATCCAGTCGCGGGGCGGCTGCTCGTGCGCCGGCCCGTACGGCCACCGGCTGCTGGGCATCGACATCGAGACCTCGCACGAGTTCGAGCGCGAGATCGCCCGGGGCTGCGAGGGCATCAAGCCCGGTTGGATCCGGGTGAACTTCAACTACTTCATCAGCGAGGCGGTCTTTGCGTTCATCCTCGATGCGGTCGACTTCGTGACGAACGAGGGCTGGCGCCTGCTGCCGGACTATCGCCTGGATCCGGCGACGGGAATGTGGCACCACAGGAACGGTGCCGCTGAGGCGCCCCTCAGCCTGCGCGATGTTGCGTACGACGGCGGGAGCATGCACTACACGGCCCATCGCCACCGCGCGCCCGACTCTGCGCTGAGCGGCTACCTGGAAGAGGCTCGCCGGATCCTCGCGGCCCCGCGCCCGCCGACCGACGACACGGAAGCCCTCGCAGTCGGGCCCGATTTCGAAGAGCTGCGCTGGTTCTGGCTCCCCAACGAGATCACGGCCGACTTGGCCCACGCAACCTAGGCCCACGGCCCCGAGCCCCCGCGGGCGAGCTCCGGGGTCCCAGTTGTCGTGGTCTCGAGATCCGGGTTGACGGGCGCCCCTGGAAGGGCGATGGTGCCCCAGGCAGCCACCGAGCGGGAACGGGCAGGATCCGCATCTCGCCGAGCTCGCCCGAAGGAAAAGGATCGAGGCCGCTGCCATCATCGCGCACCCGTTGACCCGATTTCGCGCTCGGAGCCGCCAGCATGCGGCCGCGCGAATCGTGCGCTGGCTCTTCGCCGACGAGCACCTGGCGCTGGCCATTCCGACCGTCCTGACGGTCGTCGCAGTCGAGATCGTCAAGCCGAGCGCCAGCTCGGTTCCAACCGACGTGATCGCGATCCTCTACCTCGCCGCGCAGCTGGCGATCGCCCGGGTTCCGCGCGTGCGCGCCATGCCTGCCTGGCGCCTCGGGCGCCTGGCGCTCGCCACCCTGTTCGTGTCGACAGTCACGATCCTGGACGCGGCGTCGTCCGCGACCCTGCCCGTTCTCTACGTTCCGATCGTTGCCCTCGGGGCTGCCATTGGTGCGCGGCCCGGCGCCGTCATCGCCGTGCTAGCCGTCGCGTCGTATGTTGCGATCCTCGGCCTCGAGCGCGGCTCGCAGATCGTCCTGACGGAGGCTCTGGTGCCGGTGACGGTCGTCGTGTTCCTCGCGATCGGTACCCGGCGGGTGGTGGCTGCGCTCGAGCACTCTGTCGAGCGGGCGCACAAGGCTCGCGCTCGGGATCGCCGCCGGGCCCGCCAGATCGGCGCCGTTGAGGAGGTTGGCCGAATCCTTGCCCGTGAGGGGCCGACCGGCGACGTGCTTGGCCGGGTCATGGAACTTCTCGATTCGACCTTCGGGTACCACTATCCGTCCGTCTACCTCTGGGACGGGGCTGTCCTTCGCCTCGGCGCACAGCGCAACTATGCCAACCCCATCGAGGTCTTCGATCCGACTCGCGGCGTCATCGGGCGGATCACCCGGACGAGGGAGGCCGTCTTCCTGCCAGACGTGACGATGGACCCTGACTATGAATCGGCGGACCCCGACGTCAACGGCGAGATCAGCGTGCCGCTCCTCAGCGGCGGGGACTTCCTCGGTGTCTTGAACGTCGAGTCGAACGCCGCCCGCCGGCTCGACGCGGAGGACTTTGCGACGCTCCAGATCGTCGGAGACCGCCTGGCCGCGGCGCTGGCTCTTGGCCACGAACGACAGAATCTCGGGGAGCGGGCAGCCCTCCTTGGCCGGTTGACCGAGTCGTCCGCGCAGCTCGGCGGAACCCTCGACCCGGTTCCGCTGCAGGCGGCGATTGCCCGAGCAGCCACGACCGTCGTGTCATGCGACATCGGGGTCCTGACACTCCTCGAGAAATCAACCGGTGCATTTCGCGTCGCTGCTGCGCATGGCGCCGATGTGGGAATCGGGATGACCATCGATCCCGGTGAGGGTGCCACCGGCACGGCGCTCGCGAGTCGAACGGCGGTGCTGGCCGACCGCCTCGATCAGTCCAGCTATCCTCGGGCCGCCGGTCGCGCGGGTGCTGATTTGCCGCAGGTGGCTGTGATGGCGATCCCGATGCTGCGGGATGATGTCGTTCACGGTGCGCTCACCTTTATTCGTCGGACCCCCGGCGCGGGATTCAGCGAGCAGGAGCGGGAGATCGCCCAGCTCCTGGTGGCCCAGACCGCCCTCGCGATCGCCAACTCGTCGCTCCACGCCGAGACCCAGGAGGCGACGATCCGGGATCCCCTGACCGGGCTCCACAATCGCCGTCTCCTCGACGACGTGCTGGTCCGAATGAGCGCGGCTCGAGCCCGTCAGCAGCCAGAGGAACGGCGGCCCGTCGCCGGGATCCTGTTTGACCTGGACCACTTCGGAGATCTGAACAATCGTCACGGGCACAGCGCGGGAGATGCCGTCCTGCGCGCCTTTGCCGGCATCCTCTCGAGCCGCTTTAGGACATCCGATGTCGTAGCCCGCTATGGCGGCGAGGAGTTCCTGGTCGTGCTTGATGGGGGATCGCGCGACGATGCGCTACGGGCGGCAGAGGACGTTCGAGTCGCGTTCCGCGGTGTGGAAATACCGATCCCCGGCGGTGAGCGCCTTCGCGCCGCCGTGTCAGCAGGTTGCGCGGCCCTCGACCCGAGCGTGGCGGGACTCGAGATGATGATCGAGCTGGCCGACGTCGGCCTCGCCATGGCGAAGGCCGGCGGACGGGATCAGGTGGTCGCCGCATGATGCCGCCTCCGTAGCGCGATCGGCCCGGCCCGGCCGGGATCGGGCTCGGCCTCAGTCGGCAGGCCACGAAGAGCCGGTGCGTCCGAAAACAGAGCGACCCGGGATGGATACCCACCCCGGGTCGGATCATTCCCCCGGCGGAGCACGCCGGCGCGGGTACGGTACGCCGCCGCTTCCCGATAATCAAGTGTGTCCGCTGATAAAGATTCGAGCGCGGTGTGCCGACGCACCGGGGAAATCAACTCTCCCCGAGCGGAACTCCCATCACGTTGAAGCCGCCGTCGACGTGCACGACCTCGCCCGTCACCGCCGATGACAGGTCCGAGCACAGCCACAGGGCGGTCTTCCCGACATCTTCGGGGGTGATGTTCGTCCGCAGCGGCGCGACATCGGCGAACGACCCATAGAGACGCTTGAACCCGGCGATGCCGGCGGCGGCAAGCGTTCGGATCGGCCCCGCGCTGATGGCATTCACGCGGACGCCCTCGGGGCCGAGGTCCGCCGCAAGGTATCGGACGGAGGCTTCGAGCGCCGCCTTGGCCACGCCCATGACGTTGTAGTGGGCGACCACCTTTTCGGCCCCGTAGTAGCTCAGGGTGAGGACGGCCGAACCCGCGTGCAGCAGCGGCCTCGCCTCGCGTACCAGCGCCACCAGCGAGTAGGCGGAAACGTCCAGGGCGAGCGCGAAACCGTCCCGGGAGGTGTCCGCGAAGGAGCCGTCGAGGTCTTCGCGTTTGGCGAACGCGAGCGCGTGGACCAGGATGTCCAGGTCACCATTGGCGGCCCGCCACTTCGCCATGACGGCGCGGATCTGCTCGTCTGATTGAACATCGCAGGGCTCTACGAAGGTCGCTCCGATCGACGCCGCGAGTGGCCTCACCCGCTTCTCGATCAGGCTCTCAACGGAGGAGAACCCGACGGTCGCGCCGGCCTCGTGAAGTGCCCGGGCAATGCCCCATGCGATCGAGTGATCGTTGGCGACACCGAAGATGAGAGCCTTCTTGCCGTCGAGCAGTCCCACCAGTCGCCTCCCGCGGTGTCCGCGCGCGTTCCGACGCGTCGCCGGAGACTACCATCCGGTCGTGACCTCGACCGTGCTACGCGACGCTCTGGCTGGCGTTCGAGCGCTCGTGCTCGACGCGGACGGAGTCCTCCTGTTTGCGTCGCGACCGCTGCCCGGATCGGTCGACGCGCTCGAGCGGCTCGAGTCCGCCGGGGTCCCGTATCGCGTTGTCACCAACTACTCGCTGGCCCATCGGACGACGCTCGCAGCCGGCGTGTCCAGGCAGTTCGGTCGTCCCGTCAGCCCGGACACGATCATCACTGCGGCGTCAGCGGCGGCCGCCCACACCGCGCTCAATCATCGCGGGGAGCCGCTGCTCGTCTTCGCCTCCCCTGACGCCCGCAGGGAATGGGACGGCCAGCGAGTCGTGACGCCCGAGGAGGCTGCCCATCCGGGCGCCCGCGTGGCGGCGGTCGTCATCGGTGATGCGGGCGACGAGCTGTCCTTCCGGAACCTCGACACCGCGTTCCGCCACCTCCGCAATGGTGCCGCGTTCGTCGCGATGCATCGCAACCTGTGGTGGGTGACCCCGAAGGGGATCACCCTGGACTCGGGAGCCCTGGTGGTCGGGCTCGAACGAGCTCTGGAGCGCCGCGCCACGGTCGCCGGCAAGCCCTCGCCGGTCGTCTTTCGCGAAGCCGTGCGCGAGCTAGCGGCCGAGGTCCGGGCGTCGGGCGGCGCGCGGCTTCGAGCCGCCGACGTGGCGATGGTGGGGGACGACCTCGATTCCGATGTCGCCGGGGCCCGCCGGACGGGGCTGCGCGGGATCCTCGTCCTCAGCGGGAAGACGGACCAGGCGGCGGTCGATGCGGCTTCGGCCGCCCGGACTCTCAGGGGCCCCAGGCAACCCGATGGGATCGGGGCGGACCTTCGAGAGGTCGTCGACGCGTTGCTTGAGAGTCGCCGCTGACGCGGCGTCCTAGCTGCGAATCCGACATGCGTTCTTGCCACCTCCGGCCGGTCGCCCACTGACCCCGGGATCGAGCTGACCAGGAATCGAGCGAATCGGTGACCGGGGTCGAGCGAACCGGTGACCGCGGTCGAGCGAACCGGCGACCGTGATCGAGCTGGCTCATCGAATTCGCCGCAGCTGAGCGTGGCCGGACAGGGTTCCCGTCGAATCCGGAGCTTGGCTGAGCGTGGCCGGGCCCGATGTGATGAACCACATCGATCAGCCCGCCCGAGCGTGCCTCGCAACAACATCCGTGGGAATTGCCGCCAGCCCGCCTTGACCGCGAGTGCCGTCGGGATGTTCAGGTTGGACCGGAACCGGTTCTCGGGCTCGTAGCGCGATGGCCAAACGCGTCTGATCGTTCGGCAGTGCCCCGCTGCGCCCGCAGGAAGACACATCTGGATCCAGGCATTGGGCATGCCCGGATCAGCCATGAATAGAGGGATGACCTCGATGGCTCAATGACCCAGCTCATCTCGGAACGCGGAGACCTCTGGAGCTGCGAGAACGATCCGAGGTTGCCGCGTCGGCCATGCCGGGTTGGAGAGTCTAGACTGGTGGAAACGTCCGATTGCAGCCTGGGCGCGGGTCCTCGCGCCTGCCTCGAAACACCTGGAGATCCCCGATGTCGATCGAGTCGAAGCCCCGCATCAAGATCACCTATGCCACGCTCCGCAACGACAACGAGGAGCTCCATGCGCTGTACGAGGCGGGGGTCGAGGCGTCGAGGGCCGGCCTCGGCCGCTACCACCGGCAGTACATCGGCGGGGCCTGGGTGGACGGCGGGGGCGGGTCCTTCGAGGTTCGCTCACCGATCGACACGGACATCGTCCTCGGTACGTTCGCGAAGGGCGATGGGGCCGACCTCGATCGTGCCGTAGCGGCGGCGCGCAAGGCGCAGCCGGCGTGGCGCCGAACGCCCTGGCAGGAGCGCCTGGCGATCCTCCGACGTGCCGCCGAGCTGATCTCCGAGCGCCAGATGGTGTACGGCGCGGATATGGCCTACGAGGTCGGCAAGAACCGCCTCGAAGCGCTCGGCGAGGTGGAAGAGGCCGCCGACCTCATCCGGTACTACGCGCAGACGATGGAGGACAACGCCGGCTACGACCACCCCCTCGACAACCTGGGGGACGCGTCCGTCCACACCCGGACGATCCTCCGGCCGCATGGCGTCTTCGCAGTGATCAGCCCGTTCAACTTCCCGATGGCTCTCGCCGCCGGCCCGTCCGCGGCCGCGCTCATGGCCGGCAACACCGTGGTCTACAAGCCCGCGTCCGCCGCCCCGCTGTCGGGTGTCAACCTCGTCCAGGCCTACAAGGACGCCGGCCTCCCGGCGGGCGTGATCAACTTTGTGATGGGCCCGGGCGACACGGTCGGCGAGGCGCTCCAGACCCATCGCGGCATCGACGGCATCGTCTTCACCGGCTCGTACGAGGTCGGCTACCGGCTCTACAAGTCGTTTTCGACGCTGTTTCCCCGACCCTGCATCGTCGAAATGGGGGGCAAGAACCCGGCCATCGTCATGCGCAGCGCCGACCTCGAGGAGGCTGCCGAGGGCATCATGCGCTCGGCGTTCGGGTTCGGCGGGCAAAAGTGCTCGGCCAACTCCCGCGTCTATGTCGAGCGGCCCGTCCACGACGAACTGATCCGGATCCTCGTCGAGAAGACTGAGAAGATCGCGATCGGCAACCCGCTCCCGCGCGAGAACTGGCTGGGCCCGATCATCGACGCGAAGGCCGTGGCGCGACATCAGCAGGCGGTCGCCGAAGCCCGTCGGGACGGGCGCGTCTACACCGGTGGTGAGCACCTGACCGACGGCGACCTCGCCCGCGGCTTCTACGTCGAACCGACGGTGGTCGGCCTGCCGGCCGGGCACCGCCTGTTCCAGGACGAGTTGTTCGCGCCGTTCACCGCGGTCTCGAAGGTTGACTCGCTGGACGACGCGCTTGTCCTCGCCAACGATTCGACCTATGGCCTCACGGCGGGCGTCTTCAGCGAGGATCCGGCGGAGGTGGCGCGCTTCCTCGACGAGATCGAGGCCGGCGTCCTGTACGTGAACCGACGGGCCGGCGCCACGACGGGCGCGTGGCCGGGCGTCCAGTCTTTTGGCGGCTGGAAGGGGAGCGGTTCGACCGGCAAGGCCGGCCTCTCGATGTACTACGTGGCCCAGTTCATGCGCGAGCAGAGCCACACCGTCGTCGACTGAGGATCTTCCGGGCGGCGGCCTGATCCGGGGTCGTCAGAACAGGGAATAGTCCGAGATCGCGAGGCTCGTCGGGGCCGGCAGCCCGTCGCCGAGGAGCAGCAGGCCGGGCGGCGCCCCGAGCCGCATGCCCGCGGCGAGGGCCGCCCCGACGAGTGCCCGGGACGTGCCCGGCATCGAGACCGAGCCGGCCGGATTGGCGTGGAGTTCCATCCGCAGGGCGTCCGCGGCGCTCGGTCCGTCGAGGCCGAGGATCGGGCCGATCCGACCACGTGGCCAGGTGTACGAAACGGCGATCGGCCGACCATCGCGCGCCCACGCTCTCCTGTGAGCCTGCCGTGCCCAGAAGGCGTGGTCCGCGGCACGGTCGAAGCCGTACGCGGCGGCGTCGAGCCCCGCGAGGATCTCGTTCGTTGCGGTCACCTCGCTCAGCCCGGCGACCGGGGCCACCGCCAAGCCGGTTCCCGTGAATTCGAGGATCGGCGTCGAGGGCAGCAGGCCGTGGCGCCCGTACAGCGCGTTCGAGACGGGCTGGATCGCGTCGGTGATCGTGATGCGCCGGCCCGGCGCACCCTCGAACGCGAGCCCGAACAGCGTCCGCCCGATCCCGTGGCCCTGGGCTCCGGGATCGATGAAGAGCGCCGACAGGAACCAGCGATCGTCGCGGACCCACGCGTCCGTGAACCCGACGATCCTGCCCTCGGACTCGGCGACGAAGCAGCGCCCCGGGTCATGTTCGAACAGGTGCTCCTGGGTCGCGGCGAACGACGCGAGCGGCGGATCGGACCAGGCGAACCCGTGGCGCCTGAGCAGGCTCCCTTCCGCCCGGGAGAAGACGCCGTGCTCGGCCGCGATGTCGGCCAAGGTGGCCGGACGATAGGTGATCGGCGGCGTCGATTGTGCTGCCATCAGCCGCTGGGTTCCGGCGACGGGCGCACCCTGGTGCCCTGGAGCATGCTGTACACGTTGCCGTCCGGGGCGCGGAGGTGGAACCAGCCATAGCCCTCGGTTCGGCTGGACCAGGTGATGTCGCCGAGCAGCTCGATGCCGGCCAGCCAGCCGAGTCGTTCAACGCGCATGATCTGACCTCCGCGGGCGAATCCTAGGGTGGCTCCGTGCACTGCTGCAAGACGGT
>Ga0334722_10003539_pt1 | contig 16729 bp, 10 predicted proteins | sample C3_bottom_MG_FD_207210 | JGI IMG/M metagenome (GOLD analysis project Ga0334722, IMG submission 207210) | Sediment microbial communities from Yellowstone Lake, YNP, Wyoming, USA - C3_bottom | ecosystem: Environmental > Aquatic > Freshwater > Lake > Sediment | place: USA: Wyoming | collected...
CCATCGCCAACTGCCCTTGCTAAAACACGCCCTGCAGAACACTCTCTCCCTCACGACACTCGCCGCGGCGTAAGCCGCATCATCAGCGGCATCGCCTGTATTTCAACTACGAAAAAGACACACCCATCTCCCTGCCATTCAATGCATACGTACAGAACGGTGCCTTGTTGGCAACCCGTCGGAAAGCGAGCGCCGAAGAGCGGCCGGCGGGTGCCCGGAACGACATCGCGTAGACGCACTGAGAGGGATCCGTTGCTTGCTGGCACGAAGCGCCGTAAGATGACGAATACGCACTCGCGTCCGAGTTGATATTGCTGTCCCAGTACGAGTACGAACCGACGGCGACACTGGCCACCGCATTGACGTTGTCCATGTCGGTCCCCGAGAGCTCGCTCGAGGCCGCGCTCACGATAGCCGAGACGGCTGACGAATACCCACTCGGGCTCCCCGCCTGATCAACGGCCGCGTCAATGGCGTCCAAGAAGTATTGTGCGTCGTATTTCGGCGTCGCCCAGGCTGCGTGCTTGAAGATACTCGCACGTTGCCCGTCTGACCGGCCCGCCGGGGTCGATGCCGACTTCGCCGTGCCGCAAAGGCGGTTACTAGCGATTGCCTGTTCGGCACTTCTCTTCCATTCAGACGCCGTGACACGACTGCGATCCGGGCCGAGCATGTTGTCGCCGCGTACGATCTGCTTGAGAAGCTCGCACGGAGAGACGGACGGACGCTGCCCGATTCGCGTGAAGAACAACGCCAAGCCGCGATTGTGGGCGGTCCCAACCCAACCGAACGGGTTCTGCGCGAGGAACTGTGCCGGCGTGATCTGTGCGTTCGCGGCTTCGCGCTGACTGTGCCGCAGAAGGATCGCGGAATTCGGCGCAGGTTCCACTGGCTGCCGCGTGAGCGCGGAGCGATCACCGCTGCCGCATGCTGTGGCCGCTCCGAGTACCAGCGCGAGCAACAACTTTCCTCTTCTGTGCGCTCCCAAAGTGCTCCTACTTGTCATTAGTCCTCCATTGAGGTGGGTGTTAGACCCGAGTGAGAGGGCTGACGGCAACACACTCGGGCACATCGGTTATCGGCCTACCGTCAGTCAGCGTCCGGCGCCTGCACCAACCACCGCCGCAACCACCTGCCCGCCGGTCCCACCAGCAGGAGGCTCCCATCTGGTTCGTTCCCCCTAGATCAGCTTCAACCGGATACCACATGGGACATTTCTTGGCCGTCTTTTGACATGCCACATTGGAGAATCAATCAGCGACCCATGGAAAGACGAGCTATCACGCCACGTTACATTATTTCGATTCAGGCATTTCCTTACACCGACCTCATTTCAGTAGGCGCACCGAGATCACTCTTGCGACGGTCGAGCCACGGCTCACCCTCGGCTTAAGGTCGATACTCCCCGACTACGGGGCCGGTGGGTCTGGGATTTTGACGGACTAGATGCGCCTGCCTCCCCCCGGAACCTTCGAGGGCGGCAGTCGCTGAGATTGGGGGCGGACCGTTTTCGATCTCTACGCCCGTGGCTCCACAAGGCGCTGCGCAATGACAGTGACGGCGTTTGCCCGCAGTCTCGAACTCGATCGCGACGCCAAACGTGCCGCCTTGCCTTCCTACCGATCATGAGCCAAGGCGAGGATCACGTCCATGGGCTCAACGCCTTCGATCGCGTCGTGTAGGGCCGCGCAAGTCTCAACCTGCGGCGCAGACGCGTCCTCCACAACGCCGCCAGAGCCCAACGCACGTCTCGACTGACCGCCGGGGCATCGGGGACTCCTCCTATCACACAGAGAGGAAGGCTCCACCGAACTGGGTCAACTCCAACTCCACCCGAGCGGCGCATGGAATCCGCGCTGGCTTGCGGCCAAGACTTCCGGGTCCTGCATGCGCGCAAACTCTGCGTCGAACTTGGCGGTCAGCGCGTCCAGGAGATGAGTCCCCGGGCCCTCGATCTCTGCGTCGTGGTCGATGAGCACTCCCGCTGTCAACTTCTTGATGCGCGCGATGAGTTCGGTTGAGAATCCCTACCTAGCGGGGGAGCTTACCGACCAACCGGAACGTCGAGGCGCACCAGAACAGTCGCGCGCGCATCTTTCCGCGGCTTGGCGAAACGGGCACGACCGCCGAGATCGTCGCGTTGCTCGACCGCACGCACGGCACCGTGTAGCGTCGGCCCGACCGGCCGCGTGACGAGAGCGACGCGGCGGCGCTACGGCGTGCGTGTCGACCGCTTCGGCTCCACCAGCGGCACGCTGTACCCGAACGACCACTGAGTCCGCTCACGATCGGGCTTCGGCACGCCCAGCATTCCGCTGAGCATCCCCATGAGACTCCGCTGCGACGACGTGATCAGCGAATCGGCAATCTCGGGCTGCTCCCAGAAGATCTTCCAGTATTGCTTCTGGGCCTCGCGCACCGTGTCGAGCGCCGCTGCCGGCGCCGCGCCATCTGCGAACTGCGCGAGATACCTACCGAGTGGCACGTAGACGCCGCGCACACGCTCCGAGAAGACCGAATCGGCGTTCCGTAGTCCGGCCATCTGGTCGTTGCGCAGAAAGAGCGAATCGCTCTCTTCGAGCAGCGCGCGGTAAATGTCCGATGTCTCGACCAAGTAGAAGGCGGCCAGGGAATCGGCGTTCCGGCGCTCCCATCCGGTGCGACGCTTCACGGGCTCCATCGAGCGACGCAGGAGTTGCAGCTCGGGCTCGGTGGTGAGCTTCACGTGGAAGTCGAGCGTGATGCGGAACGGCGACCGCTGGTTCGTGAGGCTCGGTCGCGTCTCCGCGAATCGTGGATTCACGTCGTAGGCGAATGTGCGCGTCGCTGCGTTGAAGCCGCGTGGTACCAGAAGCACTGGGTCCGGCGTCGGGTTCGCGCCCCACCCGCGCAGCCCGTTTGCGCCATGTAGCATCTGGTCCACGCCGCCGAGCACGTTCTCGAAGTAGACGCTCATCTCGACTTTGCGGTAGACCTTCGACGGGAGTCGCGGCTTCCACTGCATATTGAGCGTGGCGGTCCACGGGCCGCGGCAGCCATTGCGATCTGCCACGCGCCCCGCAAACGCAGCAATGCACGCCCGCGCGCTCGACGAACCGTTGGCGATGAGTGCGCGAAGCTGCGACGCGAGCGCCGGATCCGTCGTGGTCGCGGCGTCGGGAACGAACGCCCGGTCGCCCGCTCGCCCATCGCCGTTCACGTCGCCCTGCACGATAGGCGTAAAGGGCAGTCCCGACTGCGCGCGCGCGAAGAGTGTGAGGGCTCCCGTGTACTTGGTATAGAAGCCGCCTTGCAGCATGACAATGTGACGCGCATCGCTGGCGCTGGGCGCCCATTCGCGCGTGCGTGAATCCCCGAACGCCGCGCCGTCGAATCCGCGGTACTGGCGACGCGACGCCTGCAGCGTGTACGACGCCGACCCGTACACCGCGCCGACCGTGTGCCGCGTCTTGAAGAAGTCGGGCTGCACAGTGAGCGTCAGTTGCCCGCCGTATCCGCGCAGGTCGCTCGTGCGCACGCCGACGCGGCCGAAGGCGCCGCTGCGTCGCGCCTCGATGCCACTCACGGTGCCGCTGGCGGCATCGATCGACGCCGGTGTCACGAAGACGGGCCGGTTGCCTTCGTTGGCCAGCGCAAAGCGCTGCACGCCGCTGAAGTTCGCGTCCACGGTGCCGGGCTGGTTCAGGTCGAACGAGCCGAGTCCGTTGAGGCGCACGATCCACGGACCGATGTCCGAGTCCCAGCCCAGCGTCGCACGCCAACTGCGCGGCACATCATAGGACGGATCGATGAGCGACACGCTCGGCGCGCTCTCCGCCAGCACGCCGCCGCCTCCTGCGCACTGCGTCGGCGCCGAGGCCGGGTTGGCCATCAGGTCCGCCCAATCGGGCGCCGGTACCGCCGTGCCGACGCAGGACAGCGACAAAGTGCTCCCGCTCAACCCCGTTCGCGCGCGGGCGTCGGCCACGATGTCGGGACGCAGCAGGTCGCGGAACTCGCCGATGCCGCCGCGGATCACCCCTATCGTGTTGCGATAGAAGGAGCCTAGAATGTGGCTCGACATCCCGTTGCCGTTGTCCTTGTCGCGGTTGAATGTGTACGAGAAGCCGAACCGCGGGCTCACGTGCAGTCGAGTGGGAGCCGCGCCGCTGGTCACGCCGAGCGCGCTCTCGAGCGCCGCATTGCGCGCCGGCGCGTCGGCGAAGCCGTTGGCCTCGACGCGTGCACCGTACATCAGCGACAAATAGCGGGACGGACGGAACGAGTGGGTGAACGCGGCGGCGGTGTTCCACACGTCGCCCGTCCGCGCAGGTTGTGTGAGCGTGCGCGTGTAGCTCGACGCGCGGCCGGCCGCGAGGTCGTCGATGGAGTTGAACGCGTAGCGTCCCAGCAGGTCGGTGCCGCCCGAGGCATCGAGCGCGTCGGTGCGCGCCCATAGGTGCGCCTTGAAGGTGTGCTTGCGCCCGCGAGCGTTCCAGATGAGTTCGCTCATCCCCTCCCACGTGGTGCGCTCCTGGCGACTGTCGAGGAAGGAACTCCCGCCGAGCGCGAGCGAACTGATGCCGTCGCCGTTGGCGCCAGTGGAACGCACCAGCACATTGGCGCCGGCGAGGTCGAGGTAGGGCGTGCCGGTCGTGCTCTGCCGGTTGAACCCGATCTTGCTCTGGTTCAGCACACGGCGTCCTTCGCCGAAATAGGTGTCGGCGCGCGCCTGCACGGCGAGGCCCCGCATCTGCTGCTCGCCGCCACTAGACGGCGCCGAGAGCGCGCCGAAGTTGAGTCCGCCGTTGCGGCTCTCGCTGTACATCGTGGTAAGCGCACGCACGTTGAGAGTGTCGCGCGTGTCGTCGATGCGCCCCAGCCACGTCACAGTCTCGCTTTGCCGACTTAGGGGAATCCCCGCGCGGCTGAGCGGAAGGCCGAGGGTGCGCGCCACGTTGATGGCGCGCACCACGGAGTCACTCGGCACGCCCGAGTTGGCGAGCGCATCGGGGCCCACGCCGAGCAGCGTGGCCGCGTCGCTGGCCGTGCGAGTGTAGTCAAGTCCGACGTTGTACGTCATCGCCTGGCGAACGAGTTCGCCGTCAGCGCCGACGCTTGCCTTGAGGTTCGATTGCGGCACGCCAAGCGCGCGTCCCGCCGCATCGGTGAACTGCAGCGGTCGTGCGTCCCATGTGGCATAGGCGTTGCGGCTCTCGTAGTTGCGGTTGCCGGCCCCCAGCTGCACGTCGATGTTCGCTCCGGAGAACCCACCGCGCGTCGCGTCGAACGTCGCGCCGGTCACGCGCGTCTGCACTCTCGCGGCGCGTGGCACCGATCCGCCCGGCATGGCCATGCCGTTCAGCGTATTGAGGTTCGACTCCGATCCCGCTCCGAGCATTGAGATGCCGCTCGGTCCCACCGTGATGCCGGGCATCGTGCCAGCGATCGCATTGAGGTCGCCGGCCATCGAGGGATTCACCTGCCCGTCCACGCCGTCCTTCCACTTCTCCGCTGCCCCTGGTTCTGCGCTGAGCGGCGACACGTTGTTCCGGGCGCGCTCTGGCTTCTGCGCGGTAACCATCACGCCCGCGAGCGTAGTTTGGCCGTGTGCCAGCACGAAATCCGCGATAAGTGCGGTTTCTTCACCCACACGCTGCACGCGTCGCCGGGCCGACTTCAGGCCCACCCCCGACACGGCCACGAGATAGTCGCCTGTACCGGTGTCGAACCTGACTACAAACCGTCCAGCGCTGTCGGTCGCGGTCTGCTTGAGCAGCCGGTCCGGACCTCGGGTCACGAAGACCGTTGCGCCGGATACTGCATGTGAGGAATCGTCGCTCACACGTCCCTTGACGGTCTCCGCCACTGCCTGCGCGGCAGCGTGAGAGCAAACGATATGGAAGGAGAGCGCAATGGCAAAGTTGCGCACGCTCGGTGTCACTTCATATCCTCGATCGCGGCCGGGCTCGCTGTCCGAATGTGACACAGATTCTGTTGCCCGAGCGCAGCTTCGTAATCAGTGCGCGGCGGACAGAGGAGATTGTACATACACGCCTGGCAAGGACCAGCCGCAGTTCTCGGCGTCCTCCAAGCAGTGCCACTGACCATTTCGTTATAGACAAGATCATACAGAGAGTCCTGACCCAACTGGCCGCGCGTTGCCGTGTTGACGCTCGCGCATACTGCCCCATCACTGAGGACGACAAGCCTCCCGAAAGCTAGTGGATTTACCGCCATGCGCGCGAATATCTCTCTCAGAGAAGGCTTGGCGTCGAGGATATCCTCTCTTGAAAGAAACAATGCCTTCTTCAAGAACTCCGCATTCGCCCCGTTATAGCAGGCCTTGAATGAGACGACTTGGTTCTGCATTTCAGTGACAATCCCTTCCGCACTTTGCAGGTCGCTCTCGTTCTGCACAATGAAATCGATTCCATATCGGATCCCGCTCTTGCTAAGCAGCGGTACAGTCTGACCGAACCTCTCTTCATCAAGCGGAAAGTCCACCAAGATCCGTAACTCGGCGCTCTTGTCCGCGGCAAGTAGGCTCAGGCTTTCATCCCGGCCAAGCAGATTCGCATAGTGAGTGACATAGATCTTGAGGGCCTGCACCTTGCTCATGAGGTCCGTGAGCTGTCCGAACTTGGAATACTGGAATAGATCGCCACCAACAATGTTAACCCGCGTCAAGCCGCTCCCTTGCGTCTCTTCAACGAGCTTTGCTATGTGTACAATGTCCAGTTCATGGCTGGAACCCATTCCTCGGGTGCAGGCCAAGAACTGTCGATACGCCTGCCGACACGTGGGGCAACAACGGTCACAGCTAGTGTTGATGTAGACAGTCACCTCGGTCAGGTAGGTCATGATGTCCTGGCCCGAGCGCTCGAACGTGTCCGCACTTCCTTGGAACGCGCCATCTTGCAGATGCAGCAGGGGCATCATCTCGATTGGTCTTCCCCTGGAGAACGCTTGGTCTAGCAGGTCTCCAACGAAGGCCTCTTTTGTGCTCTGAACGAAGGCCATAACGTGGACATCCGCGACTTCGCTGTTCGTCAACTCGACGACACGGAGATTGGTAGCGGAGCTCAATCGCTCAACGAGGCGGACTACCGGTGGATAGTCCGCTTCGATGAGCGCGCCGTTAAGCGTGTTGTAGAGCACCGCCGCATCGCGCATCATCGAGATGTGAATATACGGTTCGACATAGAACCATGCGGATCCGCTCATATGCGCTTCCGTCTATCGCTACTCAATGGCGACCGATTGATGCAAGAGCCGCGAGTAGTAGTCGCGGTTTTCCTCCAACTTGGACAAACGGTCGGATAGATAGCCTCGGTAATCATCGGCATCCATGAAGAAGGGACAACTCGTGTGCGTCTGGATATCCTGCTGAAGAATGCACACGTTACATATATCGGCGCGGCAGCACGACACACACGCACTTCGTATAGCGGCTCGCTGCTGATTCACATTCTCTGCGATGTCGGCAGGATCCAAAGTCACGCCGTTCGCATCAACACTCCCCAAGCTGTACTGGTGCCCAACGCGCTCGCACGGCAGGATTTTGCCATTCACAGAGAGGAAGAGCTTCCTGGAAAACGGCAGGCAAGTCCCGGTAGGTATCAGCGTTTGGCTGCGTCCATACAGGAGTTCGCTGTAGTCTCTGAAGCTACAGCCACTCAACTGGTATATGGTGTTACCGAGAGCCCACACATCCGGCAGACCCAAGAACATATCCGCTTCGATCGATGAGCAATTCGCAGCGTCAGTAAGACTCTCATGGAGATTGCGATACATACTTCTGAACTCGTCAGCCTTTCCGGCGGCGATACCTACGGTATCCAAACCGGATATCATCGGGATCTTTGCGAAGGTATGCTTGAAGAACGCGTACACCTCAGCAACAGAGTTTCTGTTGTGCAGCACCGCGTTGAACTTCACTTTCTGGATGAAGAAGTCGGGGTACTTGTCCCTGAGTGCCAGCACGCTCTTGACGGTTGCTCTATACGCAGGCTTGCCGCTCCGCAAGATGCGATATGCGTTGTTCGTTTCGTCCCCGTCTAGGCTTATCAGCAGTTGGAAGTCATTCTCCACGAGGAAGTCCATGTACTTCCCCAAAAGGACGCCGTTGGTCGTCATGCTGAACGAAAACGTGTTGTGGGCCGTCGTCTGATGCTTTAGGGCATCTACTATCTCGCGGATTAGACCAAAACCTAATAGTGGTTCGCCTCCGTAGAACCCGATATGGATAGGCGTGTTATGAGACGCATTCAGGGGGGACTCCCACGCTTCGAGAAGATAGGTCAATAAGTTCCGCGCCACGCCGATGTCGAGGTATTTGCCCGTCCGTTCGTCGTAGTCCGAGTAGTATTTTCCGTAGGCGCAGTACTCACATGCCATGTTACAGTCGTCGGTGACCTCGAACACCACGTGCCTCACGTTCGCCAACAGAGATTGGACATGCTCGGCTGATAGCGTGCCGCTGAGCCTCGCATTCTGATCCACTTGATCGAAGTACCCGTTGTCGGCAAGCAAACGGTACTTTCGAACGTAGTATTCAATCTGTCCTTTGGAGACACGTCCGCAATCATCGACGACGGTTCCCTCGTTGGGAAGTGAGGCAAACCAGTTGGAGACATCCACGCCTTCCTTCGTCAGGTACAGGAGTTTGTCCAAGACTGGGTGAAGCAACAGGAACTGGTTCATCGTTCGGCTATACGCGTAACGATTCCCAGCCTGCGTCTTGAACGTGATCAGTGACGAAGGCGCGGCGCCTGTTAGCTCTGGCATGCTGACTCTACCTCCGGCAAGGGATCTCGTGAGCGCAGTACTGCTCATTGCACACGCATAAGAGCAGTGTGCGGCCTCGACACACTCCAATCAGCAGGGAGGCATCGAGCTGCGCCGCAGGGGATCCTAGTGTTATCGTGCTGCGGAGCCTGCAGAACCTCGACATACCTGCCGTGAACACAATTCGGGCCGCGTTTTCCGATTCCGGATGAGGGACTGGATCCCCTCGCCATAAGCGAGTGCGCCGGAAACCCCTCGAGTCGGCGTACGTGTATCATCAAACAGCCCCGCATTCCGGACCTAGCAGACGCATTCCGATTCTTCGGCTGTCTACTGGCGTGACTCGCGGCCCATGCAGACCGGACCTACCGCGCCTTGGGCCGAGAAGAAGCCCAGAGCCGCCTCACGCGAGGAGTCGCGTCCGAGGTCAAAGGCACCACGAGCGTTCGCCCGGCGAGTGACCTGGGCTGAAGCGCCCTTGAACTCGCCGGGGCCGAACACCCGCAGGGGAAAAGCCGCCTCGGAACTTCAACGAGTGGTAGCGCGGCGCTGCCCCGCACGACCGAGCCTACGTTTCACCGGAAGCGTTAAGGTTGGTAGTCGTGGTAGTGGTCTTGTCGCTCGCGGGCAAACAGCCACAGACACACCCGCACGTGTCGAAAAAGGCTGCACGTGCGCGCGTGCTCGTTGCTTGTAGCTCCCGAGCAATGCGAGTGAGTTTCATCCTTGCCATTTGCTTCGCCTCCTGATGAAGACAGTGTCTACCTACGGAAACATGGCTCGCGCCGAGACCAGCCCGACACGCGGACCTTCAACCCGCTGCGAAGCCATGCGCGTGCTCCTTCCCTCCATGGCTCATGGAGCAGTTGTTGATCCTGGTTAAAGTTTCGATGGCGCTGCTGTCCCATGCTCGGGTTTCTTAGACGGAACACATGCGATTCGGATGCAATCGATGAAGAACGGAGTCAAGCGATTCTCCCGGCGCGCGACAATTCACTTACCGAGCGAGCCGGACCGCAATCCTCGCGGCAACATCTGCGGGATCGAGAGTCGCCAGCAGCCTAGATGGTGCGAGACCAGTCACGAGTCGGCACGCAGCATCAAGACCACTCACTCCGGCGAAACCGCAGGACTCGGCCAGGTCGTCCAGAGTGCCGCGCTGCCGCGTCCGCGCGCACTCAAACGCCCGCGCCACGCGGGCTCCTGCAAGCAGCCTCGCTGACCCGCGCAACCTCGCATCACGCAACCAACCCCGAGCCGAGTGTGCAGAAACAGGAAGGCCCGCGAAGAAAGACTGGGTGGATGTCGGAATCGGCGCCCCACCAAATAGCGCGATTACTCGGGCGGCGAGCTCCCACCGGAGCAGGTTGATCCTGTCGGACAAGCTCCGAAACAACAGCGCGGGTACACTTCGACTATTGTCTCGGCTCACTGCAAGCCGAAGCGTCGTCGCCTCCTGCTCGCACCCGAACACTACTAACTCTGCGGGAATGATCACCATCGCTTGGACGATCCGGGTACCGACAACCGCGCTCGACAGTTCTGTGTAGAGCACTAAGGACGCGCCCGTGCGGGCCGCGACGTCTAGAACGGACGTGTAGAGTTCAGCCGGAAGCGCGTCGGGCTCCACTACAATGGTTGTTCCTATCAGTGCGCGCTCCCTCCTCTCGAGATCGGCGAGCAGGACCGCTTCAAGTGGCCATGCATGCGGCAGTATTCCCCTGATCCGGGTGAAGCTACGATCGGACAAGAGTGCGAGAATGTGCATCGGAGTGTGTCCCAGCCGTAGTTGAAAAGCAGCCGATTCCGCCTATGATGCGGCTTACGCCGCGACGGTTGCGGATTTCGGCGAAGTTGAGCGCCTGTTTCGCTTCAAGCTGAGCACCTATTTCGGGCCATGATGAACGCGCCGTCGGCGTGGTCATGGGATCGGTGAAGAGATCAGTCGGTCAACTGGTGACCCGACCGTGCGCAGGGCCTCGGCGCTGAGCAACGCCAGCGTCGCCGGCGTCTCGACGGGGACGAACTGATACCCGGTCACCGTCCAGCAACTCGCCCCAACCGCGGTCGTGCGGAAGATCGTCGTATCCCCCTGCATCAGCGTCACGGAATCGGCGCACGATCTTCACGTGCGCTGCTTCCGGCATGTCGAAGTTGGGATATGTGCCGACCATCGGAGGCCAGCACTCGCAGTCTTCGTTTGGCGCCCAGCAGATGCTCTTCGGGTGACCCGTGAGCAACTGCGTAGCCTCCGTCGGTGCCTTTTCGCGACAGGCGACCAGCAGCGCGGGACCAGCGCCCACGAGAACCAGCAACAAAAGCCGCCAGACGTTACCGGCCTGTAGCCGCAGTTTCACGTTCGTTGCTCCTTTCGTTTATATCCGCTCCGGACCGGCGGTCCCGTCGGTTCAAGTGGTCCAATTCTGCGGATTCACGGGCTGAATCTGACGATGGATTGTGCGCGTCGTGTCATTGGCCGCACTATCACGCCACGTTACTTTTTGCAATTTCAGGACAAGCCTTACGGGCTGCGGGAGAATGCCGGACTATCCGCCAATGATCAGCACGCGCCGGAACGTCGAGCCTATACCCGCTCCTGGCTCCGCTTCGGGGAGAGGCGCTGCGCGCATCCCGGCGTGGAGATCGTGAACCGGGATCGAGGGGGGGCCTACGCCGAAGCCGCCCGGGACGCTGCGCCGGACGCGATTCAGGTTGCCGATCGTCTCCATCTCTTGCGTAATCTCACGGAGGCCGGCAGTCGCAGGTGCATCTGCCATTATCATGCGTGCACGCCCTCGCCCTGAAGCGCACCGGGCCGCCCTGTCCGCGCGAGGCGTGGCGGCGCCGGCGCTTTGCCGGTCTCCCCAACAATGCGACGGACCGACGGCGACCGAGCGACGCATCGCCGAACGCCGTACCCGTCGTCTGGGACGCTACGGCCAGATTGTCACAATGCACGCGACCGGCGCGGCCGCCCGCGCACAGCCCGTGCGGTGCAGTTGAATCGCCGCACCGTGACCCGCTGGCTCGCGGCGGGCACCTTTCCGGAGCGTCGTACACCTACCGTCCGCCGTCGCGACTCCCTGTTTGCACCTTCTGCCGTGACCGTGCAGGAACACCACCGGTCAGTCGTTTCGAATGGCGCGGCACTCTACCGCACGCTGCGCGAGCACGGCTACCGTGGCTCCGCCATGACCGTGCGCCGCGAACTCGATCGGCTGCGCCGACTCGGAGCGCAATCGCGTCGCGCCACGATCGCGTTGTCCAGGCCGCCAACGCCAGCGGCCGCATCACCCGCCAGGATCGCCGTCCCGACCGTGCGACAACTTGTATGGCTCCTGTGCTCGGACGACGCGGCGCTCCCGCCCGAAGAGCGCGCCTATGTCGACCTCCCGGCGCTGGCAGAACTCCATCGCCTCGCGCTCGCCTTTGGCCAGATGCTGAAGACGCACCACGTCGATGCCTTCCGCCCGTGGCTTGATGCGGCGCAGCGCAGTGATCTGGCCTCCTTCGCCCGCGGCGTGGAATGCGACTACGACGCCGTGCTCGCCGCGATCGTCTTCCGCTGCGTCAATCCCCGATCGGTCCCGCGCCACCGGCCGACGACCTGCGCTGGCGTCAACCGGACGATTCCCGAGCGCACGACCGCACGTGGGCCGCCGTGGCGCAGCGGGCAGAGCCCCACCGGTACTTCCACGACTCCGATTGAAACTTCTATCCGGGACGTAGCTCGCCGATTACAATGCCGTCGCGCCACACTCAGCTGTCTGCCGGCAGTTCGGAGTGTGCGAGGGCCACGTTCTGCGCTTGGAGGAAGCGGCATAACCACTTTCGCGCGCTCAGCGATATGCGGCGGCTTGAAGCTCGAACATTGCGGCGTACCGGCCCTCGGCCGCTAGCAGCTCCGCGTGCGTCCCTAACTCGGCCACGCAGCCGCCAGCTATCACTGCGATCCGGTCGGCGATGCGCACCGTGGAAAAGCGGTGTGAGATCACGATGCCGATACGCCCCCGCAAATTCTCTTTCAGCTCCGCGAAGATCCCAGCTTCCGCCTCGGGGTCGAGCGACGAAGTGGGTTCGTCGAGAATCCAGACGTCGGCGTTCCGGTACATGATCCGGGCCAGAGCGAGGCGTTGCCACTCGCCACCGGACAGGTCGTGCCCACCTTCAAAGAGCCGGCCTACTCGCGAGTCGAGGCCCTTCCTCAGTTTCCTCACGAGCCACTCGCTCCGCGAAGCATGGAGCGCTTCCATCACACGCGCGTCGTCGCCTGCGCCGTCGGGCCGGCCCATCATCACGTTCTCGCGCACCGACAGTTCGTACGTGGCGTAGTCCTGAAAGAGTACGCCGATACGGTTGCGCAACTCGTCGGGGTCCATGTCCTTCAGGTCCACACCGCCCATGCGCACGGATCCGCGGTCAGCGTCGTAGAAACGCAGCAGGAGCTTGACGAGTGTGCTCTTCCCGGCGCCGTTCTCCCCGACCAGCGCAATCAGCTCACCGTCGCGGATGTGCAGGTTCAGGCCCGCAACCGCAGGCTCAGTTGCGCCTGAGTACGAGAACGTGACGTCATCGAATTCGATCCCATCCACGAGGGCGCTCGGCGCTGCACGAGGCTGTGCGGGTACCGGCACAAGGGGCTCGATCGCGAGGAACAAGAAGTAGTCGTCGAGAAATGCCGTGTGTTGATCCACCGCCACGAACGTGCTCGAGATCTGTCCCAGCGTACCCGAGACCGACCCGAATGCGCCAATCACTAGCACCACGCTCCCTGGGTCGATGGTGCCCGCCACTCCGCGCAGCGCGACGAACGCGTAGGCAAGTGCGAGGGTCGTTCCAGCCAGGAGTCCCGTCAGCAACGCGATCCGCGTTCCCAAGTGGTACATCCGCTCCCGCTGCTTGAACAGGTCCTCGGACAGTTTGCGATGCCTGCCGAGCAGGTAGTCGGCCAGCACGAACGCGCGGATTTCCTTGGTGGTGCGGGGCTGCACGAGCAGGTCGCCAAAGTAGTCGCGCTCCCGCTGCTCGGGTGTCTCCTTGTATAGGAACTCGTACATCTTGGACGTCACCTGCCGCTCGAGAGCGAGCGAGAGCACCGCGGAGGCGAGCGCGAGCACGACCAACACCCAGTGCAGGCTGGCCAGTAGCGTCGCCATCAGCACGATCGTCATGACGTTTCCGGAGAGTCCGAGGACGGACCAAGTCAGGTCGCCGGGCCTCCAATTGACGTCCCGCTTCGCGCGCGCGAGCCGATCGTGCCAGTCGGAGTTGTCGAAGTGCCCGACGTCCAGCTTGGATGCGTGCGCAAGCAGGCGCCGCTCGGCCTCCAGCTCGACGCGCCGGACGAACAAGTTCCTGCCGTAGCCCATGTATGCGCCGATGGCACGCTGAATGCCGGTGGCGATCCACAAGCCGAGTACGATCGGAAGCATATCGCTGAAACGCAGCGACTGCGCCCGCGCGAGCGCAATGTTGTTAACGAGGCTCGCACCCAAGTAGACAACGATAGGGGGCATCGTCGAGCTCAAGATGCCAAGCAGAGAGAAGCGAATCAGTGCGGTCGGCGAGGCCGCCCACGCAAGATGCATCCCTTGCTTAAGGTTCTTCCAAACCCGGTTGGCTCGGCGTTCCGGCGTGGTCGCGATGGGCGCCATACCTATGAAGATAAGAGTCGGACCGACGCTGGACAGTCGCGTTTGGGCCCCTCATTCTTGGGCACATTAACGCGGCGACTTCGACGTTCGAACCGGCCGCGTACTGGCGACCCTCACCGATCACCCCGGATCACGACTCACCCATCAGCCCGGTCTAAGTCTCGAGGATCCATGAACACCAAGTATTTGGCTGCATACGCAACGGCCCTGCTGTGTGGTGTCACGGCCTGCACACGACCAGCGTTCGCACCTTCTGGAATGAACATCTCGTCCGACCGAAGTGACTACACGCCGACGGCGCGACTCGCCGTTGCGCTTGCGTCGCTCAGCATGAGCAGGGAGACGATCGACATCGTGATTGACAGCGGCAGTCTGGCGGTGCCTGGTGACGTCGCCGGCGGTGAAGGTGGAAACTTGGTCAACGTCTACCTCACGGCGTTGGTAGTCGCGCCTGTCCAGCGGCGCAAGAACGAGGCGTTGCCGAATCCGTGGGAGGCCGTCGCAGAGAGCGACTCGCAGTTGGTTGTCTCCAACATACCTCGCGGCGAACGGCGCGCGATTGGCGCGGTGCACTTGCGCGTTCGAAGACCGCAGGGTCTTGACCCTGCCGAGGCGTGGCTGGTGTTCCGACTCACCGGCGACGTCATACCGCACGTCGCGAAGGTGGTTGGACAGTCAACACGCCGCCCGCCACAGACGGAACAGTTTCGCGTCTATGCCTGCGCAGACTGGAATCTGACTACGCGTATCGACAGAAGACGAGCAAAGGTGATGAACGCTTCGTATCTGAAGGCGTGCTAATCCACTATACGCCGAATGGTGTCTCGGCAATCAGTTGATCCAGCTTCGATTCGACTCGTATTCTGGTTGCCGCCTTGATGAAACAGGAAAGCCCCGCCGCATCCGCGACGGGGCTTTCATGGTATGTGTTTGTTACTGGAACTTGTTACCGGAAATCGCTCAAAACACCACGATCTCCTCGCAACCTCCTCGATCCCATTGTCTTCACCATCAGAGGCGCCGGTCGGAATCGAACCGACGATGAGAGATTTGCAGTCTCCTGCCTTACCACTTGGCTACGGCGCCTTCGAGCACGAAAGCTAGCCCCCCACCGCCCTCCATTCAACCAATTTCCCCTTCATTACCCCCTGCACCACACCCTGCCTCTGCCTCTGCACCACACCCCGCCCCCTGCACCGCACCCTTCCCCCGCCCCCCGCCGTGAGCATCTTCTCCCCCGCCCGCGTATCTCGCATGACCCGCCCCACCGGAGCCACAATGCGCCTCCACGCCGCGCTCATCAGCCTGCTCGCCGCCCTCCCCGCCTTCGCCCAGGCACCCGTCGCCCGGCCAAAACCGATGGCCACCCCCGGCGACCCCGCCCTCTTCCAGCACCTCCGCTACCGCAACGTCGGCCCCGCCCGCGGCGGCCGCGTCACCACCGTCACCGGCGTCCCCTCCCAGCCCCACACGTTCTACATGGGCTCCACCGGCGGCGGCGTCTGGCGCACAACCGACGCCGGACAAAGCTGGGTCAACATCTCCGACCGCTTCTTCGCCGTCGGCTCCATGGGCGCGATCGAAGTCTCCCTGTCGAACCCCGACATCATATATGCCGGCACGGGCTCCGACGGCCTCCGTTCCAACGTCTCCATCGGCAACGGCGTCTACAAGTCCGCCGACGCAGGCCGCACCTGGACGCACATCGGCCTGACCGACGTGGGCAACATCGGCGGCATCCGCGTCCACCCCACGAACCCCGACATCGCCTTCGTCGCCGCCATCGGCAATCCGTTCAAGCCCACCAACGACCGCGGCCTCTACCGCACCACCGACGGCGGCAAGAGCTGGCAGCGCGTCCTCTACGTCTCCGACTCCACCGGCGCCGTTGACGTTGAGTTCCAGCCCGGCAATCCGAACACCCTGTTCGCCTCGATGTGGCGCGGCGAACGCAAGCCGTGGACCATCATCTCCGGCGCGCGCGAGGGCGGCATCTACAAGTCCACCGACGGCGGCAGCACCTGGAAGAAGCTCACCAACGGCCTCCCCAACGACCTCGTCGGCAAGAGCAACGTCGCCGTCACCCCGGCCGATCCCAACACGGTCTGGGTCCTCATCGAGGCCAAGCCGGGCGGCGGCCTCTATCGCTCCACCGACGCCGGCGAGTCGTTCACCCTCGCCAGCGACTACGCCCAGCTCATCACCCGCCCCTTCTATTACACGAACATCACCGCGCACCCCAGGGACGCCAACACGGTCTGGGTCGGCGCCGAGCAGTTCAGCATGACCACCGACGGCGGCAAGAC
>Ga0334722_10003540_pt1 | contig 16723 bp, 11 predicted proteins | sample C3_bottom_MG_FD_207210 | JGI IMG/M metagenome (GOLD analysis project Ga0334722, IMG submission 207210) | Sediment microbial communities from Yellowstone Lake, YNP, Wyoming, USA - C3_bottom | ecosystem: Environmental > Aquatic > Freshwater > Lake > Sediment | place: USA: Wyoming | collected...
GTCTGCTGTTTTCCGGAAGGCGTACGGCATCGTTTTCCGAAGGATGTTGTCCTGCGGGACATGAAGGCGGAAAGTTATGTCGGCGTCACGCTCTGGAGCCATACCCATCAGCCCATCGGCCTGATCGCCGCCATCGGACGGCGACCGCTGGCGGATAAAAACCTGGCGGAATCCATTCTGAAGCTCGCGGCCATCCGGGCCGCCGCTGAACTGGAGCGCAAGCTGGCCGAGGAGGCGCTTCGGTCGATCAATGAATCCTACCGGGTCCTTTTCGACCAGGACCCTTTGCCAGGATGGATCTACGACACGGAAACGTTCGGCTTTCTTCTGGTGAACAAAGCTGCGCAGGCCCACTATGGCTATACCATGGCAGAATTTTCTGCAATGACGATCAAGGACATCAGGCCCCGGAAAGACGTCGAAAAGCTGCTCAGCTTTTCAGCGAAGATCTCCGATAAGCCCGCTGTTTCCAGCTCTTGGAAGCACCGGAAAAAGGATGGGAGCCTTATTGATGTTGAGATCCACTCCCACCCCATAACGTTCAATGGAAGGAAAGCGCGTCGGGTCATTGTTCATGACATCACCGAGCGGATTCAGGCCGAGGAGCAGATCCGGCAAAGCGAGCAGTTCATCCGGAACATTCTCGACACCGTGGATGAAGGTTTCCTCGTCATTGACCGCGATTACCGCATCATAACCGCCAACAAGGCCTACTGTGGCCAGGTCGAAAGACCCTGTGATGACGTTATCGGCAAGCACTGCTACGAGGTTTCGCACAAGAAGCACCAGCCCTGCTTTGCGGAGGGAGAGGACTGCGCCGTCCGGCAGGTGTTCGAGACCGGAACGCCCCACACGGTGACCCATCAGCACCAGGACCTGCACGGAGGCATCGTCTTTGTCGAGTCCAAGTGCTTCCCGATCAAGGATGGCGCGGGCGCGGTGACCTCGGTGATCGAGACGATCAACAATATCACCGAACGACATCTCCTTGAGGAGGAGCGGCTCAAGATCCAGAAGCTCGAGTCCATCGGCACCCTGGCGGGCGGCATTGCCCACGATTTCAACAACCTGCTGCAGGGCGTCTTCGGTTACATCTCCATGGCCAAGATGACCTATGACCAGAAGGACAAATCGCTTGCCATGCTGGAGCAGGCGGAAAATGCGCTCCATCAATCGGTCGATCTCACGACCCAGCTCCTGACCTTCTCCAAGGGCGGCAAACCGGTCAAGAAGCCGACATCACTGAAACCGGTGGTCGAGAATGCAGTAAAGTTCGCGCTCAGCGGCTCCCGCTCCACCTACCGCATCGACCTCGAACCCTCGCTGTGGCACACGAACGCCGATGCCGGCCAGCTGGGTCAGGTGATCCAGAACATCGTGCTGAACGCGGACCAGGCCATGCCGCTGGGCGGCGTGGTGAAGATCACGGCGCGGAACGTTCCTGCAAACGACGCATTGCTCCCCGCAACGCTTGCGCAAGGAAACTATATTTCCCTTGCGATCGAGGACAGCGGCGTCGGCATTCAGGAGCAGTACCTCGACAAGATCTTCGATCCCTATTTCACCACCAAGGAGAAGGGGAGCGGTCTTGGGCTTGCGACTTCCTATTCGATCATCAGGAACCACGAGGGACTGATCCGGGTCGCCTCCACGGTCGGGAAAGGAACGGTTTTTTCACTCTTCATTCCCGCGATGACGGGAAGTGCCGGGCCAGGTATGGCTGAACCGTCAGCCCTTCCTGTCTTTTTGAGCGCCCGGATACTGGTCATGGATGATGAAGAGCTCATCCGAAACCTCGCCAGCGAGCTTTTACGCGTGCTCGGACACAACGTGGAGGTCGCTGCGCACGGCGAAGAAGCAGTGGCCAAATACCAGGCCGCACTGGCCTCCGGCCGCCCCTTCGACATCGTTATTCTCGACCTGACGATTCGCGGCGGCATGGGCGGCGCGGAGACGATCAAACGGTTGCGCGAGCTCGACCCCGGGGTGCGGGCCATTGTGTCGAGCGGATACTCCGAAGACACGGTCATCGCCGATCACGTGAAGCACGGTTTCAAGGCTTTTCTCAAAAAACCGTACAACGTGAATGAACTGAGAAGCGTCCTGAACTCGTTGCTGTCTCAATAAGCGTACGAGCTGAGTGTGCTGTGCAACATGCTAACATAGGTAACAATATTTAATTCGTTCTTATTAAAAGGTGTTCTTTGCGCTCTTTGAGGCTTCGCGCGAGACGCCTTGCTTCTGACCTGAATAGTTTTCACCGAGGAGCGCTATGAGTATCCGCAACGCACTGTCCGCAGTAGTCCTCGGCATTCTTCTGATGCCGGGACCTGCGCGTGCCGACACGAACATTGTTCACCACGACCTCAAGGTCTCACTCTCGCCGGTCGGGCATCGTCTGAGCGTCAGCGACACGATAACGCTGCCTGAGGGGACCGCGAACGAGCTTACCGTGGTTCTGCACGCCGGGCTCAAGCTCTGGTCGACGACCCCGGGGGTCAAGATCCGGAAGGCGGGGGACACCGTACGATCCGTTCCCGTAGAGATCTATGGGGTACAGTTGCCGACCGGAGTTCTCACCTTTACGCTTAAGTACAGCGGCGTCATCGATCATCCGCTGGAGGCCGCGGGCGCGGAACAGGCGCGGGGGTTCCAGGATTCGCCGGGGCTGATCACCGGTGACGGCGTGGTCCTTTCGGGGAACACGAGCTGGTATCCCGACCTTGGCATAGGCCTCATGACCTTTGATATCGAGGTCACGCTGCCGGAGAAATGGGACGCCGTGAGCCAGGGCGAACGGACGTTTCATGAGCAAAAGAAAAAAAAGACCGTGGTCCGCTGGCGATCTTCGGAACCGCAGGAAGAGATCTACATCGTGGCCGCGCAGTTCATTGAATACGACAAGCCCGCGGGCCGTGCCGAAGCCATGGCATTTCTGCGCACGCCCGATCCCGGTTTGGCAAACAAATATCTCGACGCCACCTCAGGCTATCTCGCCCTGTACGACAAGCTCATCGGCCCTTATCCCTATAAAAAGTTCGCGCTGGTCGAGAACTTCTGGGAAACGGGCTTCGGCATGCCGTCGTTCACCCTGCTCGGGCCGAAGATCATTCGCCTGCCGTTCATCATCAACACCTCCTATCCGCACGAGATCCTGCACAACTGGTGGGGCAACAGCGTCTTCCCGGAGTATGAGAAAGGCAACTGGTCTGAAGGTCTCACCGCGTATCTTGCCGATCATCTGATGAAAGAGCAACAGGGCGGCGGAGCCGAGTACCGTCTGAACACGCTCCAGAAGTATGCCGACTACGTGTTCGAAGGCAGGGATTTTCCGCTCACTGAATTCCGTTCACGCCACAGTTCCTCCTCCGAAGCGATCGGGTATGGCAAGTCGCTCATGTTCTTCCACATGCTGCGGCTCGAACTGGGCGATGACGTTTTCCAACAGGGCCTCCAGGTTTTTTATAAGAACTACCGGTTTCGATCGGCGAGCTTTGACGAGCTCCGCACGAGCTTCGAAGCCGCTTCAGGAAAGGACCTGGCGCCGCGGTTCGAACAATGGGTCGCACGAGCAGGCGCGCCGATTCTCAAGGTAAGCGAAGCCACGGCGCTTGCTGTGCAGGACGGGTTCGTTCTATCAGCCCGGCTCGAACAGACCCAACCGGGCGAAGCCTATTACCTGCGCGTTCCCGTTGCCGTGACCATGGGCGGCAGGGACAAAACATTTCAGACGGTGGTGGAGATGCGGGAGAAAAAACAGGAGCTGAAGCTGCGCATCCCCGGCCGTCCTCTCAGGCTTGATGTGGATCCCGAGTTCGACCTGTTCCGCAGGCTTGACAGCTCGGAACTGCCGCCGGCAATATCACAGGCGCTCGGCGCAAAAAAGATGCTGGTCCTTCTTCCGTCGTCCGCGCCAAAGGAACTGCTCCAGTCCTACCGCGACCTTGCCGCAACCCTGGGCAGGTCCGGGCCGGACGAAGTCGAGGTGAAGCTCGATGCCGAGGTAGCGGCGCTTCCCGCGGACCGGGCAGTAACGCTTCTTGGCTGGGAGAACCTTTTCCTGAATGAAGCAGCAGCCAACCTGTCCGGATATGATGTGCTGATACATCCTCAGTCCGTCCGCATCAGCCAGACGGAGTTCGACCGCCGCGGACATGCATTTGTCTTTTCCGCACGGCTTCCGAAGAACCGGGACCTGGCCCTGCTGTTCATTGCAGCGGACCGCGCGGACGCCCTGCCCGGACTGGGCCGGAAACTGCCGCACTATCACAAGTACAGCTATCTAGCCTTCGAGGGCAATGAACCTGCCAATGTGGCAAAAGGACGATGGCCGGTGGTCGATTCCCCTCTGACCGTGCTTCTGCCTGATGTTGATGGAAAGGTGCGCAGGGTCGAGATGGGTAAACTGGCTCTGCGGGAGCCGCTGGCGCTGCTGCCCGCGGTCTTCTCAAAAGAAACAATGATGGAGACGGTTCGCTATCTGTCAGACGAGGAGCTCGAAGGCCGCGGGTTCGGTACTCCGGGACTTGACAAGGCGGCGAATTATATTGCAGAGCAGTTCAAGCTGGCCGGGCTGCTGCCGGCCGGCGATCAGGGCAAGAGCTGGTTCCAGGCCTGGGAAGACAGCGGCGGAGAGCCGCTGCGCACGGCGGTCATGCAGAACGTCATCGGCATCATCCTGGGGAAGAACCCGGCCATGCTGGGCCAGAGCGTCGTGGTCGGAGCGCACTACGATCACCTGGGGCTCGGCTGGCCGGATGCGCGGGAAGGCCGGAAGGGCAAGGCCCATCCAGGAGCGGACGACAACGCAAGCGGCGTGGCCGTGCTGATCGAGCTTGCGCGCGTACTGGCAAAAGCGCCGCAGCCGGACCGCACGATCGTCTTCATCGCCTTTACCGGCGAGGAAGCGGGCAAGCGCGGCTCGCAGCACTACGTGGCGAACGAAAAGAACTATTCAGCTGACAAATGCATTGGCATGGTGAACCTCGACACCGTGGGCAGGCTCGGCAAGGGGAAGCTCTTGGTGCTCGGCGCTGGTTCGGCAAAAGAGTGGGTCCATATCTTCCGGGGAGCAGGGTTCGTGACAGGCGTTGACATCGAAACCGTGTCGCAAGAGCTGGACTCAAGCGATCAGAAGAGCTTTCAGGAAAAGGGCGTGCCAGCGGTACAGCTCTTCTCCGGCCCCAATGCTGATTATCACCGCATAACTGATACGTTCGACAAGATCGATGCAGAGGGGCTCGTGAAGGTGGCGGCTGTTGCGAAGGAGGCTGTTGAGTACCTTGCCAACAGATCAGAACCGCTGACCGGAGCAGGAGCAGCCCCGGCCACGACTCAGCCATCAACAAAAACAGAGCGGAAGGTGAGTCTCGGCACGATCCCTGACTTCGCCTACAGCGGCAAAGGGTTCAGGCTTTCCGGCGTGATGCCCGGCTCTCCGGCGGAAGCCGCGGGAATGAAGGAGGGCGATGTGATCATTAAGATCAACGCAGCCCCGGTAGGCGGGCTTAAAGATTTTTCCGATATTCTGAAGACCTTGAAGCCGGAAGATCGGGTAAGTATATTGTTTCTTCGAGCGGGCAGGGAAGTGAAGGTTGAGGCAGTGGTGAAAGAGCGGTAGCATTATATTATTCTATCCGCGCCCAAATGATCTTTCGTTTCACTGCACCGCATTCCCCGTTGACTTTGCTTCAATGCCCTGTTAGAGTGCCGCCATGATCGCCATCTCACTTCAGTCGGGCAGCAGCGGCAACTGCATTTACGTCGAGACCTGCGGCGTCAGGCTTCTGCTCGACGCGGGCATCACCGGCGTTCAGGCCGCCGAACGGCTGGCAAAGCACGGCCGCGACATCCGGAAGGTGGACGCGGTCATCATCTCCCACGATCACGGCGACCACATCGGCCATGCAGGCGTGTTCCAGCGCAAGTTCGGCCTTCCGATCTACGTCACGCCGGCCACGCTCGCCGCGGCAGCATCGCGCAGCAGCACGCTCGGCAAGCTGAAGGACATCCGCTCCTTCCGGTCGGGCGACCGGATCAAGTTCGGCGAGGTCCAGGTGCACACCATCTCGACGCCGCACGATGCCGTGGACGGCTCGGTCTTTGTGATCGAGGCGGGTGGAAAACGGCTGGGCGTCATGACCGACCTGGGCCATGTGTTCAAAGATCTCATCCATCTGGTGTCCTCCCTTGACGCAGTGTTTCTCGAAAGCAACTACGATCCGGACATGCTTGCCAACGGGCCCTATCCCGCGTTTCTCAAGCAGCGGATCAAGGGTCCCAAGGGCCACATTTCGAACCACGAGGCTGCCGAGGTCCTGCGCCGGGCGGGCGAAGCAGGCCGTCTCAAGTGGGCCTGTTTGTCACATCTGTCGGACAAAAATAACCGGCCTGACGTGGCGCTCAAAACCCACCGCGCAGTTGTGGCCGGACACATCAAACTGTATACCGCCGACCGGTATGCTGTCTCCGATCTGTTCTCCCTCTGAGCGATATCCCTGTTAATTTTCTGTTGCTTTCAAGATGACATCTTACCACCCCTAGCCCCTCCTAAAATAGGAGGGCGACTTGAGATGCCCCTCCTTGATAAGGAGGGGTTGGGGTGGTTGGTTTAAGTATCATGCTGTTTGCGATATGGGATATGAATGTAACTTTTTTCTGTGCCAATGAGCGTTCATTTTCTGGTATATTTGCGTTATAATTGATGTATTCGTAGCAAAGCGAATTTTACCGCTGAGACGCAGAGGCGCGGAGAAAATACTTTTTTTCAATATGCATTTCTCCGTGTCTCCGCGACTCCGCAGTAGATAACGATTTTTTACGAGATCCTTATAATTAAACAACACGCAGGACCTACACATATGACACCGAATGAACAGACTAACATTGAAAAACAAGGCTGCCTTATCGAGGCCGAATCGCAGCTTGCGCTCACGATCCGGAACATGCCGCTCGGGTACATCGTGTGGGACCGGGACCTGCTCGTGCTCGAATGGAACAGCGCGGCCGAACGCATCTTCGGCTGGTCAGTTGCCGAGATAACGGGAAAGCACGCGTCCATTCTTATGCCGTCTCTGGCCGAAGACGCCGCGCCCGCCCCGCTGCAGACAGCGCTCCTTCCGAAAGGCGATTCCGGCACAACCGTGATGAAATGCGTTGCTAAAAACGGCGTCACCCTTGTCTGCGACTGGCATACGTCCGTGCTGCGTAATGCTTCGGGTGCGGTGCAGGGCTACCTCTCCATGGTTCAGGACATCACTGCCCGGGAACAGGCGGAGCGGGAGCAGCGCAAGAGCAGCACCTTTCTGCAGACCATTATCGACACGGAACCGGAATGCGTGAAGCTGGTTGCCGAGGACGGTTCTCTGCTGCTGATGAATCGGGCCGGGCTGGATATGATCCAGGCCGAATCGCTGGAGCAGGTCCGGGGGCGTGCGCTCGGCCCGTTCATTGCAACGGGAGACCGCGAACCCTTCAACGCGCTGCTCCATGAAGTGTTCCAGGGAAAGACGGGCAAGCTCGAGTTCGAGATGGTTGGCTTACAGGGAAGAAAACTCACGCTCGAAACCCACGCTGTGCCGCTTCGCAATGAAAAGAACGAGATCGTCGCGCTTCTGGCGATCACACGCGATGTGACGCAGCGCCGCGAGGCCCGGGAGGAGCTAAAAAAAGAACGCGACTTCATCGCCAAGGTCCTGGACATTGTCGGGGCCATGGTCCTGGCGCTCGACCGGACCGGAACGATCGTCCGGTTCAATCATGCCTGTGAAGAGGTGAGCGGCTACGCGGCAGCGGAAGCGCTCGGCAGGCATGTCTGGGATTTCCTGATACCGGCAGAGCAGATTCCCGGGGTCAAAAACGTTTTTGCGAAACTGACCGCCGGCATGTTCCCGAGCAGGTACGAGAACTGCTGGATCACGAAGGACGGCAAGCGGAAACTGATCGCCTGGTCCAATACGGCGCTGCTGAACGCGCAGAACGAAGTGGAGTATGTGATCCCCACCGGCATCGACCTCTCGGAGCGCGCGAAGCTCGAAGAACAGCTGCGCCATTCGCAGAAGATGGAGTCCCTCGGCACGCTGGCAGGCGGCATTGCCCACGATTTCAACAATATCCTTACCGCCATCACCGGCTATGGAAGCCTGCTGTCGGCGAAGCTGGCCGGCAATGAACCGCTGAAGGCCTATGTGGCGCAGATGATGGCCGCCGCGGCACGGGCAGCCACCCTGACGCAGGGTCTCCTGGCGTACGGCCGCAAGCAACTGCTCTACCCCGTGCCGACGAACCTGAACGAGATCGTGGCACGGGTCGGCGATTTCCTCAAACGGCTGATCGGCGAGGACATCGAGCTGAAGATGCTGCTCACGGACAGGGACCTGACGGTCCTGGCCGATGCGGTCCAGATCGAGCAGGTGCTCATGAACATTGCGACGAACGCGCGGGAGGCCATGGCAGGCGGCGGCTATCTTTTCCTCGAGACCGCGGTGGAGGACGTGGATGCCGCAGCGGCCGCGGAGCACGGTCTGGACAAAGCCGGGGCCCATGCCGTGGTCACGCTGACCGACACGGGCAAGGGGATGGACGACGCGACCCGGGCGCGCATCTTTGAGCCCTTCTTCACGACCAGGGAGCGGGGCACGGGGACCGGCCTCGGCCTGTCGATCGCCTACGGCATCATCAAGCAGCACAACGGCGCGATCAGCGTAACCGGCGCGCCAGGCATGGGAACCACGTTCAAGGTCTATCTGCCTCTTGTGCGGCCAACGGAAGCGCGAAAGCCGGCATCCAGCGAGGCCGCGATCATCGGCGGCAGCGAGACCGTGCTGGTTGCGGAGGATGACGAGGTCGTCCGGCAGGTCATTGCCGCAATTCTTTCGCAGTACGGCTACCGCGTTATCGAGGCCAGCGACGGCGAAGAGGCGGTGAATAAGTTCATGGAACATCAGGACAGCGTGAAACTGCTGCTTCTGGATGCCAATATGCCGAAGAAGACCGGCCGCGAAGCGTATGACAAGATCAGGATCTTTTGCCCCGAGGTCAGGGCTTTGTTCCTGAGCGGCTATCCCGCGGAGATCATGGCGGAGAGGGGCCTGATCGAACCGGGGACGCCGGTCATGGTCAAGCCGGTCGGCATGGACGAGCTTCTGCGGAAAGTGCGCGCGGAGCTGGACGGGTGAAGAAGCCTTAAAAAAGCTTTGGACACGGATGAACACGGATAAGATCCGGATAACAGCGGACACGATCTAACTGGTTATTGAAGAATAGAACAACATCGAAATTGTTTTTCTGAGCGAAGCGAAGAATCCCGCTTTTTTGGGATCCTTCACTTCGTTCAGGATGACACCACATAGATGAAGTGTGTTCCTGCAAAATTTCAGATTTTATCCGTGTACATTCGTGTTCATCCGTGTCCAAAAGGTTTTTAACGATAAAAATTCCTTTTCACCACCCGCCAAAACTGGTATATTTCCTCACTGCTCGTTCATTGGAGCACATTCCGCATCTCGCAGGATCACAAGGAAGGCCATGGGAGTTCTCGACTGCATCGGCAACACCCCGCTCGTAAAACTGGAAAAGCTGAACACCAACCCGGCAGTAACGGTCTTTGCCAAGCTTGAAGGCAACAATCCCGGCGGCTCGGTCAAGGACCGCATTGCACTCGCAATGATCAGGGATGCAGAGGAAGCGGGGCAGATCAAAAAAGGCGACACCATCCTGGAGGCCACATCGGGCAATACGGGCATCGGCCTTGCCATGGTCGGCGCGGCCCTGGGGTACAAAGTCCTTTTGGTCATGCCCGAGTGCGTGAGCCAGGAGCGGCGCAAGATCCTCGAGGCTTTCGGCGCGGAGCTGATCCTGAGCCCGGGGTGCGAGGCCACCGACGGCGCGATCAAGCGCGCACGCGCCATAATGCAGGAGCGGCCGGGCAGTTATTTCATGCCGAACCAGTTCGACAATCCCGCAAATATCAGGGCGCACTACGAGACCACGGGGCGCGAGATCATCGACCAGACGGGCGGCGCCATCGACGTTTTTGTGACCGGCATGGGCACGACAGGCACGCTCATGGGTGTGGGCAAGCGGCTGAAGGAATTCCGGAGCAGCATCCGGGTGGTGGGCGTGGAGCCGCTTTTGGGCCACAAGGTCCAGGGGCTCAAGAACATGCAGGAGTCCATTGTACCGAAGATCTACAATCCCGCCTTCCCCGACGAGATCGTCAGCGTGAACGACGACAATGCGTTCACGACCACCCGGCGCCTGGCGCTGGAAGAAGGCATTTTCGCGGGCATGAGCAGCGGCGCCGCCGTGTACGGCGCGCTCACGGTGGCGAGCCGGCTTGAGCGCGGCACCATCGTGGTGGTCCTGCCGGACCGCGGGGACCGCTATCTCAGCACGGCGCTCTTTACGTCGGTATGCGCCAAGTGTCCGCCGTGATGAGATCGTGCCAGAGTGAACGTCAAGACCTTTGACACGGATCAGGGCGGATTTACTTATGATAAAGGCGGAGAAGGCCTGGCCTTGTCCGTGTCAAAGGTTTTTCGTACTATTCAGGTCAAAAGCAAGGCATCTCGCGCAAAGCCGCAAAGCTCGCAAAGAACAGCAATAAAATCATAAAAACGACTCCATCCCGATACGACCTTGCCGTATCCGTGAAAATCCTCTTTTTATCCGATTTGATCCGTGTCAAAGGTTCTTTAATTTTCTCCTGCACCTTAGCGGACACGTTGGCTGAAATTCTTTGCCCATTCCCCGCAAGCATAGTATAATCCCCGCATGTCACGAAAGCTCTTCGAAAAGACCGATGCCCTGCTCGCCGCCGAGCGCGGGACCATCACGAAAGCCCGCGATGTTGACGTGACGATCGCGCTCGCTTATCCGAACACCTACCACGTGGGCATGTCAAACCTCGGCGTGCACCAGATCTACGCCATCCTGAACCGACGCGTTGACACGGTGTGCGAACGCGTGTTCCTGCCTGACGAAGAAGATCTCGAGGAGTACGACAAGAGCAGCACCCGGTTGTACAGTATGGAGAGCAAACGGCTGATCAGGGAGTTCGACGTGCTTGCCTTCTCCGTCTCCTTTGAGCAGGACTATCTCAATATTCTGGAGATGCTGCGGCTTTCCGGCATCGCGCTTGATAAAAAGGAACGAACACCGGACGATCCGCTCGTGATCCTGGGAGGCATCTGCTCCTTTTTTAATCCGGAACCGCTGGCGGACTTTTTCGACGTGATCATCGTGGGCGAGGGAGAAGAGGTCGCTGGCGAGTTTGTTCAAGTTTATAAAGAGAACAGAGAACAAGGACGACTCGTTCTGCTGCGGGCACTGAGCCGTATCCCCGGCGTCTACGTCCCCGAATTCTACGATGTGGTTTATCAGGTCGACGATACCATCAAAGAACGGAAACTGCTTGAGCCGTCAGCTTCGGAGAAGATCGTCAAGCGCATTGCCCAGGATTTCAACCGGGCGCCGGCGGCAACGGTCATTCTTACGCCGAACACCGAGTTCAGCGACATGTACCTTTCGGAGATCACGCGCGGCTGCGGCAGGCACTGCCGGTTCTGCATGGCCGGGTATATCTATCTCCCGCCGAGGAACCTCGCCATCAACGAAGCAAAACAGCAGGCAGTGAAAGCTGACGCCCAATGCGGAAAGATCGGGCTCGTCGGCGCCGCGCTGTCGGACTATCCCGACATCGGCGAGCTCTGCTCCGCAATCGAGGGCGGCCTGTCGGTCTCGTCGCTCCGCGCGGACTCGGTGAGCCAGGCGCTCCTCGACCGTTTGGCAAAGAGCGGTCACAAGACCATTGCCATCGCGCCCGAAGCAGGATCGGAGCGGCTCAGAAAGATGATTAACAAGGGTGTGACCGAGGACGATATTCTGCGCGCGGCAGACATGGTCTTCGGCAGCGGCATACCGAACCTCAAACTGTATTTCATCCTGGGCCTGCCCACGGAAACGCAGGAGGATATGGACGCCATCATTGCGCTGGCGCTCAAGGTCCGCGATGTACAGCTCAAACATGCGCGCCCCCAGGGCAGGATCGGCAGGATCACGCTCTCGGTGAATTCCTTTGTGCCGAAGCCCTGCACCCCCTTCCAGTGGGACTCCATGGATTCCGTCGAGGGCCTGAACAAAAAACAGCGGAAGCTCGAAAAAGCAGTGCGCAGGATCGGGAACATGAACATGATCCATGATCTCCCGAAAAGGGAGTACAACCAGGCGCTGCTCTCGCGCGGCGACCGGCGGATAGGCAAGCTGATCCGGCTTGCTCACGAGAAGCAGGGAGACTGGAAGCGGGCGGCAAAAGAGCTCGGCATGGACATGGACTTTTACGTTACGCGGCAACGCGCCATGAGCGAGGTCCTGCCATGGGATTTTATTGACATCGGAGTTCGGAAAGATTATCTTATGAACGAACGCGAGCGGGCGCTGGAAGGCAAGTTCACGCCGGTTTGCAGGGTCGGGTCGTGTAAGACCTGCGGGGTGTGCACGTAGACAAGGACAAAAAGAACAGGGCTTTTTTGACACGGATAAAATCGGATAAAAAGAGGATTTTCACGGAAACAGCAAGGCCCTATCCGACCTTATCATAGACAAATCCGCCCTGATCAGTGTCAAAGGTTTTCCAGGTAATTCGTTAACGGTCTTTCATGAGAATAGGAACAGAAGAAAAAGCCTTTTTAAAGCTACCTGCGCTGGATAATATCGACAGCATCCGCCATGCTTTCACCACGCGACAAGGCGGTCTTGGAGCACGGAACAGCGGCATCAAGTCGCCTGACGACTGGAATGCAGTGGCCAAGGCCTTCGGCATTACGCCCGACCGGCTTGTTACGGTGAACCAGGTGCACGGCGAGGCCATCGTCACGGTGGACGACCGGAATTATGCAAGCGTGCGCTCAGTGCAGGCCGACGGCCTGATCACGAGCGTGCGCGGCATCGCCATCGGCATAGAGACCGCCGACTGTGTGCCGGTCCTGCTCATTGACCCGGTAACGCCTGCCATTGGTGCAGTCCATGCCGGCTGGCGCAGCACGGTGCAGAAGATTGTTCAAAAGGCAATAACAAGGATGCAGGACCAGTTCGGTTCCGACCCGTCCCGCATGATCGCCGCCATTGGTCCCGCTATTTGCGGGAAGTGTTATGAGGTCGATGAGCCGGTGATGGGTCCGGTGCGGCAGAGCTTCCCATTCTGGAATGACGTTGCCTTGTCCCGCGGCAAGGACAAGTGGGGGCTGGACCTGGTGAAGCTGAACCGCATGGAGCTGGTGCAGATCGGCCTGGCTGAAAAGAACGTGCATTCGCTCGGGATGTGCACGTCCTGCAGAAAAGACCTGTTCTATTCGTTTCGCGTCGAGGGCCGGACCGGCAGGATGCTGTCGGCGGTGATGATAAAGCCCTAGGGCATATTTGGACCGAGCCGACCGTGTCGGCGTGACCCTGAACGGCAACATGGTTGCCTTGGTCCATATAATCATAATCCATGTCGATAGCAGACAACTTCAAGACCGTCATGAACAGGATCGCCGCTGCTGAGCTACGGGTGAACAGAGACCCTGCATCGGTCAGACTGGTCACGGTTACCAAGACCGTCAGCATCGAGAGTATCCGCGAGGCACTGGCAAGCGGTGCAACGATCCTCGGCGAGAACCGGGTGCAGGAAGCCAAGGAGAAGATCGAGCAGCTCGGTCAGCTTGCCGGTTGGCATCTCATCGGCCATCTCCAGAAGAATAAGGCGAAATATGCGGTCAAGCTTTTCGATTTGATCCACTCGGTCGACAACCTCGAGCTTGCGGTTGAGATCGACAAGCAGGCGGCAAAGATCGGCAAGGTCCAGGACGTGCTGATCGAGGTGAGCATTGCGGGAGAGGCTGCCAAGGCTGGGATTGGCATTGACGATGCAATAAGCCTTACCAGGCGAGTAGCTCTGCTCAGGCACATCAGGATCAAAGGTCTCATGACCATGCCGCCGTATTCGGACGATCCCGAGGACTCGCGTGCATATTTCAGAAAGCTGAAGGAACTTTCTTCTGCTATAAATAGAGAGAACATTCCCGGCGTTTCAGTGGCGGAACTCTCCATGGGTATGAGCGGGGATTTTGAAGTTGCCATAGAAGAAGGCGCGACCCTGGTAAGAGTGGGAACGGCGGTGTTTGGGGGGAGAAACGGCGGAAGGTAGGATGGTAAGATGGTAGGAGTAACGGCGTTGAAAAATGATGATAGTTTTTCTCAACTTCTTACTTTCCACTGTCTTTATCATACCTTCCTACCCTCCTACCTTCTTAACTTCATATTTTCAGAAGAGAGGTGCATTGATGCTGGATAAAAAGATCGCGTTCCTGGGCGGCGGGAACATGGCCGAGGCGCTTATCAAGGGGATGCTGTCGGCGGATGTTGCCAAGTCCAGCCAGATGGTGGTGACGGATACTTCTCCGGCGCGGCTCACCTATCTCAAAAAATACAACATCACCGCGGCCACGAGCAACCAGGAGGCGGTGCAGCAGGCGGAGATCATACTGCTCTGCGTGAAGCCCCAGGTGATGGACGCGGTGCTGGCTGAGATCGCGGCCGCGGCTGACTCCAGCAAGCTGGTGATCTCCATTGCCGCGGGCATCACCATCAGCCGCATTGAAAAGGCGCTCCTGGCCGACCCCCGGGTCATTCGCGTGATGCCGAACACGCCTGCGTTGGTCCTGTCCGGGGCCGCCGCGCTTGCCGCGGGCGGGCGCGCAGCGCAGGACGACATCAATACTGCCTTGGAAATCTTCAGCGCCGTGGGCAGGGTCGTGGTCGTGGACGAGAAACTTATGGATGCCGTGACCGGACTTTCGGGCAGCGGCCCCGCGTACGTGTTCATGATTATCGATGCCTTGTCTGACGCAGGTGTGAAGGCGGGCTTGCCGCGGCCTCTCGCGCTTGAGCTTGCAGCTCAGACCGTGTACGGCTCGGCAAAGATGGTGCTGGAAACCGGGGAACATCCGGGAAAGCTGCGAGACATGGTCACATCGCCGGGAGGGACGACCATCGAAGGCCTTCATGCTCTCGAGAAGGGCAATCTCCGCGCCACGCTCATGAACGCTGTTGAAGCGGCGACCGCGCGAAGCAAGGAGTTGGGTAAGTAGCAGAAGAGAAGAAGGGCTTGAGCTTTTTAAACATTCAAATCCCCACCGCTCGCAGCGGGGAGATTCGTGGTTTTTGAAAGGGAGGAAATATGGACAATGTTGTTACGGGCCTCGCACGGGTCCTCGATATCGTGCTGGACCTCTATATGTGGGTGATCATCATCCGGGCGCTGATCTCCTGGGTGAATCCCGATCCGTACAATCCAATCGTACAAGTCCTGACTCGTGTAACCGAACCGGTGCTCAGGCCAATCCGCAAGCTCGTGCCGCCCTACAGGATCGGCATCGATCTGTCGCCGCTCATAGCGACCCTCATCATCGTATTTTTGCAGCATGCGCTGATCAAGAACCTATACCGGTTCGCGTCGCATCTGGGCTGATATACCAGCTGTGAACAGGAGGTTTCATTATGAACATTACGCCGATCGACATTCAACAGAAACAGTTCCATGTGACCTTTCGCGGGTTCGAGCGGACCGAGGTCGAAACGTTCCTTGACCAGGTGCGTGAGGAGATGGAAGCGCTCATGCGCGAAGTGACGGAGCTGCGCGAGTTCCGCCAGGTCTATGATGACCGGATGTCCGAAGTCCGCCAAAAAGAGGACACGGTCAAAAACACCATGGTCATGACCCAGAAGCTCATGGAGGACCAGAAGGACAATGCCCGGCGCGAGGCCGCGCTCGTGATCAAGGACGCCGAGATCCGCAGCCAGCAGATCGTGAACAGCGCGCACGAACAGAAGGTGAAGCTCGATGCCGAGATCCAGAACCTCAAGCGCATGCGGCATCATTTTCTGGAAGACGTGAAGAAAGTGGTCAAGATGCACCTGGAGATGGTAAGCTACGAGGAAGCCGGCAATGCCGCCACAGAAGAGCCGGTTCAGGGATAAGGACGCTCCGGACGAAGTTACCCTGTCGGTGCGCATCCAGCCCCGCGCTTCGAAGAACGAGGCCGTCCGGCTTGAGAACGGCGGCCTCAAGATCAGGCTCACGGCGCCGCCCGTGGACGGCGCGGCGAACGAAGCCTTGGTCAAGTTCCTGGCGCACGCGTTCTCGATCGCCAAATCCCGGGTCGAGATCGTCTCGGGCCACACGTCGCGCGACAAGATCGTGCGGGTGGTCGGCGTGAGCGTTGCTGACGCGGAAAGCCTGTTGCTTCGCAGGGACGAATAGAGTAGTATACATCAGAAGGTATGATGGAAAGAGGGAAGGAGGGTAAGCATTTGCATAACTTCTTACCCTCTTAACATCCTACCTTCGCGATTTAAAGAAAGGGGGGCGACAGGCTTCGACGGGGACACGGAGGTTAGGAGTTGCATGCCGAGGTACCATGGGGCTCGTTAAACACATGGTAAAGATCAACTGCCAACAATCAAGAACTGGCACTCGCCGCCTAAATAGGTAGCGCGTTTCGCGGCTGGCGCCTGAACGGTCGCAGAGACGTTATAACCAGGCTGGTTTTCCCGACTTCGTCCGGGGCGGGAAGATAAGAAAAACCGGGCTGGCCGAATCCAAAGCTTTCCCTGAGGCGCTGGATGAGGCGAGAGCTTAAAACGAGGGGATAAGCATGTATGAGCTTCTGGCTGAAGGTTTTCG
>Ga0334722_10003541_pt1 | contig 16722 bp, 17 predicted proteins | sample C3_bottom_MG_FD_207210 | JGI IMG/M metagenome (GOLD analysis project Ga0334722, IMG submission 207210) | Sediment microbial communities from Yellowstone Lake, YNP, Wyoming, USA - C3_bottom | ecosystem: Environmental > Aquatic > Freshwater > Lake > Sediment | place: USA: Wyoming | collected...
GTGACCATCAGGATGGTCTTGCCGTCTTTCACGAGCCGCTCGAAGAGGCGAAAGACCGACTGCGCGGTCTTCGAATCGAGGTTGCCGGTCGGCTCGTCGGCCACCAGGATCGGCGGGTCATTCGCGAGCGCTCGGGCGATCGCCGCCCGCTGCTGCTGGCCGCCGGATACCGACGACGGGAGTTTGTGCGCCTGGTCGGCCAGCTCCACCTGATCGAGCAGACGCATCCCACGGTCCACGCGCTCGCGGGGACTGTACAGCCCCGCGAAGTCCATCGGGAGAATGACGTTCTCCAGTAGCGTCAGCGTGGGCAGCAGCTGGAAGAACTGAAAGATGATGCCGAGCGCGCGGCCCCGCCATACCGCCATCTGCCCCTCAGTCAGCGTGTGGACCGGCGTACCGGCGACAAACACCTCGCCGGACGTCGGACGGTCGATCCCCGTGATCATGTTGATGAGCGTCGACTTGCCGCTGCCGGACTTGCCGATCACCGCCACGAACTCGCCGGTATCCACTTTCAGGTCGACGCCCTTGAGGGCGATGAAGACCCCCGCCGCGCTTTCATACGACTTGACCACGTTTCGAAGGTCGATCAGATAGCCGTTGTGACCGGGGCCGGTCACGGCGCCCCTCCAACAGCGAGGATGACCTGCACACGCGCCAGGTGATGGTTGAAGCGGGCCGACGCGAGGCTGAACTCGGCCTGCGCCAGCGACACCTGCGCGACGGTGACTTCGAGCACCGTGCCCACGCCGGCTTGATAGCGGACGCCCGCGATCCTCGTGGCCTCGCGGCCCTGCTCGACTCCTTTGCCGGCGGCGGCAAGCTCACCACCGGCCTGTTCGAGCGCGAGCCACGCCTGCCGGACGTCGAGCTCGATCCGCTGGCGCGTCTGCGCCTCCAACACCTTGAGCTGTTCCAGCCGCAACTCCGCCTCTCGAATACGCTCGCGGGTGATCCCGCCGTCATAGAGGGACAACGTCACCGCCAGCGTCGCCGACCAGGCGCCGATGATGCTGCCGGTCGGCCCGCTGAACTCGTACCCCGAACTCAGCGAGACGTTGGGGCGGCCGCCGCTGGCCGCCAGCTCGATGCCGGCGCGGGCGGCCTCGGCGCGCGCGCGCAGCTCGACCAGTTCGGGACGGGCGCGGAGGGCCTGTTCGATCGCGGCCTCCATGGTCCCCGCGACGGCGCGGGGTTCGAGCGTGTCCACAAACGCCAGCGGGGTGCCCAGCGGTTGGTTCAGCAACGCGTTGAGCGCGGTGTCGGCGTTGCGCACCCCGATCTGGGCGCGCACCAACCCCTGCTCCGCGCCCGCGACCGACACGTCGGCCTGCAGCGCGTCAAACTCCGCCGCGACGCCGGCGGCCACCCGCGCGCGGGCGACCTGCAGGCTCTCGTTCGCCTGGTCCGCCGTGCGTTGCGCCGCGGTGAGATTCTCGCGCGCCAGCAGCGCCGTGAGATACGCCTGCTGGGCCTGAAAGACGACCATCTGGACCGTGCGTACGAAGACCGCCTGTGCCCCACGCAGGTTGGCCTCGGCCAGCGCGATCTGCGACTCGATCCGGCCGCCCGTGTAGAGCGGGAACTGCACGCCGAGCCGCAGCGCCACCTGATTGGTGTCGGAGCCGGGAAACGCGAACGTAATGGTCGGTGGCGCCGGGCCGAATGGGTTTGGAATGGTGATAATCTGGCCGGGGATCGACTGCATTTGGGTATAGGATCCCGACACCGTCATCGACGGCTGACGGGCGCCGCGCGCCTGCGCGAGCTGCGCCTGTGCGATCGTGACGTCAAAGGACGCCGCGCGCACTTGCAGATTGTTCTGCGTGACGGTCGCCGCCACGTCGGCAAATGAGATGCGGCGCGGAGATGGGGGAGTCTGCGCGCTGACGGCATCGACCCGCGCGACACCGACCAGCACGACGATCAGAGCCACGATCGCCAGATCGACACCCCAACGGCTCATGCTCATCCTCCAGTCACCGCGTGCACGACCCTCAGCAGCTCCTCCGGCGGATCGCACTTGCTCACAAAGGCATCGACCCCGGCATCGAGCGCCTCGTGCCGCGCCTCAGGGAGACCACTGATCGCGATCACCCTGACACCAGGGCGAGTCACCGCCAACACCCGCAGCACGTCGTGCGGACGCAGACCTGGCAGCTCCCAATCCAAGATCACGACTCCGTCGTGGAGGCCCGAGACGGCGGGCAACAGCTCATCGGCCCGGCAGGCTTCGGACGATACACGCAGACCCGGCTGGTCTTCGAGAATCAGACGGAGCGCCGACCGGACGTCGTCCTGATCGTCGGCCAATACGATATCCATGTGGCGTCCCTCACGGATGGCCCGCGGTTCGAGCCCGCACATCGAGCATGCTGCGAAACGCCTCGGCCCGTCGCCGGGCACCTGGGGGATTTTTCGCTGGCCATCTGCGGGGTTCTTGTACTGGTCAGGTGACCAGGCGGTGCTGGAAGGCCACGGCGACCGCCTCGGTGCGGCCCGCCACGCCGAGTTTCGACAGGATGCTGCTCACGTGGAACCGGACCGTCGAGCGACTCACGACCAGACGCTCGGCGATCGCCGGGTTTGACAATCCCTGCACCATCAGGGCCAGCACTTCACGCTCTCGCGTCGTGAGATCGTGCCCGAGCGCCTGAGGCTGGGCGGCGGCGTGGATCAACGCTTGTGTGGCTTCCGGAGCGAGCGTGCCGCGACCGGCCCTGGCGGCTCGGATCGCGTTTGCGAGATCGTTGGCCCCGACGTTCTTCAGCAGATAGCCGATCGCGCCGGCCTTCAATACCGGCTGGACGAGGTTCTCTTCAGGGAAACTCGTCAGAGCGATGACCTGCACGTGCGGGTAGGCCTCTTTGATCCGTTGGGTCGCGGTCGCGCCGTCCATCTCGGGCATGACCAGGTCCATCAGCACCACATGCGGCTGGAGCTGCCCGCACAGGCGCACGGCCTCTTCGCCGGTCCCGGCCTCACCCACCAGCTCAAAGTCGTCGTTGACCATCAAAAACGCGGCCAGACCGCTGCGCACGACGGCGTGATCGTCGACGATCATCACGCGGATGCGGTCCGACGCCGCGCCGCCGCTCGGCGCGCTCACGCCCGCTCCTCCCCCGGCGCCAGCCAGATGCAGGCGATCTCGGTCCCCAGCCCGGGCCGGCTCGTGATCCGCAGGACCGCGTCGATGGACTCGGCCCGCTCGCGGATGATGCGCAAACCAAAGTGATCGCCGGGGACATTCTCGGGGGCAAATCCCACACCGTCATCGGTGATCCGCAACTCGACCCCCTCCACGGCCTGTTGAAGCGTGATGTCGATACGCTTGGCTTTCGCGTGTTTCACGATGTTGTTCAAGGCCTCCTGCGCGACGCGGTACATCGTGATGTTCACGTCCGGCGGCAGCGGACGCCGGCCTTCGACCGCCAGCGTGATCGGCAGCAGGGTACGGCCCGTCACGGCGTCGGCCAGCTGGCGGAGCAGATCGCCCAGCGGCGCATCGATCAGCGCCGACGGCCGCAATTCGAGCAGCAGCGCGCGCATCTCCGCCAGGGCGCCTTTGGTCAGACGACGCAACTCCTCCAGCCGGCGGCGGCCTTCGTCGGGGTTGCGCTCCCACAGCCGCGGGATGACCTCGGCAATCAGACTCGCGGAGAACAGCGTTTGCGTGACCGCGTCATGCAATTCACGCGCGAGGCGGCTTCGCTCGGCCGCCGCGGCCATCTCCTCGGCCTGGGAGCGAAGCCTCGCGTTCTCGATCGCCAGCACCGCGTGATCGCTCAGCGTGACTGCCAGGGCGACCTCTTCGCTCGAAAACTGTCTGGGTCTCGGATAGTAGAACACGAGACCGCCGTAGACCTCGTCCTTGAGGAGCAGCGGGACGGCCAGGATGGATCGATAGCGTGAAAAGGTGCGCTCGAGCAGCTCTCGCTGCTTGGGGTTGTCGACCAAGAACCCGTCCTCGAGGATGGTGTCACGGGCCTCGCGCGCCGCGATCGGCCGGCGCTCTTGCGCCGCGCGCCCCACCACTCCGCGTCCGATGGGAATCGTGACGCCCGCGATGAAATCCGCGTCAAGACCCCGAGCCGCCTGGATATTCAGCGCGGCGCCATCGGCCCGCAGCCGCCACACGGCCACACCCTCGGCGTCAAGCAACTGGCTCGCCTGGATGACGACAAAATCAAGGATCTCATCGAGCGGGCGGTTCGAGTTGAGGATCGTCAGGACATCACGAAGGGTCTCGGCAAACTTGCGGCGCCGTTCGAGCTCCAGCGTGCGCTCCTCGACCCGGCGCTCGAGGCTCTGGTAGGCCGCGACGCGATCGGTCACGTCCCGCATGATGCCCTCAACCGCCACGACCTTGCCGCGCGCGTTGCGCACCGGGATGATGCTGTGCTCCGTCCAGACGGTGCGGCCGTCCCTGTGCGTGAACCGCACCGTCACAGGGTCGGTGGTGGTGTTGGACGGCTGCTGCAGCTTGGCTTCGATCATCGGCCGGTCATCCGGATGCACGATTCTCCACACCAAGTCCGGGTCGGCGTAATGCTCCTCGGGCGAATAGCCGTCAAAGCGGGCGACGGACGGGCTGATATACTCAAAGCCGGGCGTCGGGACGAGACGATAGCGATAAATGGCATCCCAGGCGTTCTCGACCAGACGCCGAAATCGCCGGATGGTGCCTTCAGACAGCCCCGATGCCGACGGCGGGTCGGTCAAGCGGGCTCTCGCTCGATCTCCAACATTACGTCCGCTTCGCGGTGACACGCCGAATCGTATACGTGATCCACAACACGTTCCACGCCGCCAGCAGCATGCCGGCCAGCGCCAGCCGCGTGACGTCCACCACCGGCTTGACCTTTGTCTCCTGACCGGCGATCTCAAGCACGGCAACCGGGCTGATCGACACACCGGCGCCGCCGCCGCCTCCTTCACCGGCGCCCTCCTGTTGTTTCTCTTTGCTGCGGCCCACGCCAAACCCAAAACCATACTGCACCTTCGCGACGGGGATGATCGTCCGACCGTCAATCTGCAGCGGCTCGCCAAACACCGTCCTGACTGATGCACGCTCATTGACCTGACCGATGCGATTCAGTAACTCTTCGAGCACGCCCGCACCTCCATCACGCCCATGGGGATTTCTCCTTTCATTCTCTCACCCCAAAGGCCCGCAGGACAGCGTAGTCCATCGGTCACGGCGGCAACATCAGGCCAGAACCCGATGTTACCGAGACGACGGCGCGGTTACAGTCAACGTACGATGATCAGACCGGCACTCGCGCTGATCATGTTCGCGCACGGCGTCGGGTATATGCTGTGGTTCCTTCCGGCGTGGGTGCCGTCGGCCGGGTTGGTTGTCGGCCGGCACTGGATGTTCTCGAGCGCGGTGCTGATCACGGATCCGATCGGGAAAGTCTTTGGCCTCGTCGCGCTGGCCGTTCTCGCGGGCTTTGTCGGCGCCGCGTGGGGTCTCTTCGCGCGCCTGCCGTGGTGGGAGCCGCTCGCGGCCACATCTGCCGCGGTGGGCCTCCTGGTGCTCCTCGTGTGGTGGAGCGTGCCCGCGTCAGGGTCGGCGATCGGCGCGCTGGTGGTCAACTTGGCGATCCTCGCCGGTCTGCGGCTACCCTCGATGCAGCCGCACCTGAACCGAATCATCGGCGGCTAGCGCGGTTAAGTGAGACCGACCAACGGGCAGAGCACTCGAAGCCCTAACCAGATCAAGAGCCCCCCGGTGACGTCGAGCCAGATCCCTGACGTCATCATCTCTTTCATTGGGACCAACCCCGAGCCGTAGACAATCGCGTTGGGTGGCGTCGAGACGGGGAGCATGAACCCAAAGCTTGCGCCCAGCGTCGCGCCCAGCACCGGTGGAATCGGGTTCATCCCGCTGCCCGCGGCGACGGCAATGATCGTCGGCACCAACATGCTCGCCGACGCTGTGTTCGACGACGCTTCCGAAAGCACGATGCCCAACACGATGGCCAGGGCCGTCAGCGCCCAGACACTGTCCGCGCCAGCGGCGCGCACGACCGCGGTTCCCACCGTCTCCGCAAGCTTCGTGTCGAACATCAATTTCCCCAATGACAGCCCGCCGCCGAAGAGCAGGATCGTCCCCCAGTCGATGCCCACGGCGCCTCGCCAGGTCAGCGTGAACTGTCCGCGCCGCAGGTCGATCGGCAGCAGAAACAGTAAGACCGCGGCGCCCAACGCGACGATCGCCTCGGGCAGATGCCGCTCGAAGAAGCGTGGCAGCGCGGCCTGCGGCGAGATCATAGCGGTCACACCGGGGAGGATCCAGAGTGTCACCGCGAGCGCAAACACCACGGCGACGTTCAGCTCGCCCTGTCGCCACGGTCCCAGACGCGCCCGCTCCGCCGCCACGTGTCGCTGCAGGTCCACACCCGACCGCGCGGCCCCGCCGTACCGGAGTGCGAGGATCGCCCAGCACAGCCCCAGCATCAAGAGGGCCATCGGAAGGGCGACGGACATCCAATCGAAGAATGTCAACCGCCGGCCGGCTAATTCGCGGAGCATCGAGATGGCGATCAGGTTTGGCGGTGAGCCCACCGGTGTCCCGATCCCTCCGGTCGAGGACGCCCACGTCAGCATCAACAGGAGCGCGATCGGGAATCCGCTGCGACCGTCGCTGACCGCGGACCCCGGCGGCGGGGTCTCCCCCATGCTCTTGAGGATGCCGAGACCGACAGGCAGCATGATCGCCGTCGTGGCCGTGTTGCTCATCCACAAGGACATCGCCCACGTGACCGCGCCGAGCGTGGCCAGCGTGCGGGCGGGCGTGCGTGTCGCCCACGGGAACCGCAGCAACCCAAACGCGACTCGGCGATCCAGACCCGTCTCCTGAAACGCCGCGGCCAGCATGAACGATCCAATGAACAGGAAGATCACCGGGTCCCCGTACGCGGCCAGCACCGTCTGCGCCGGGGCGACGCCGAGCACCACGGACAGCACCGAGGCCAGCACGGCGGTCACCGGCACCGGCACCGCCTCGGTCACCCAATAGACGACGGCCCACACAAAGACGGCGGCCAACCGGTGGGCGCCCGGTGACAGCCCATCGAATGGGAGCGCGAGCACGATCGCAAAGAGGATGGGCCCGAGCGCCAGACCGGCCAGTTGTTTTACACCGGCCGGTGTGTTGCGTTCGACGTCTTGAACGGCGGGGCCGTCTATGATGTCTGTTCCTGGCGTGCGGTCAACACGGGGATGCGGCTATGACGCACGACAAACTCCGCCACGCTTCCAAAGAAGACGTGGGAGAAGCCCGTACGCCCGTGGGTCCCCATCACAATGAGATCGACGTCGAGTTCCTTCGCGACCTCGAGGATCACGCTGCGGGGCGCGCCCTCCTTCACCAGCGTCGTGGCTCGTGGATAGCGCGCGGCCAGCGGCTTCATCTGCTCTTCGGCTTCGCCCCGCGCGCCCTGGACCAGCTCATCCACCGCCGGCATCGCGGCCATGTCTGGGGGCAGACCCGCGAGGGCCGCGAGCCGGATGTCCACGACATGCAGGAGGATGATCTGCGCGTGAAAACATTCGGCGAGCTTCGCCGCCCATTCGAGCGCCGGTTCGGCACCCGGCGAGAAGTCCGTGGGCGCCAGAATCCGCTTGATCTCCGTCCTTGGACGTGTTGGGTTTCCGACCGGCGGCATCTGCAACCACCTCCAAAATGAGCTCCACAGCAATGATGCCACGTGCGGAGGTGCTGTCGCTAGGCTCTTGGCCCGAGGGGTGAATCAGGCACTCGACCGATGGCCCGCGTCACCCGCGCGGCATATGCTGAGCAGGCTTCACAGGAGAATACGACGCGCGGGGGGTGGTGTCCATGTTGACGGCCGCAGAGATCATGACGCGGGACGTGATTTCGGTGTCACCGGACATGTCGGTGGCCGAGACCAGCGACCTGCTGACACGGTATCGGATCCACGGGGCGCCGGTCGTCGATTCGGCCGGACAGCTTGTGGGCATGGTGAGCCTGGTCGATCTCGTCGGCCGTGTAGGCGAAACCGTCACGGACGTCATGACCACGGATCCGGTCAGCGCGGCGCCGGACGCGTCCGTGGATGACGTTGCAGGAATGATGCTCGATCAGATGGTCAGGCGCGTGCCGATTGTCGAAGGCGGCCGGGTCATGGGCATGGTCAGCGCCAGCGACATCATCAGAGTCTTCCTGAATCTTCACGACACCTCGGGCGAACGTGACGGTCAGCGGACCGCCCCGGCGCGAACGCGCCCGGTCGTTGCCCGCGGGCAGGCGCGTCGGCCGGCGAAGAAAGGCGCGCGCAGAATCTCCCGGCGCTGATCGCGTAATGGCCGTCCAGGCCTGGCCGGCTCAGCCCGGCCGCACCGCCGAGCAGCGTTCAAGGTTGCGGCAGATCATTCCGGGCGCGCAGCCGGCGCTGTGCGCCTTCTTTCTCATCGCCGCGACCATCGTTGAGCGCCTCGCCGGCGATCCGGCGGCGCTTCCCCTGCACGTCCTCGCGTACGTCGCCGGCGGCACCGGGAGCGCCATCACCGCATGGGAGGTCCTGCGACACCGGCGGGTTGATGTGAACCTGCTGATGCTGCTGGCCGCGGTGGGCGCGGCCACGCTCGGTCAGTGGGGCGAAGGCGGCATTCTCCTCTTCCTCTTCTCATTGAGCAACGCGATGGAGTTCTATGCGGTGGGGCGGACGCGACGCGCCATACGGGCGCTGCTTGCGCTGCGGCCGCCCGAAGCGCTCGTGCGGCGGGACGGTCAGGAAGCCGTCGTCGCCATCGAAGATCTCCGCGTGGGTGACCTGATTATCGTCAGACCCGCGGAGCGTCTCCCTGCAGACGGTGTGGTGGAACGAGGCGCGTCGAGCATCGACCAATCGTCGATCACCGGCGAGTCGATGCCGGTGGACGTGGTACCTGGCTCGCCCGTCTTTGCCGGCACGATCAACCAGCGCGGCAGCCTGGAGATCCGTGTGACAAAGGGCGCCGAAGACACCACGATCGCCCGGATCATCGCGATGGTCGAACAGGCGCAGTCGACGCAGGCGCCGAGCCAGCGATTGATCGATCGGTTTGGTCAAGTATATGCGGTCGTCGTGATCCTGGGCGCCATGGTCACGTACGGCGTCTTCATATCGCTGGCGTTCCCGCACGCGGCGGCGTTCTATCGCGCGATCACGCTGCTCGTCGTCGCGTCGCCGTGCGCGCTGGTGATCGCGACACCGGCAACGGTGTTGTCCGCGATCGCCAACGCGGCGCGCCGGGGCATCCTCTTCAAGGGCGGGGTTTACATCGAGCGGCTCGCCGACGCTGGCACGGTGGTGTTCGATAAGACCGGGACGCTGACCGTGGGACGGCCGGCGGTGACCGACGTCATCCCGCTGGCCGGATCCGAACAAGACCTGCTGGTCGCGGCCGGGAGCCTCGAACAGCGATCCGAGCATGCGCTGGCCGAGGCGGTGGTCGCGGCGTGCCGGGCGAGGGGCATTGACCTGGTCGAGCCGGAGTTGTTCGAATCCGTAACGGGCCGGGGCGTCAGAGGCGTCGTCGCGGGTCAGCGCGTGCGGGTGGGTAGCGAGCAGTTCATGCGCGATGAAGGTGTGGACATCGCGGCGGAGGTCGCGGACCGCCTCAATGGGCTGCGCGGGCAGGGGAAGGTACCCATCCTGGTGGCGAACACTGGCCTGCTCGGCGTGCTCGGGGTGGCGGATACGCTTCGGCCGCAGGCCGAACCGGCGATTCGCGCCCTCCGGGCGTTGGGCGTCACGCGGATCGTGCTGCTGACCGGCGACCATCTTCAAGTCGCCAACGCCATCGCCGGCCACCTCGGCGTGGACGAAATCCACGCGGGTCTCCTCCCAAACCAGAAGGCCGAGGTCGTAAAGACGCTGACCCAGGAAGCCGTCGTCGTCATGGTGGGCGACGGGGTGAACGACGCGCCGGCCCTGGCTACGGCCGATGTGGGGGTGGCGATGGGTGCCGCCGGCACCGACGCCGCGATGGAAACAGCCGATCTGGTGCTGATGGGGGATGACCTCTCCCGGCTCTCTGAGGCCATTCAGTTGAGCCGCCGGGCCAAGCGCGTCATCAGGCAGAACCTGATCTTTGCCGCGGCGGTCATCGCGGCCTTGATTGTGCTAACCTTTTCTCAAGGGCTCCGTTTGGCCCTCGGGGTCGTCGGGCACGAGGGCAGCACCGTCCTGGTCGTCTTAAATGGGCTGCGGCTCCTGGGTTTCCGAGCGACCAGGGGCTGACCGCGCCCGGTGGCGCCCTCCACGTCCACCCGACATCAAATCAGATCCAGGCCCGATACCGGGTCTTTGGCGGGCACGGTACCCTTACAACCAGGAGGTGAGGAGAATGTCTAAGACAATGGTACGCGGAAGGGAAATTCAGGATCCTCCGATCGCGCAGTTCCTGTTCGGGAGCACGGCGATGGCCTGGGTCTGGCTCGTGGTGCGGGTTTGGGTCGGATACCAGTGGATTACGGCGTCGTTGCACAAGATCGAAGACCCCGCCTGGGTGGTGACCGGGACCGCGCTCAAGGGCTTCTGGGAGAACGCGGTGCGGATCCCCGCTCAGGGTCGGCCGCCGATCTCGTTCGGCTGGTACCGGGACTTCCTCAATTTTCTCCTGAACGCGCAGTCCTACACTTGGTTCGCCAAGCTGGTCGCGTACGGCGAGCTGCTGGTGGGCATCGCGCTCGTGCTCGGCGCCTTCGTCGGGATCGCCGCCTTCTTCGGCGCCTTGATGAACTGGAGCTTCATGATGGCCGGGACCGCGAGCATCAACCCTGTCCTGTTCCTGCTCGCCGGTCTACTGATCCTGGCCTGGAAGGTGGCCGGCTACGTCGGCCTGGACTACTACCTGCTGCCGATGCTCGGAACCCCGTGGAAGGTGGGACGGGTGTTCGACGCACGAAAGCCGCAGACCGTCACGGCCTGACCGGCCGGACCGCGAGAACGAAGACGGCGGCGCCTGTGGGCGCCGCCGTCGATCTTTTGTCCCGCCGAATCCAGAACACAACGCAGGTCCTTCTCAATGTCATCGGCAACGCCCACTACACTTCGTCGGGTTCCAATGGTGCGACGGCGCACCGTGAGGGCGCGGGCGTTCGGATCGACGTGACGGACACTCAGGGACGTATGGACGGTCGCTCACAGACGTGCGGCGCGGACCAAATTGATGAGCGGGGCGCGCGATTCGCCGGTTTCTCACCGTCGGCTCAAGGCCCTATTGGAGGACCCGTTGAACGCCCGATGGCGCGTGACGGATAAGCTTGTGATGCTTACAGTGTTCGTTGGGCTCCTGATGTAGTTCGTCCTTGAGGCAACTACCTTGAGCCTTATCGGCGGTGTGCTCGGAATCGTCGCCGGTGTGGTGGGTGGCGTCATCCTTTCAAGATCACTGGATGGCCCACCGCGGTCTCGCTGCAGCCCATCCCACTGGCCTTTGGGCTCTCAGCCGCGGTCGGCATCCTCTTCAGCGCCTACCCGGCCCGCCGGGCGGCATACGTGGACCCGATCGTCGCCTTACGGGCAGATGAGCCGGCAGAGATAGTTACTGAGCTGGTCCCCGACGGTACGCGCCGAGGCGGCAATCGAGCGGGGAGGCAAGCGGAGCCCATGCAGCCGGCAACCGTTCACGACGGTGCCACGGTGCTCGTCGTGGATGATGAGCAGAACCTAGTCGATCTGGTCCACGATTATCTCGTGCGGGAGGGCTTCGTTGTCTTAACTGCCTCGGACGGGCCGAGTGCGCTGGACCTCATGCGGACTACCCAGCCCGACCTGGTCGTCCTTGATGTGATGTTGCCGGGTCTCGATGGCGTCGAAGTGTGCCGGCGCCTGCGCCAATTTTCCGACGCCTACGTGCTCATGCTCACTGCCCGGGCGGAAGAGGTGGACAAGATCGTGGGCCTCGCGGTCGGCGCGGACGACTACCTCACCAAGCCATTCAGCCCTCGGGAGTTGGTGGCGCGGGTCAAGGCCATGCTCCGCCGGCCCCGGCATGGGATCCCAACCGAGCCCGACGTCCCCCCCCAGCATATCGGAGACCTCGTGATCGATCGCGCCCAGCACGAAGTCAAGCGCCGCGACCAACTGCTGCCGCTGACCGCGCGGGAGTTCGCGCTGCTCTCCGTGCTGGCGGCCCATCCGGGTCGGGTATTCACGCGCGCGGAGCTCTTGGAGCGAGTCCTCGGCAGCGAGCACTACGACGAGCACGTGGTCGAAGTCCACATCGCCAACCTCCGCAAGAAACTGGAGGACGACTCGGCCCGGCCGCACTACGTGCAGACGGTCCGTGGCGTCGGCTATCGCTTTACCCTGAGGCCCGGTTGACCAAGTTGCGCACCGTGCTGCAGGGCTTGGGGGGACAGCTCCTGATGGCCCACCTGCTCGTCATCGTCGTCGGCCTCGGGACACTGTTCCTCGCGGCTGGCCTGTTGGGACCGAACTTCTTCCAGCGCCACATGGCTGCGATGGCGGAGCTGCACTCCGGCGCTGGCCCAGGGATGGGGCCGGGGTGGCTCCAGGGCATGCCGGCCCAAATGGCCGTGCAGCTCGCCGGGGCCTTCCGTGAAGCCCTGGTCGAGGCGTTCGTACTCGCGGGGACTGCGGCGCTCGCGGCCGCAGTGGCCGTCAGCCTCCTGGTATCTCAGCAAGTCGCGAGCCCGATCCGGCGACTGGCCGCCGCGAGCCGCCGGATCGCGGCCGGCCACTACCGTGAGCGCGTGGCGGCGAGCGGTCCCCACGAGTTGAGGCAGTTGGGCGCGAGTTTCAATGAGATGGCCGGGGCGCTCGAGGGGGCCGAGCGGCGGCGGTTGGAGCTGATCGGCGACGTCGCCCACGAGTTGCGCACGCCCATAGCGACTATCGAGGGCTATTTGGAGGGGCTGTTTGACGGCGTGGTGCCCTCTTCCGAGCGCACCTGGGCCAAGCTGCGCGACGAAGCCGGCCGGCTGCACCGCTTGGCCGACGACCTGCAGCAGCTCTCGCGGGCGGAGGCGCACCAACTCAGCCTGGCGCTCCGGCCGATCCCGCCGGCGACCATCGTTCAGGCCGCGGTCGACCGCCTCGGTCTGGATTTCGAGGCCAAAGGTATAGAGCTACGTGTCGATGTCGCGCCGGATCTGCCGGTCGTCCATGCCGATCCAGACCGAGTCATCCAAGTGCTCACCAACCTGCTTTCGAACGCCCTCCGCTACACGCCGCCGCCGGGCCGTGTTGAGGTCGCGGTCGTCCGGGTGGGCGATCGTGTCCGCTTCCACGTCCGCGACACCGGCATCGGGATCGCGGACGTGGACCTGCCGCACGTGTTTGAGCGCTTCTTTCGAGTCGACAAGTCTCGATCGCGGGCAACCGGGGGCGCCGGCGTGGGCTTGACGATCGCCCGGGCGCTGGTCGAGGCGATGGGCGGTCGCATCTGGGCCGAGTCTGCGGGCTCTGGCAAAGGTGCGCAATTCAGTTTCGAATTGCCGCACGCACGCTAATCCGGGCAAGACCCATCGCCGGCTATACCACTCCCGCCTCGACCCGTGGGTAGATCTTGAGCGAATCTTGAGACACGCGCGAGGATAGCTTGAGGACACTTCTTCACACTGACTTGGAGAGCAGGCGGCCATCTCCAGGGGTGACCACGGGGACGGCCCGGCTGCAGAGAATCGTGGGGGGAGTTTCCATGTCTAGATGGCGCATTGGCACTTCCGTCCTATCACTCCTGGCGACAGGAGTTCTACTGGGGTCTCTCGCAATCGCGCAGGCGAACGCTCTCCAAACCTCTGTCCCGCCCGGCTCACTGTCGAGCGGGGCCTTGGCCCAGGCTCAGCCGGGCAGCGGCCACAACGCTGGTATGACCATGGATGCCGCGCGCCATTTCATCGAGCGGATGATCCCGCATCACGAGGATGCGGTCAAAATGGCCGCTCTTGCGCCCATCCAGGCGGAGCACGCCGAACTTCGCATCCTGGCGGCCACCATCACACGGACCCAAACTAACGAGATCGCGCGCATGCGCCAGTGGTACCGGGCCTGGTACGGGGTCGCCGTACCCCAGGGCGGCGGCATGGGCGGGCATCAGATGGGCGGGGCCATGGGCATGACGAGCACCACCTCCTTGGATGGCGCGAGGCCCTTCGACAAGACGTTCATCGAGCAGATGATCCCGCACCATCAAATGGCCGTGATGGGGTCCACCATGACGCTGCAGCGCGTCGATCGCCCGGAACTGCGGCAACTCCTGCAGTCGATCATCGAGAGCCAGAGCGCGGAGATCTCTCAGATGCGCACGTGGTACCAGGCATGGTACGGAACGCCCGTACCAGAGAGCAGCGGCATGGGCGGTCACCAGATGGGCGGCATGAGTGGCCACCACGCCGATTCCGGTCGACAGGCAACGGTTCGCGCTCGCGGTGCCTCAGTCATGCCCTTTGATTTGAATCAAACCACGCACCGTTTCATAACGCTCCCTGACGGTGGGCGCCAGAGCGTAACCGCCAAGGACCCTACTAACCAGGAGCAGGTCAGGCTGATTCAAGCACATCTGCCTGACATTGTGAGCAGGTTCCAGAACGGCGACTTCTCCGATCCTACCGCGATCCATGGTCAGGATATGGCCGGGGTAGCCGAGCTTGCGGCGTCCGCGAGACAGGGTCGACTGCAGATCGTCTACACTGCACTCCGGGACGGTGGCCAGATTAAGTACACAAGCAGAGACCAGAAGACGATCGCCGCGCTCCATGCGTGGTTCGCAGCTCAGCTTTCGGATCACGGACATGACGCCGTGGGGCGCTGAAGCATAACGCCAGACGTCAGAAGGTGATGGCGAAGGGGCGGCCACCGCGGCCGCCCCTTCTGTATTTCTCCGTTTGCTCTTTCTCTCTACTTCCCGTGGATCGTGTCCGCGATGAGCTCAAACGCCGGCGGGAACGTGAGGAGGAAGCCAAGCAGTACCAGAATCCAGGACCACCGCATGAACCGTCCAAACTCAACCTCTCGCCCCTTGTACATGCTGTGAAGGATACCCCAGGCGATGAGCCAGACGATGACGCCGACACCGGTCTTGCCGCTGAGCGGCCCAACCGGTCCCACCCAGATGAGCTTGCTGCTCAAGGTGGACGAGACGTCATTCAGGGTGGTCATCAATCCGATCGTAAACACGCCCACACCCGCCGACAGGATCGCGGCTGCTGCGAGGCCGTTGGGCTTCTCTGCGGTCCCAGTTGCCATTGGTCAACCTCCTCTCAACGGATCGGGGCGACTTTGTTGATAAAGGCACCGAACATCCCGGCGATCCCCGCAGCTGAGAATCCCAGGATGAACAGCCAGATCAACGCCTTCCTGAGCTTGGAGTCCTTCGCCAGCTGCGGCCCGTAGTTGGCGACCACAAAGGCCACGGCGGTGATTAAGATGGGCGCGAACCACGCGACGTGCTCCTTCCACTCCATGCCGAAGGTGTGCCAGGCTTTGGTGGCATCCTTTGCCATGATGAAATAGCGCGGGTAAGACGTCAGGTCCGTCGTGCCCTGCGGCGGCCGGGCCCGATACCATGGGTAAACGATGTACGTCCCCGTGTAGACCGTCAACCACGCCACAACCGCCATGAGCCACGTCCCGCCGAGCAGACGCGTCGTCCGCTCGCGCACGCCGGCCACCGTCACCCATTCGGGCCGGAGACTATAGAGACCGGCGAGTCCACCGGCGAACGCCAGGAGGAACAGCGACCCAAAGACCATGCCATGAACGACGGTCCAAAACTCCCGCGAACTCATTGACATGCGTTCTCACCCCCGATCAAGATGTGTGCCGGACGTTTTTCGAGACGAGTCGAAACGCAGGTTCGAGATCTCAAACCCTGCAGTGGCCAAATGCTCGGCGAGGGCGAGCGGGGACGATGTCGCCACGCGGACGTATCCACGACGGGACACCTCATCGATACGGACGGTCACGACGACCGCGCCTTGGTTCATTGTAACCCCGGCCAGCGAATCGGTAAACCGTCCGACGTCGCGTAGGCCGTTTGGGAACTCCACGGACATACGCACTCCCCGGATATCTCCACCGAGCAGGTGGGTGAGGGTGTCAAACAAGTCGCTTTCAGTCACGATGCCGACGAGCATCTGCCGCTCGACGACGGGGAGCGAGCCGATCTTGCGCTCGCGCAGCGTGCGGGCCGCGGTCTCGACGGGGGCATCGGGCGACACGGTCAGCGGATCCTTGGTCATCACGTCCTTGACCTGGGCGTTGTGCAGCAGGGCGCTCCCGTTGGCGGCGCGGCGCCCCTTGCCCGGGGTAGGGAACGCCCCCACCAGGTCGGTCCAAGTGACGATCCCGACGAGCCGGCGGCCGTCGACGACGGGCAGATGGCGCACCTTGAGCGTGCGCATCAAACCCACAGCTTCCTCGAGCGTCGCATCCGGCTCGACCGTCCGTGGATCGGGTGTCATGCAGTCCCGGACAAACATCGCAGCCCTCAGCGGAGCGTCATTGCGGTCAGTCTAGTCGAGGGCGCCGGCGCCTGCCATCGGGCCCAGTGCTGAATCGGAATCGGGTGGGGACCGGATGGTGGACATTCGACACGGTCCCGTAGGATCAGCGGTAATGCAGCCCGTCGAGGAGGAACCCCGGCATGCGATTCCTGAAGATCAGCCTGATTCCCCTATCGGTGGCCCTGGCCTTTGTCGCGGGCACGTACACAGGGCGGACGGCGCAGCCGATTTCG
>Ga0334722_10003542_pt1 | contig 16717 bp, 12 predicted proteins | sample C3_bottom_MG_FD_207210 | JGI IMG/M metagenome (GOLD analysis project Ga0334722, IMG submission 207210) | Sediment microbial communities from Yellowstone Lake, YNP, Wyoming, USA - C3_bottom | ecosystem: Environmental > Aquatic > Freshwater > Lake > Sediment | place: USA: Wyoming | collected...
TCCTGAAGGCGAAGTCGGCCTTGCGCATTGCCGATTCCAATCTGGAACGGCTCATAAAATACCGGGATGCGGCAAATTCAAGATTGGCGGCGGGACAGGCCATAAAAACGGCCGTCCTGCGAGCCGATGGTGATCTGTCCGGTGCCAGATCGGAGAAAATTAAGGCTGTCAATTCCCTTGAAGCGGCGAAATATTCTCTAGCCAGGCTGGTGGGTATCACGGGCCCGTTCGATATCAAAGAAACAGCCGCCACTGAAGCTGCTGCGCCAGATAGCATGATGGAACTGAAAAGTATGGCTTTAATACGCCGGATCGAATTAAAATCACTGGAAATACAAAAGACCATGGCTGAAAAACAGGTAAGCTATGTAAAAAGTGCCTTCTGGCCCGATCTTGCCATCGGGGCGGCCTATGCCAGATTTGACGATGATCTGCATAGGACGACATTCCTTCGTGAAAGCACCTACGGCACCGTTGGTTTGAATTTTCCTTTGTACGACAGCGGCTTCCGACGGGCAGATGTCATGGAGGCCGAGGCAAAGCTGCGCCAGGCCGATCTTCTCTATCGTGATGCCGTAAAGACAGTTAACCTGGAAGTGGAAAATGCCTATCTAGACTATACCACACAACAGGGCATCATTAAGTCACTTCAGGATCAGCTGACCTTTGCTCAGGACAATTACAACGGCGTCTCCAAACAGTACGAGTTCGGTCTGGCCAACAGCATCGATGTGATAGACGCCAACAACCTGCTCCTCACATCACAGCGTCAACTTGCTGATGCCCTGTTGAGTAGCCAATATTTTCTTCTGGTGTTGAAAAGGGCAAGCGGTGCGATATTGGGAAATGTTGCCGATTTAAAACAATGAGTAGCCAATCCTGGGAGGGATTATTGCATAAAAAAGGGGGGGAATAGGAAGATTTATGATCAGACTAAAACATCTAAGCAGGGCGTTGCTGCCAGCAGGCTTAAACTCTTACCGCCTGCGACTCTTGATGGCGGCTATGGCAGTATTTTATGCCGGCCTACTACTCGTTACGGGTTGCTCCCGGGAATCGAACGGCAAGGTAACTCCGAAGATTTCAGCGCCCGTTACAGTGGCTGAAGCAATTGAGAAAAATGTCCCCGAAACCTTGACGGCCATAGGATCAGCGGAACCCAACAACACTGTATCCATTCGCGCACGCATCGGCGGGGCGCTAACTAAAGTTGCCATCGTAGAGGGACAAGAGGTCAGGCAAGGTGAACTGCTGTTTACCATCGATTCACGGAGTTACCAGGCTGCCCTCGATTCTGCCCTTTTCACTCTGGCCAGGGACAAGGCCCAGGCTGCCAATGCCGAATCTGAAGTCCGACGCTACACCGAGTTGTTCAAGGAAGCATATGTAACCAGACAGCAGTATGATTTGGCCCTGACCAATGCCGAGGCCTTGAAGTATACCGTCAGATCTGACGAGGCTGCCGTGGAAAACGCGCGTCTGAACCTCCAGTACTGCAACGTATTGGCTCCCATATCGGGACGCACCGGAAATCTCCTGGTCCATGAAGGAGATCAGATCAAAGCCGACGATATAGCCATGGTTGTTATCAATCAAATCACACCCATTAAGGTGAATTTTTCCGTACCCGAAAAGTTTCTCCCCGGGATTCGCAAATATGCCGCTGCGGGAACTCTTAAAGTGGAAGTCACTTTCCCCAACGACACAGCCAAACCCATCAAGGGAACCCTGAACTTTATCCAAAACACTGTTGATGCCTCTACCAGGACGATTTTCCTTAAAGCCGCGTTTCCGAACACCGACAAACGTCTCTGGCCAGGACAGTTTGTAAATGTAATACTCACCCTTACCATTAGGCCCCATGTAGTCGTAATACCTTCCCAGGCTGTACAAACGGGTCAGCAGGGTCCTTTCGTGTATGTGATTAAGCCCGATCTCACAGCGGAATCACGAACCATAGTGCCCGGAGAGGGTGTGGACGGAGAAATCATTATCGAAAAAGGTCTCCGTGTGGGTGAAAAAGTGGTTACCGACGGTCAATTGCGCCTGACTCCGGGAGCAAAGGTGCAGATACAGACAACCGTCAAACCGGAAGGCAGTCAAGGATGAACATTTCAGAACACTGCATAAGGCGCCCGGTCATGACGACCCTGGTCATGATCGCCATCCTCCTTTTCGGTATTATAGGCTACCGACTCATACCGGTGAGCGCTCTTCCCAACGTCGATTTCCCAACGATTCAGGTTTCGGCAAGTCTTCCCGGCGCTAGCCCGGAAACTATGGCCGCCGCCATTGCTACCCCGCTCGAGAAGCAGCTCTCCACGATCGCGGGCATTGATTCCATGACTTCGACGAGCACTCTTGGCAGGACCAGTATCACACTGCAATTCGACTTAAGCAGGGATATTGACGGAGCGGCTCTGGATGTGCAAACGGCTCTTTCCACAGCCCAGCGCAATCTTCCCGATGAGATGCCCAATCCTCCCTCGTTCCGTAAAGTCAACCCGGCAGAACAGGCCATCATGATACTTGCCCTTACGTCTCCCACCTTGCCCCTCTACACTTTGGACGAATACGGAGAAACCTTGATCGCCCAGCGTATTTCCATGATTAGCGGAGTTGCCCAGGTTGATGTGAATGGTGCACAGAAATATGCAATCCGTGCTCAATTGGACCCCACGTCTCTCGCCTCAAGGGGAATCGGCATCGACGAGGTCGCCGCCGTAGTGAGACAGCAAAACGTGAATCTCCCCACAGGCATCCTCAAGGGGAAGCATCAATCTTTTACGGTCCAGACGGACGGGCAAGTTACCACAGCGGCACTGTACCGGCCGCTCATAGTTGCCTACCGCAATGGACAGCCGGTACGTCTGCAGGAACTGGGACAGGTGATTGATAGTGTAGAAAACGACCAGGTTGCCGCCTGGTTTGTGGACAAGCGAGTGGACCAGCGCTCCATAATCCTCGCGGTCCAGCGCCAGCCCGGAACAAACACGGTGGAAGTGGCGCGGAAGGTCAAGGAGTTACTTCCGAGCTTCAAGGCACAGCTTCCTGCGGCCGTCTCGCTGAATATCCTTTGGGACCGTACGGTGCCCATCCAGGACTCGGTGAACGACGTTCAGTTCACCCTGTTACTGACGCTCTGCCTCGTTGTCCTGGTCATCTTCCTGTTTCTGCGCAACCTATCTGCTACCGTGATCCCAAGTCTTGCCCTTCCCTTGTCCCTTTTCGGCACCTTTGCCGTTATGTACCTTATGGGCTATAGCATGGACAACCTATCCCTGATGGCTCTTACGCTTTCTGTGGGATTTGTTGTGGATGACGCCATAGTCGTACTTGAGAATATCGTGCGTCACATGGAAATGGGAGAGGGGCCTTTCGAGGCCGCATTGAAAGGTTCCCGGGAAATCGGCTTCACGGTCATTTCCATGACCATTTCTCTGGCGGCGGTCTTTATCCCCATACTCTTCATGGCTGGCATTCTGGGCAGACTTTTCCGGGAGTTTGCCGTCACCATCGGTGTGGCGATTCTCATCTCCTGCTTTATCTCGCTTACCCTTACGCCAATGCTTGCCAGCCGTTTCTTGAAGCACCAATCGGCGGCTCGCCATGGTCACATCTACCGGTGGTCGGAACGCGTTTTCCAATGGATGCTAAACTTCTATGAGGTTGGCCTGAAGTGGTCTTTAGCCCACATGCGCAGCGTCTTGATTTTTTCCGGGGTCATTATGATCGCTACCTGTTACCTCTTCGTAGTGATCCCGAAGGGGTTTCTTCCCAGTGAAGATACGGGACAAATCAATGCCATTACCACCGCCAGTGAGGGATCGTCTTTTGAAGCCATGAAGCTGCACCAACAGGCAATAGCGGCCATTATCAAGAAAGATCCCAATGTAGACGCTTTTATGTCCTTCGTCGGCGCCTCTGGCATGAGGGGTGGCAATACCGGCAGCCTTACCATCCGGCTCAAGCCGCGCTCGGAAAGAAAGCTGTCCGTGGACCAGGTCATCTCCCAGCTCAGCCGGAAAGTTGCCACTGTACCGGGAATGAGGGTGTTTTTCCAGAACCCGCCACCCATCAACATCGGAGGGCGAATTACCCGCAGTTTTTACCAGTACACCCTCTACGGTTCCGATATCAATGAACTATACAGTAACGCCAAGGTTATGGAGCAGAAGATGTCCGCACTGCCCAACCTCATCGACGTGACAAGCGATCTGGAGATAAAGAGCCCCCAGGTCAGCCTGAAGATAGACCGGGACAGGGCCTCCACAATGGGAGTGACACCCGAACAGATCCAGACTGCGTTATACACCTCCTATGGTTCCCGTCAGATTTCAACCATTTACACGCCGAACAACGAATATCAGCTGATTATGGAGCTCAAGCCCGAGTTCCAGAGCAACGCGAAGGCCCTCTCGTTGCTTTACATCCGATCCTCCTCCAGCGGTCAGCTTGTTCCCCTGAGTTCTGTGGTTTCCCTCAAACAGGGATATGGTCCCTTGACGGTTAACCATACAGGACAGCTTCCTTCTGTCACGATCTCCTTCGGACTCAAGGGCGGAAGTGCCCTGGGTGATGCCGTCTCAGCGGTGGAAAAGCTCGGACAGGCCACACTGCCCGTGAATGTCAGTACGAGCTTCCAGGGCCAGGCCCAGGCCTTTGAATCCTCCATGCGGGGGTTGGGCATCCTGCTGATTGTGGCCATCCTAGTAATCTATATGGTGTTGGGCATTCTCTACGAGAGTTTCATTCATCCGCTGACCATTCTCTCGGCACTGCCTTTTGCGGGTTTCGGGGCTCTCGTCACCTTACTTATCTTCCGCGTGGACCTGAGTATTTATGCCTTCGTGGGGATCATCATGCTTGTGGGTTTGGTGAAGAAAAACGGTATTATGATGGTTGACTTCGCACTGGAAGCGCAACGCAATGAGGGGAAAACACCGGCCGAGGCAATTTATGAGGCCTGTCTGGTTCGATTCCGGCCGATCATGATGACCACTATGGCGGCGCTCATGGGGACGCTGCCCATAGCCCTTGGATTCGGCGCTGGCGCTGAATCGCGAAGACCGCTGGGATTGGCTGTCGTAGGTGGTTTGATTTTTTCACAATTCCTCACCCTGTATGTTACACCGGTTTTTTATGTCAATATGTGCCGTTTTCAAGATTCCTGCAAAAGCGACCTCAGCAGAGATCATGGTGACATGACAAATCAATAGGTAGCGGCGGTTCGTTGCGATACACGGCAAGAGAGTGATTTGAGGAGATAGTATGAAGATTGTTGCCCTACTGGGGAGCCCGCATGGTTTGAAAGGCAATACCGCGCGTCTCCTGAAAATAGTTCTGGATGGCGCCAAAAGAGAAGGTGCAACTACGGAAACCGCTATCATTACAGCCAAAAAGGTTGCCCCTTGTCTGGGATGCGATCGCTGCCATATTCAGGGTCATTGTCGGCAAAAAGATGATTTTGAAACGCTAAAACGTAAAGTCATGGATGCCGACGCCCTCATTATGGCCACACCAAATTACCTTGACCATGTCAGTGCCCAGTTAAAAGCCTTTATGGATCGATGCTGCGGCGTCGTTCACTGCCTTGGCTTTGAAGGTCGCTACGGCGCCGCTGTGGTAACCTCGGGTGGGGGGGAGGAACAGCCGATTGCCGAAGCGTTGAATTACTTTCTGATCAGAACCGGCATTAGGCCGGTCGGTGCAGTCTGGGCAACGATGCGGAACGTCGGGGGTCCTGATTTTCCTCCAGAAATTACCGATCAGGCATTGAGGCTGGGGAAAGAACTGGCCACGGCGGTAAAGAATAAATCCAAGATAAGGAAAATTGATAAGCAAATGCTCGCCTGCTCCGAGCGCATGCAAGCCTTGGTTCAGTATCGCCAGGAAGAATGGCCCTATGAGTACAACTACTGGCAGGAAAAAAAAGATTCCAAACTGTGAAGGAGATGTCGATGAAACCGCAAGTAAGGCTATATTCACTGAGTACCTGCAGTCACTGTAAGGCGGCCAAGAGATTACTTGATGACTGTACTGTTAGCTACAAGGCCACGGATGTGGACCTCCTGTCGGGAAAAGAAAGAACGGCAGTTCTGGAAGAAGTTAAAAAGCTTAATCCCCGTTGCTCCTTTCCTACAATTATCATCGGCGACAAGGTGATCGTGGGATTCCAGGAAACGGAAATTAGAAAGGCGCTGGGACTGTGACGGAAACGGAAAGGTATTATGAGCTCATAAGAAAGATTCAGGAGCCCAAAGGGTATTTCTTCAACAACGACCGTAACTGGGCCATGGGAATTATTAACGATCTGCTTCTCAACAAGGCCCGCTATGGATATATGGCCTGTCCTTGCCGTCTTGCCGCGGGAGAGAGAGAGCAGGACCGGGATATTCTTTGTCCCTGTCTTTACCGGGAGCAGGATGTTAAGGAGTTCGGTAGCTGCTACTGCAACCTTTACGTATCCCAGGAATGGAACGAGGGAAAGATTCCCCATTCCTATGTACCCGAGCGGCGGCCACCCGGGGAATAGATGACAATTGAATTGGCTTTCTGAAATAATAATCGAGGTGTGGAATGCAGACTATTGGGAGAACCAGACGAATCGTTGCGATGGCGATTTTCGTTTATATATTAATTCTGGGTGGTTGCGGACAGCAAGGCAAAACTGGCGCCCTCCCGCAAGGGCCACCGGAAGTTGCCGTCGTGACAGTAAAACCGAAGCGCCTGGTTATGACAACTGAATTGGCAGGACGCACATCCGCCTTTATGGTCGCGGAGGTTCGCCCTCAGGTAGGCGGTATCATTAAGAAGCGCCTGTTTACGGAAGGCTCCGATGTCAATGCCGGCCAAGTACTCTTTCAGATTGATCCCGCACCCTATCAAGCGGCCCTGGATAATGCCGCCGCGAACCTGGCCGCCATGCAGAAGAATGCCGCTCGATTCCAGGCCGCCGTGCGTGCGAGCCTCGCCGGCGTAACACGTCAGCAGGCGACTACGAAATTCGCCCGGACGAATCGCGAACGCTTCGACGAGTTGTCCAAGGACGGTGCCGTGTCGGCCAGCCAGCGTGACCAGGCCGCTACAGAGGCTGACGTGGCCGAAGCCACGACCCGGACCGCCGAGGCACAGGTTGAAAATGACCGGGCAGCGGCGGCCGCGGCCGAGGCCGCGATCGATCAAGCGGAAGCGGCTCTGAAAACAGCCCGTATCAATTTGGCCTACACCTCCATCACGGCACCCATCGCGGGCCGGATCGGCAGATCAAGTGTCACCGAGGGCGCTCTGGTAGGAGCCTATCAGCCCGTGGCCTTGGCTACCATCCAACAATTGAATCCCATGTATGTGGATGTGCCACAATCCACTACGGCCCTGCTAAAATTGCGGCAGCGTGTCGAGGAAGGCCAACTTAATCATAATAGGAAAATTCAAGACAAGGTGCATCTCATTTTTGAAGACGGCACCAAATATCCACTGGAAGGAGCGCTGCAATTTCGGGACGTTACCGTCGATCCAACGACAGGGTCTGTCATTCTGCGAGTGGTCTTTCCCAATCCCCAGGGGGTGCTGCTGCCGGGAATGTTCGTCCGGGCCGTGGCAGAAGAAGGAGTCAACGAGCGGGCAATACTGGTTCCGCAACAAGCAGTGTCGCGCAACCCGAAGGGCAATCCTGTAGCGCTGATCGTGGACAATGAGGGCAAGGTCCGGCAGCGGATGCTCACCCTCGATCGCACCATCGGGGATTCCTGGCTTGTTAACGCGGGCCTAACCTCAGGCGATAAGGTACTAGTCGAGGGGATCCAAAAGGTGAAACCCGGCGCTTCCGTTAAGGTTATTCCTTTTGATGGCGGTAGCGACAATAATGGTGGAATGAGTAAAGCTGCGGCTCCGCTGTCAGCAAAATCGAACTGACGGAGGCACCTGATGCTATCGCGATTTTTCCTGGAACGGCCTGTTTTCGCCTGGGTCGTGGCTATTATTCTGATGGTGGCGGGCGGTCTGGCCATCTACAACCTGCCCGTCTCGCAATATCCTCCCATCGCTCCCCCTTCAATTGCCATCACCTCCTTTTATCCGGGTGCCTCAGCGGAGACGGTGGAAAATAGCGTTACCCAGATCATCGAGCAGAAGATGACTGGTTTCGACAAGATGCTCTATCTCTCGGCCAGCAGTGATTCGTCCGGCGCTTCCCGCGTCGAGCTGACCTTTGCCCCGGGAACCAATCCGGACATGGCCTGGGCCCAGGTACAGAACAAGCTCCAATTGGCCATGGCTAGCCTGCCGGCAGTAGTGCAGCGTCAAGGTGTGAAGGTGAGCAAATCCACGCGCAACTACCTGCTCATCGTGGGCCTGGTCTCGGAAGACGGCAGCATGGACGGGTACGATTTGCAGGACTATGCCCAATCCAACCTGGAGAAGGTACTCTCGCGGGTGCCGGGGGTGGGGGAGGTGGAAATCTTCGGCAGCCAGTATTCCATGCGTATCTGGTTGAACCCCAATAAGCTGACCGATTATCAGATGACGCTGCAGGATGTTGTTACTGGGCTGCAGGCCTACAACGTGGAAGTGTCCGCTGGCCAGTTCGGTGGGGCGCCAGCCGTGAAGGGCCAACGTCTGAATGCCAGCATCATTGTCCAGAGCCTGCTCAAGACGCCCGAGGAATTCGCCGCCATACCTCTGCGCACGAACTCTGACGGATCCATCGTGAGGGTCAGGGACGTAGGGCGGACGGAACTTGGGACGGAAGCCTACGATGCCAGAATCACCTTCAACGGCAAGCCGTCCGCTGGCTTGGCCATCAGGCAGGCGGCCGGCGCCAATGCGTTGGATACGGCCACTGCCATTCGGTCCAAATTGGCCGAGATGAGCCATTTTTTCCCCGCCGGTATGAAGATCGTCTATCCCTACGACACCACCCCCTTCGTGAAGGTGGCCATTTCTGAAGTAGTCAAGACTCTTTTCGAGGCGATTCTGCTGGTTTTCCTCGTCATGTACCTCTTCATGGGAAACATGCGGGCCACCTTAATCCCGACCATCGCAGTGCCCGTGGTACTCCTGGGGACATTCGCTGTCCTGGGGTTTTTCGGGTTCACCATCAATATGCTCACCATGTTTGCCATGGTGCTCGCCATCGGGCTTTTGGTGGACGATGCAATCGTGGTCGTGGAGAACGTGGAAAGGATCATGAGTGAGGAAGGGCTTTCACCGCTGGAGGCTACGCGCAAGTCCATGGAGCAGATCACGAGTGCCCTGATCGGCATTGGTCTGGTGCTCGCTGCGGTCTTCGGCCCCATGGCGTTTTTCAGCGGCTCCACTGGGGTAATCTATCGTCAGTTCTCCGTGACCATCATTGCCTCAATGCTTCTCTCCGTGGTCGTGGCCCTGGTCCTGACGCCGGTGCTCTGCGCATCGCTCCTCAAACCGGTGCCCAAGGGGCATGAACCGGCGGAGACGGGGGTCTGGTTTCTACGGACGTTCTTTCGCTGGTTTGACCGCGGTTTTTTTCAGACCAGGGACCACTATCTGCGCCTGGTGAGCGGGTCTCTTGTCCGCAAAATTCGATTCGGAGTTCTCTTCCTTTTGATCGTGGCGGCCATGGGGTTCCTGTTTCAGAGGATGCCCACGTCTTATCTCCCCGAGGAAGATCAGGGGATTCTGCTGGTTCAGGCCTTGCTTCCTGCGAACTCGACTCTGGAGCAAACCGACAGGGTCATGGCAGGCGTGAGGGATTATTTTTCGGAACACGAGAAAGGGGCGGTGGATTCTGTAATGACGGTTTCAGGCTCGAACTTCTCGGGTCGGGGACAGAACGCGGGCATGGCCTTCGTCAAGCTCAAGGACTGGCATCTCCGTAATAGAACGGAGTTGAAGGTCAATGCCGTAGTGGGCAGGGCCATGGGTAACTTTTCCAAAATCCGCAGCGCCATGGTGTTTGCCTTTGCGCCGCCTGCGGTTGTCGAGCTGGGCATAGCCCGGGGGTTTGACTTCCAGCTGCTCGACAGAGGTGGTATGGGTCACGCCGGCCTGATGGCAAACCGCAACCAGCTTCTCGGCATGGCGGCAAAAGACCCGGCATTGACCAAGGTCCGGCCCAATGGTCTCGAAGATGTACCCCAATACCGGATTGACGTGGATTGGGAGAAGGCCGGGGCCATGGGAGTGCCCATCACCTCGATCCATAATACGATCTCGGCGGCCTTCGGCAGCGCCTATGTCAACGATTTCATTCAAGGCGGACGGGTGAAGCGGGTATACGTCCAGGCCGACGCTCCCTACCGCATGTTGCCTCAGGACCTGGAGCGGCTCTATGTGCGCAACAACACGGGGAAAATGGTTCCTTTTGCTTCCTTTGCGGCCGGGCACTGGACTTCCGGCTCACCGAAGCTGGAGCGCTTCAATGGCTTTCCATCCATTAACATCCAGGGCGAAGCGGCGCCGGGTCGGAGTTCCGGCGAGGCGATGCAGGCCATGGAAGGCTTCGTGAAGAAGTTGCCTCAGGGTATCGGCTATGACTGGAATGCGCTTTCCTACCAGGAGCGGCAGGCCGGCTCACACGCAGCGCCACTTTATGTTTTTTCCATTCTGGCGATCTTCCTCTGCCTCGCCGCCCTTTATGAGAGCTGGACCATCCCCTTCGTCAACCTGCTGATGCTGCCGTTGGGTGTGGTCGGTGCCATCGTTGCCTGCACGCTGCGGGGGATGCCGAACAATGTGTACTTTCAGATCGGGTTTCTCACTACCATGGGGCTCTCGACGAAAAACGCCATTCTGATAATCCAGTTCATAAAGGAGCAGATGCGGCAGGGACTGGGGCTCACCGAGGCTACTCTTGCGGCGGTGCGCATTCGGTTCCGTCCCGTGATCATGACATCGCTCGCCTTCTTTTTCGGCACGCTGCCGCTGGCTATCGCCTCGGGTGCCGGGGCCGGCGCGATGAACGCCATTGGAACCGCAGTAACCGGGGGAATGCTCTCGGCCACGTTTATCGATCTCATCTTCATCCCGCTATTCTTTGTCCTGGTGTCGAGCCTGTTCACGAAGAAAAAATCCCAGCCGTCCTCAAAACAGCCTTCTGCTGCCACCAAAACCCAGGAGGTGATCTGATGAAGGGTATGAAAAAAGCAATGGGACTCTCTTTGGGTGTGTTCCTTTGTTTGAGTGGCTGCACCTTTGCCCCGACCTATCAGCGTCCTGCCACGCCTGTTCCTGCCAATTGGCCAAATGGCGCTGCCTACCAAGAGGTGACGATAGTCACTGGAGCACCGACCGCCACAGAGTTGAAATGGCAGGAATTTTTTCCCGACGAGAAACTGCGTCAGGTCCTGACTCTGGCGATTGCCAACAACCGCGACCTGCGGCTGGCCGTTTTGAATGTCGAACGGGCCCGCGCCGTGTACGGTATTCAACGTGCAGGTTTGCTGCCTACCGTGAACGCTGTGGGGAGTGCAGGCAAACAGCTGATTCCGGGTGATCTTACGAGTTCAGGGAACGCGGCGAACCTGGAACAATACAGTGTCAATCTCGGTATCAGTGCCTGGGAAATAGATTTTTTCGGTCGCATCCGCAGCCTCAAAGATAGCGCACTCGAAGGATACTTTGCTACGGAGCAGACACGCCGCAGCGCCCAGATCCTGCTGGTGTCCGCCGTGGCCAACACCTACCTCACCCTGGCCGCGGATCGGGAAAGCCTCCGACTGGCGACCTCCACCCTGGGGGCACAGGAAGCCGCCTACAAATTGATCAGGAAACGTTATACTGTCGGAGTGGCCTCCGAACTGGACCTGAATCGAGCGCAAAGCCAGGTGGATACGGCTCGGGGAGATATGGCCCGCTACACCCAACTGGCGGCACAAGATGAAAATGCCTTGCAACTGCTCGTCGGTTCGCCGCTGCCGGGTGAGCTCCTGCCGCCGGAGCTGGGCAGGATCAGCACTCCCCCGGAGGTTTCTGCCGGCCTTTCCTCGGAACTACTCCTTCAACGGCCGGATGTACTAGCGGCGGAGCATGGGCTTAAGGCGGCCAACGCCAATATCGGCGCTGCCCGGGCGGCTCTCTTTCCGCGCATTTCACTGACGACCTCTATTGGAACGGCGAGCGCTGATCTGTCGGGACTCTTCAAAGCCGGCCAGGGTACATGGAGTTTTGCCCCCTCGATTACAATACCCATTTTCGATGCCCGGTCCTGGTCGGCCTATGAAGTAACCAAGATAGAAAGGCAGATGTCCCAATCACAATATGAAAAAGCAATCCAGACGGCCTTCCGAGAGGTGGCAGATGTGCTTGCCGTCCGGGGCACTGTGAACCAGCAACTTGCGGCGCAGCGATCACTGGTCGATGCGGTGGCAAAAACCTACCGTCTCTCTAATCTGCGTTATCACAAGGGAATTGACAGTTATCTGGAAGTCCTCGATGCGCAACGCTCACTCTACGCGGCACAACAGGGGTTAATCGCCCTACAAGTGATCCGGTTCAGCAACTTCGTTAACCTATACAAAGTGTTGGGTGGAGGTGCGTAGGGTATCGCAATGTCATCGCTATCTTATCCATCAGTTCAACCAAGGAAAGGGCTCGACATATGAACAGATCGAGTATGTTAATGTGTACTAAGAGGCGTGGGACCATCAATTTGGTCAGATTCTTGTTCCTGGTATTTTTATTACTACCTCCTGCAAGTCTCTTTGCTCAGGTCGCCACCCCCCTGACAACTGATAAAAATGCCAGGATTTCAGCCTCCCTATCATCCTCCTATCAATTCAAATCTAATCTGGACGGGGGAGGTGACGCATCAATAGCATATTACGGCGTCGCAGTTGGGAACGAGAAATCCCTGGGTGACAACGTAGGGCTTGGCGTTCGCCTGAATTACGAACGTGAAGAATACAAGTTCTCGAATACAAACAGTTTTCTTGTTCCTAATCCCTGGGGGCAGATTAATCGCGTAGGCCTATCCATGCGGTTAGGATATAAGTTAACAAACCAATGGAGCCTTGGTGGTGGGCCGGTTGTCCAGTATGCTGGTGAAAATGGGGCCGGATTCAGCGAAGCGCTCATGTATGGGGGCATAGTCTCAGCAGTATACAGGGCCAACCCAGATCTCACGATCGGTTTTGGTGCCGGAGTCTTTTATCGACTGGAAGAAACGAGGCTTTTCCCCTCTCTGCTCGTTTCCTGGAAGATCACTGACCGGCTGCGCCTCGGAAATACCTACCGTCTGGGGGTAACGGGCCCCGCAGGACTGGAACTCTCCTATAAGGTCGACGAGAACTGGGAGTTGGCTGCCGGCGGAGGCCACCGGTACTCTAGATTTCGATTGGACAAAGACGGTCCTACCCCAGGGGGCATTGGTGAAAACAGAAATTGGCCGGTCTATGCCCGCCTGAGTCGGAAATTGTGGGCAACGCTTCATATCGACCTGTATGGAGGAGCAGCTTTTGGTGGGCAGATGAAACTTCAGGATAGTCGCGGTAATGACCTCAATTCGATTGATTATCAAACAACGACGTTTTTAGGATGCAATCTAAGGGCTGGTTTTTAAACCTACTCCGGACTGTCTCAATTATTAATAGATTCTTTTGGCACCATTACCCGACCTTGGCAGTCAAAGAGCACGCCTTCCCTGACGAGGAGATGTCGCTTGACTGTCGGCCCCCCGGCAGAATAATTGCCCAACTCGCCGCTGGATTGTATGACGCGATGGCACGGGATGAGGAGAGGAAAGGGATTTTTTGCCAGTGCTGTTCCCACCGCTCGAGCCGCGCGGGGGTTGGAGATCTTGTTGGCCACTTGACCGTATGTGCTGACTTTTCCGCGTGGAATCTTGGCGGTTTCCGTCCATACACGTCGGTAGAAATTACTCCATGGTTGCGGTCCCACTTCTGGGACTGAAAAAGCGATATCCTTACCTTGATCGTAGCGTTCCAGTTGGCGGCAAATAACATCTATCGTGGGATGCGAGCGTGAACGCGCCTCGGGGTAAAGTTGCCTCAACTGGGAGAGGAATGTCCGTTGCCCATCAGGCATTAATACTCTGATCAGCAACGGCGCATCAACATAAAATTGCCACACAAGCCCGATCTCGCCGAGATGAAATTCAACAGGAGTAAAGAAAACCATAGCTGCTCCATGAAAGTAACTTGAGTCAGGAAGACATTTTGTTGGACCGTGAACAGCAACTTCGTCAGCGCACTTATTCAGCTTATCGCGACGTATTGTGTTTGTCAGGGGCCCGGCACTGGACACTTTGTGTATTGAGAAAGGTATAGACAATGTTCGCGAGATCCTTACTAACTCCCGTTACCGATTGCAGCTCCTCTTGGGAAGCAAGAGCAATTTTTTTGATATCTCCGAAATGAGTAAGCAACGCCTTTTTCTTGGCTTTGCCTATCCCGGGAATATCGTCTAGGAGAGAGTGAAAATCGCACTTGTTTTTCAACTGGTGATGATAGGCCAGAGCAAAGCGATGCGCTTCATCCCTCAATTGCTGAAGCACAAAGAAGGCCTGGGGATAGCGGGTAATGTGAATGGGGTCTTTGCGCCGCGGCAAGTATACCCGGTCTTCAGACTTATTGAGTGAGCGAGCAACTATTGTTGGCGCAATGGGCGGTAAAGGCGCCGTAATCGATTTTTCCTTGGCCAGACTGATAATATCGACAGTATCGATACCCAGATCTTGGCAAAGGGTAGTTGCTACGTTGAGTTGGCCCTTGCCGCCATCAACCATCAAGAGATCAGGTAAATTTTCTTTTGTTAAATAGCGGCGGGACAAGACTTCACGCATCATTCCATAATCGTCCACATCGTCAACGTTGCGAATACGAAAACGGCGGTAGCCTTCTTTCCATGGCCGACCTTCCTGAAAGGTCACCATTGATCCGACGGCGTACTTTCCAGAAATATTGGAAATATCGAAGCATTCTATTAAACGGGGTATTCGTTTGAGCCCCAGTATCTCAACCAGTTTTAATAGAGCTGCTTCTGTGTTTCCCTTGGTTTGTTGTCCTGATTGGAACATGCTTCGGGCATTGCCGGCAGCCATCTTTAAAAGGTCTCTGGCCGTGCCTTGCTTGGGTGTGCTCAGAGAAGTCTTCTTACCCCGTTTCTCCGTTAGCCATTCGGCGATGACCGATCCATCTTCAAGGCGGAACGGGATAATTACTTCGGCGGGCAGGTTGATGTTTTCGTCATAGTACTGGATGATCAGAGCAGACAGTATTTCTGCCGATTCAGCTTCTATCCGAATAAGAGGAAAGGCCTTCTTGCCCAGCAGTTTACCTTTTCTGATCTGTAAAGCCAGGACCTGGGTCTGGTTGCCTTCGCGGTAAAGGCCAAAGACATCTTGGTCCTTAAACTGGGCAGAGACGATGCGCTGCTTTTCCAAGGTCGTTTCAATCGCGGTAATTCTGTCTCTTAACAGACTCGCCTCTTCATAATTCAGTGCTGCGGCGGCCTTGTGCATTCGAGTCGCCAGATCGGTCAGCAATGTTTTTTCCTTGCCTTCCAGAAAAACTATGCTTTCTGTTACCAGGCGACCATACCTGTCACGGTCCACTCGACCGGTGCAGGGGGCGAGGCACCGCTTTATCTGATATTCCAGGCAGGGACGTTGGCTGTGGTTGCTAAATTCTCTGTCCCGGCAGGTACGTAAACAGAAAATGGATTGAAGAAAATCAAGCGTCTCTTTGGCCGCGCTACTGGAAGGATAAGGGCCAAAATAGCGTGCCCCGTCTTTTTTCACCTGCCTGACGAGCTGAAAGCGCGGGAATGGTTGGTTGTGTATATCGATCCTGATGCTGTAATAGGTTTTATCATCACGAAAACATACGTTGTAACGGGGACGATGTTCTTTAATTACATTGTTTTCCAGGATTAAGGCTTCTTTTTCCGTTGCCGTAACGATGAATTCCACAACTTCAATTTTAGCAGTTAGAAATGGGAGCATGAAGCGTTTGTCAGTAAGATTTAGGTAGGCACGGGTGCGAATTCCGAGGTCATTGGCCTTGCCCACGTAGATCACTGTGCCGTCGCCGTCTTTCATTATGTAGACTCCCGGCGTCCGAGGGGCATTTTTTATACTATCCTGCCAAGTATCTGTCATACACAGTAATCTTTTCCACATTCTTAGCTTGATGGTTAATTGAACTACTCGTCAATTATGCAAGGAATATTATGTATATGCTCATTCAATACGTTAACTATTATCCAAATGATCAGTGTCGTTGAAGATCACCACCTCTATTGTGCCATTTTTAACCTCTAGGCAGGTCTTGGAGGCCACGCCTACGCGCATCTCTTTAGAATGGGAAAGACTAAGGTTCCGGATCTTGCAGAGAATGGTTATTATGACAAAACTATGGGCCACAACAAGAGCATGCTCAGAAGTTTCCGTGATCCTTTTGATGACCGGCCAAACACGATCCTGGACCTCCTGAAGTGACTCGCCTTGAGGCATGGTAACAGAGGCATGATCGATCATCCACTTATTCAGAAAGTCAGTGTAATGCAGCCGGAGATCCTGGAAAGTGAGCCCTTCGAGCAAACCGGCATTTAGTTCATGCAAGTCATTTTCAACGATTAGGGGCAACGCGTGATGCATTCCGATTGCTTGAGCTGTATTCAAGGCTCGCTTTAAGGGACTGGTGACTATCATGTCAAAATTTTCGTTTTGCAGGGCAAGAGAGAGCTTATTAACCTACTCTATGCCCAGTTCGCTTAACTC
>Ga0334722_10003543_pt1 | contig 16715 bp, 14 predicted proteins | sample C3_bottom_MG_FD_207210 | JGI IMG/M metagenome (GOLD analysis project Ga0334722, IMG submission 207210) | Sediment microbial communities from Yellowstone Lake, YNP, Wyoming, USA - C3_bottom | ecosystem: Environmental > Aquatic > Freshwater > Lake > Sediment | place: USA: Wyoming | collected...
CTGATCTGTCGATTGTAAAAACGGACAGCCCAGATCCGGTAGTGGCCGGTGGAATGCTGACGTATACTGTCGGCATAACGAATAACGGACCTGATGCGGCAAACAATGCTGTTATGAGCGACACGCTTCCCCTTGGGGTTATGTATATGAGTGCATCTGGCGCAGGGTGGACCTGCGGATATTCGGGTGGCGTAGTCACATGCATCAATCCTGCCGTGGCGGTCGGTCCGGCCCCGGATATCACCATTACTGTTGTAGCTCCCGCCGGCGGCGGAACGATAACCAATACCGCATCGATCAGTGCAGCTACGCATGATCCTGATGGTGGTAATAATACGACCAGTCAGGTGACGAACGTCAGTCCCCTGTCGGATCTGGGGATAAAAAAGACAGTCGATACGGGGGCTCCTTCAGTGGGGACTAATGTTACGTATACTCTGTCAGTAACGAACTACGGTCCCAGTGATGCAACTGGTGTCAAGGCGACGGATATTCTGACTGCCGGCCTTGGCTATGTGAGTGATACCGCTGGAGGAAAATATGCGCCGGGGACCGGGGTATGGGATATTGGCACATTAGTCGCGGGAGCTACGAGGAACATAACCATTACAGCAGTGGTGAATCAGGCAGGAAATATGCTCAACGTTGCATCGATAACTGCATCTGATGCTCCGGACCCTGATGTTTCGAATAACTCGTCGGGTGTTACGCTTAACAATGGTGTATCTGAATCGGACCTTGGAATAGCCAAGAGTGTTGACAACCCTGCTCCGGCTATTCTGGATAATGTCACTTTTACAATTGCTATATCGAACAACGGTCCCGGCAATACTGATGGCGTTGTGATTGCAGATCCATTGCCTGCAGGGCTGACGTATCTGAGCGATACATCCGGAGGAGCGTACAACCCGGTGACGGGTATATGGAGTGTGGGTGCTCTGAATGCCGGAAGCGGCGCAGTCCTCCAGATTACCGCCCGGGTGGATATCGCCGGTGAGATCATCAATACGGCGCGGATTGCTGCAAGCAGTCTTCCTGACCCCGACCGGACGAACAATGAAAGCAGTGCGGTGGTGAACCCCGCTGCAGGGCACACAACGATTGCAGATCTTGCAGTTCAGAAAACGGTGAGCCAGCCCCTTGTTAATATCGGGAGTCAGACTGTTTTCACGGTTGTTGTGAGGAATAACGGGCCTGCTGATGCAGCAGACGTGGTCGTGAACGATCTGTTGCCGGCAGGCTCGGCGTATGTATCATCGTTTGCTTCACAGGGTATCTATGATAATGGGAGCGGCGTTTGGACTGCCGGGAATATTCCGGCTGGATCTTATGTGCTCCTGGATATTGTGACACAGGTAACCAGCGGCGGGGTACATACCAATACCGCAGTAGCAAGTTCGATGACGACTTTTGACCCGAACGCTTCAAATAACACGGGCAGTGTTTCGGTGAGTACCACAAGTGCTGACTTGTCGATCGTTAAAAACGATAATCCTGATCCCGTCACTGCGTCAGGGACAATTACTTATACGATTCAGGTTACCAATAATGGGCCTGATACGGCGGAGACCGTGGCCATGAAAGACACGCTCCCTGCCGGAGTGATATATGTCAGCGCCTCAGGTTCCGGATGGACGTGCGGATATGCCGCGGGTGTCGTGACCTGTGGCAGAACAACATTGGCTGTTGGACCAGCCCCTGATATTACTCTTGTGGTAACCGCGCCTGCAGGCGGAGGAACGATTGACAATACGGCAACAGTTTCCGCTGCAACGAATGATCCGGATTCCGGGAACAACATTGCTACACAACGGACGACGATAATCTCTCCAGCGGTTGGGCATGCAGACCTGGAAGTATTGAAGAAGGGCAGTCCCTCTCCCGTCAGCCTGGGACAGAATATAACATATACGCTGAGAGTGACGAATCGCGGGCCTGACACCGCGATGAACGTTGTGCTGGTTGATACCTTGCCGCAAGGCGTTGCTTTTATCAATATGATTTGGAGCAGCGGATGGACTTGCGGGCAGACTGCAGGGGTTGTTACCTGCACCAGGGCTGACTTGCCTGTGGGGGTTGCACCGGATATTACGATCGTGGTGGCGGCCCCTACGCAAAGCGGAACCGTAATTAATACGGCTTCTGTGCATTCAGACGCGGTTGACCCTGCTACGGGCAATAATACGTCTGATTATTCGACACTCGTTCTGCCCCCGGCTGGTGGCAAGGCCCCTTACGGCGTCAAATCGGTCAATGATAATGAATACCCTGAATTGAAGTGGACGATGGTCTGGGTCAACAACGAGAATCCGGATACCCTTTCAATGAGAGTGACGGATGTTATCCCTCCCTTTACAACATATGTTCCGAGGAGTCTGAAATGCGAGGCGCGCGGTAAATCAACAACAGTCAGGTGCAGTTACAACCAGGCCCGCAATCTTGTGCTTTGGGAAGGTACTATTGCCCCTGATCCTGGCGTGAGGAGTGAGAAGGATGCAAATAATGAAGTCGTGATAACATTCATGACGCGGGTGGCTCCGAAGGTCAGCAGGGTTATGAACCAGGGTTGTGCGCAGTGGGACGAAAATGGAAACCCGCTAGCGGCACTCGGAGAAACACTCAGTAGCGAGTATGCCTTCCCTGCTGTGTCCGGTACCGCATCTGCAGCCAAGCCAAAGCCTGGGCAGAAAATGGTCTGCACCAGTAATGCTGTCTGGATGAAAGGTTCGGAGCCGCCAGTTCCTGTCCCGGCGTTGAACGAGTGGGGCATGATATTCTTTGCCGCATTAGCCGGCATGACGGCGCTTTATATCTTAAGAAGGCAGAAGCATGGGAGATATCCATAGCTTTTTTAGATGCTTGATATGAAGAGGCGATATCCCTGGGCGGTATCTCAGTGCCGGTGACGAAAGGCCCCGGGAACATTTCGCAGGTACAGACGGGCTATGCGTTTTTTGTCAAAACGAGAGGGCAAATGCTGCACAATACCTCCAGAACCTTGCCAAAAACATCATAAAGAGGGTATATTATTGAACTATTTTTTCCGGAGGTGTGTGAATGTTTGCCGAATTAGCGTATGCGATGGGGCCTGCTGCCCAGGGTGGCGGTCAGGGACAGGCCGGCGGCCTGATGGGATTCCTGCCTCTAGTCCTGATTTTTGTCATATTCTATTTTCTGATGATACGCCCTCAGCAGAAAAAGGCTAAGGAGCATAAGGCCATGCTCGACAATCTGAAAAAAGGCGACAGGGTCATTACCTCCGGAGGTATATTTGGGCTCATAGAGGAAGTCAGGCCGAACACGGTTACACTCAAAGTGGCGGAAAACGTGAGAATGAAGTTTGGCAGAGGCTATATCGTCGGACTTCAGGGCACTGAGGACGAGTAACCTGCGCTGCTGTTTGGCAGGGGGTATCACATGGCTGTTGTAATACAAATAGATAAATTTAGCCTGTTTCTGGAGGTTTAATGAAAAAGAATTTACTGTGGAGATTCCTGCTTATTGGATTCACCCTGCTGATATCCGTGGTCTTTTTTCTCCCCAATACGCCGCTTTTCAAGGCAATGCCGGAATGGTGGCAGAAGAACATGCCGAATAAGGGTATCATCCTCGGCCTTGACCTGCAGGGAGGCCTGCATCTTGTCTTCGAGGTAGAGGGCGATAAGGCCGTCGAAACATCAACGGATCGCTATGCCTTTCTGATCAGGGACCTGATAACCAAGAAAAAGTTTCAGGCCGAGGCAAAGAAGAACGGCCTTGCGATCGATATTTCGCCATCAACAGCGGAGATCGCCGCAGCAGTGAAGGAGAGCTTTCCCCTGCTTGATGCGACGTCTTCGGGGCAGACTCTTTCGCTGCGGATAGCGCCGAAAGAGGTGACGAGAATCAAGGACAATGCTGTTGATCAGGCATTGGAGACAATCAGGAACCGGATTGATCAGTTTGGCGTCTCCGAACCGACGATCCACCGGCAGGGTGAAAATGAGATCGTGGTACAGCTGCCGGGAGTGAAGGACCCCCGCCGTGCAATAGATCTGGTTGGCAAAACTGCACAGCTTGAGTTCAAGATTGTTGATGATGAATCGCCGGTTGCGGCCCAACTGCCTCAGTCGGTAGCCCCGGGCGATGAGGAGAAGATCCTGGCCCAGTTTGCTGACAAGATCCCGGCAGGAGATGAGATTCTTTTCGAAAAGAAGGTGAACCGGGAGACGGGGGTTGCGACAAAATTTCCGATCCTTCTTAAGAAGCAGGCAGCATTGACCGGGAACCTCCTGAGCGAGGCAAAGGTGAGTCTTGACTCACGGTTCAGTGAACCATACGTGTCGATTTCTTTCAATGCTGAAGGTGCAAGACTCTTTGAAGAAGTGACCGGGGCAAATGTCAAGAAGCGGATGGCTATCATCCTGGACAGCAGCATATATTCGGCACCGGTCATCCAGGAGAAGATCGCCGGGGGCAACGCACAGATTACCGGCAGTTTTTCTATGGAGGACGCAAAGGACTTGAGTATCGTGCTTAAGGCAGGGGCACTCCCGGCACCTCTCAAGATGCTCCAGAACGTCACGGTTGGTCCATCGCTTGGCGAGGACTCGATTGCAGCCGGGGCCATGGCCGGCATGATCGGCACGCTTCTGGTTGTTGTCTTTATGGTCGTTTATTACCGTCTCTCCGGTGTGATCGCCGATTTTGCGCTCCTGCTGAATATCATTCTTCTTTTTGGGGCGATGGCTTCACTGAATGCAACCCTGACGCTGCCGGGCATTGCCGGTGTTATCCTGGCGATCGGCATGGCGGTCGATTCGAACGTCTTGATGTTCGAGCGGATCAGGGACGAGCTGCGGGCGGGGAAACCTCCGCGGTCCGCGGTCGATTCCGGTTACCATAAGGCGTTCTGGACGATATTTGATTCACACGTGACGACGTTGATAACTGCAGCGGTACTGTTCCAGTTCGGGACCGGACCGATCAAGGGCTTTGCCGTGACCCTTAGTCTGGGCGTTATTATCAATCTTTACACAGCCCTTATCGGGACCAAGGCGGTCTTTGACCTGTTGCATTCCAGGCGGGACGTCAAGAAGCTGAGCATATAGTTTACTATTCGCAGAGGAGGCATCATGTTAGAACTTATTAAAAATACAAATATAGATTTTATGGGCAAGAGGGTTTACGCCCTTGTCATATCCGGCATCCTCTCGATACTCGGGATTGTTGCGATTGTTCAGGTTGCTAACGGCAGGGCCAATCTTGGCATTGATTTTGCCGGCGGGACGGCGATACAGCTTAAGTTCGAAAAACCGGTGGAGATCCACGCTGTAAGAAAGGCCCTTGAGGACGGGGGTATCAGGGACTTTGATCTCCAGGACATACCGGCGCTTAACAAGATACTGGTACGCGTGAAGAAAGCCGAGCAGCAGCTCGGGCAGGCATCAGATGCCATTACAACGGTGATCAGCCAGAAGTTTCCCGCCAATAAGTATGTGGTCGATTCAACGATGGTTATTGGCCCCAAGGTCGGCGGCAGGCTGAGGGCTGACGCGGCGAAGGCCGTGGCCCTCGCAACACTGGGCATACTTATCTATGTTGCAATCAGGTTCAAATTTAATTTTGCGGTTGGAGCAACGGTCGCAACCATTCATGACGTCCTTGCGGTCCTCGGCATTTTTTATCTCCTGGGCCGTGAGATAAATCTCATACTCATTACGGCGCTGCTGACCATTGCAGGATATTCGCTGACCGATACGGTTGTTGTCTTTGACAGAATACGCGAAAATCTCAAGGTGCGGTTAAAGGACCCTGTTGCTACGGTTATGAACGTGAGCATCAACGAAGTTCTCTCCAGGACTATTGTTACCTCGATGACCGTGCTTCTGAGTTCCCTTGCACTTTTCTTCTTCGGCGGAGAGGTTATCCATGACTTTGCTCTTGCGATGCTCATGGGTGTTGCCATCGGAACATACTCATCTATATTTGTTGCGAGTCCCGTGGTCCTGCTCTGGGTCGGAAAGAAATCTTTGGCAAAAAAATGATCCTGCGGGACGGAGACCCCGGAGGCAGCAGCCAATCCGGGAGTGCTGTCCTGTCTTATCCGGGTCAATCGGTCAATAAAGCGTGATGACACGCTGGCTTGTTAACAGGACAAACCCTGAATTCGTCGGGCATCTTTCGCGGGCTGCCTCCATATCCCCGATATGCGCCCAGATTCTTATCAACCGGGGTATTAAGACTCCCTCTTCAGTTTCTGAATTTCTGAATCCTTCGATTTCCGGCCTTGAAGATCCGTTTCTCCTTTCCGGCATGCATGCGGCGGTGACCAGGATCAACTATGCGGCTGCCATGGGTGAACGGATTCTCGTCCACGGCGATTATGATGCAGACGGGGTTACTGCCACGGCGATCATCGTGCAGGCACTCAGGACTGCTGGCATGGATGTGCATTACTTTGTCCCGCACCGGGTGACCCATGGATATGGGTTCAATCAGCCGGGGGTTGACCGGGCGCGGGAAGTTGGGGCTAAACTTATTCTGACGGTTGACTGCGGAATCTCTTCATTCGCAGCAACGGCTTCTGCAGCTGCAGCCGGGATAGACGTGATCATCACGGACCATCATGAGCCAATCCCCAAGGGGGAACAGATACTGCAGGGGGCTGCGGAAATGAATGGATTCCTGATACCGGAGGCGATTGCTGTCATCAATCCAAAGCTCCAGCCTGAGGAGGTATTACGGCTGGCCCATCTTTCCGGGGCGGGAATTGCCTTTAAGGTTGGCCATGCCATGGCTTTAAGTGATGGGCTGCGGTTTACTCTCGACGACCTTCTGCCGTTACTGGATCTTGCAGCCCTCGGGACGGTTGCTGATGTCGTGCCGCTGACTACGGAAAACAGAATATTGATCAGAGAGGGACTCCGCCATATAGACAATGCCTATCGGCCCGGGATCAGGGCGCTGAAATCAGTGTCAGGGCTTGATGCAAAAAAAGTAAGGGCTGGACTGCTGGCGTTTACGATGGTGCCAAGGATCAATGCGGCGGGCAGGGTGGCCGATGCTCACGATGTTGTGAGGCTCCTTTTGGCAGGGACAGAAGATGAGGCTGTTCCGATCAGTATGTGGCTCGACAGATTGAATACCGAGCGTCAGAAGATAGAAAGTGAGATATATCAGGATGCCCGTTCAAGGATCGACCAGTCGGCGATGGATTCTGTTATTGTCCTTGCCGGAGAGCGGTGGCATCCTGGTGTTCTTGGAATCGTAGCGTCGAAGATAGCTGATGAGTTCGGCCGGCCGGCCTTTATATTCTCTATTGAAAACGGTATTGCAAAAGGCTCTGCCCGCAGCATCCCTGCGTTCGATATCTGTAAAGGGCTTGCCGAATGCAGTGACCTGCTTCTGACCTTTGGAGGCCACCGGCAGGCGGCAGGGGTGAAGCTCGAGGCGCACCGGCTGGCGGATTTTGAAGCTGCCCTGAGCCGGGTTGTACGAAGAACGATCCCCGAACAGAGTCTGTCGCCGTCTCTGGAGATTGATGCTGATGTTGCGCTCTCTGACGTAACGCATGCTCTGGCCTCCGAGATCGAAAGGCTTGAGCCTTTTGGATCCGGCAACCCTGAGCCCCTTCTGGGTTCACGGTCCCTTGAGGTGATTAATCCGAAGATTGTTGGGAATAACCATCTGAAAATGCGATTGAGGGGAAATCTTGCTGCAATCGATTCCATCGCCTTTGACATGGGGGCTGAATTCGGGCAGATGGACGCTCCGGAGAAGATCGATGTAGTCTTTACCCCCTCGGTGAATGAATGGAAGGGAAGCAGATACCTCCAGCTCGTTATAAAAGCGCTGAGACCGAGCATCTGATCGCGTTCCGACCTATCTGTCTCCGCGGGGCTCTTTCCCGCAGTAACATCCGGCGCCATGCAAAATAATTCTGTGAGAAAGACTATCCCGGTGCGAGAACTGAAGGCTCATCCCTACCAGTGCTATAAAATACTGAAGGAGACAGCGCAACTGACCGAAGAATGAAGAATCCCATTCGTTGTATAATAAGAGCATGGCCGAGACGTTATCCCTGAAGGGCCTGCTGGATAAGGTCCTTTCGTACAAAAATGATGCAGATATAGAGACTCTGAAAAAGGCCTATCATTTTTCGAGCGAGGCCCACTGCAGCCAGAAAAGGAGTGAGGGCTCTCCTTACATTAAACACCCCCTTGAAGTTGCCTCGATCCTGGCGGATATGAAGATGGATGTTTCTTCCATTTCTGCCGGGCTTCTGCACGACACCGTTGAGGACACCGGCACGACGACTGAAGATCTCCGCATCATCTTCGGCAAGGAGATCGCTTTTATTGTCAAATCGCTGACCAAGCTGTCGAAGGTGGAATTCCAGACGAAGAAGGAGGCCCAGGCAGAAAACTTCCGCAAGATGCTCCTGGCCATGTCTGAAGACGTGAGGGTCATACTCATAAAGTTTGCGGACCGGCTTCACAATATGAGGACGCTTGAATTTCTTCCTCCCAACAAGCAGCAGAGGATAGCAGCAGAGACCCTTGAGATCTATGCGCCGCTTGCCAACAGACTCGGAATCGCATGGCTGAGGATTGAGCTTGAGGATCTCAGCTTCAGATATCTGATGCCCGAACTCTACCAGGAACTTGTCAGAAAGGTAGCCAAGCGCAGGGAAGACCAGGAGGGGTATATCCGCGAGGTCATCGATCTGATCAACCAGAAGCTGAAAGAAGAGGGTTTGCCGGGGAAGGTCAAGGGACGGATCAAACACTTCTATGGCATCTATCAGAAGATGCAGAAGCAGCGGATCACCTTTGATGAGGTGCATGATGTAACCGGGGTCCGGATTCTGACCGATACGAAGTCCAACTGCTATGCAATCCTCGGGCTTATCCATTCTCTCTGGACCCCTATCCCCGGCAGATTCAAGGATTATATAGGGGTGCCGAAGTCTAATATGTACCAGTCCCTTCATACGACAGTTATCGGACCAAAGGGCGAACGGGTTGAGTTTCAGATACGGACCGATGAGATGAACCGGGTTGCAGAAGAGGGGATTGCCTCGCATTGGAAGTATAAGGAAAAAGGAGAACTGGACGAACGCAACAGCAAATATATCTCATGGTTGAGAGACCTTGTGCAGGTGCAAAAAGAGGTCCCCAACGCAATGGACTTTCTCGAGGCAGTCAAGGGTGAGGTTGTTCCTGAGGTAGTGTATGTCTTTACCCCGAAGGGTGAGATAAAGGAGATGCCGATGGGATCGACCCCGGTTGATTTTGCCTATGGTATTCATACCCAGATCGGCCATAAATGTGTCGGCGCCAAGATCAACGGGAAGATAGTCCCGCTCCGCTATGTTCTGAAAAACGGCGATACGATTGAGATCATTACCTCCCAGACTCATGGCCCAAGCAGGGATTGGCTCAAGTTTGTTGTCACCCAACGTGCGAAGAACAGGATCAGGCAATGGATTAAGGCCGAGGAACGCACGCAGAGTGTTGAGCTTGGCATAAAGCTTCTCGAGGCAGAACTGCGCAAGCATAATATGAGCAATGCTCTGATGAAATCAGATGAGATCCTGGCAGCTGCAAAAGCACTGGGCATAAGCTCTCTTGAAGAACTTTTTGTCGCGGTAGGGTTCGGCGAGATATCGCCGCATCAGGTCCTCAATAGATTGCTCCCCGGCAAGATGGCCGAGGAGCATAGTGAGCAGGTCAGGGTCAATAAGCCGCTTAAAGAGCACAAAGGAGTCAGTATCAGGGGGATTGACGATGTCCTGTACCATACGGCTAAATGCTGCTATCCCGTGCCCGGCGATACCCTCGTCGGATTTGTTACGATCGGCAAGGGGGTTACGATACACCGGAAGGACTGTCAAAATATCGAGCGGATGGTTGTCGAAGAGGCCCGGTTGATTGATGTGGAGTGGCAGCCGGCAGCGGATATGACAGCAAATGCACGACTTGTTGTCGAGACAATTGATAAACCCGGCATTCTCGCGAATATAAGCTCACTGGTATCGTCAGTGAATATCAACATCAACCACCTTGAGGCTGTATCGACTCCGGAGCGGCACGGAATAATTACGTTTCTCATCGGTGTCAGGGACCTGCAGCAGCTTCGGGGTCTTATCCAGAAGATAAAGCAGATGGAAGGGGTCCTGCGGATTACGCGTTAGCAAGCCCGGTGGGGTTGCGTGATATAATAAATGCATAACCATTGAATGAAGGAGATTCTGTTTCACATGAAAAATATATTTGTCGTCTCTGTGTTACTGACCCTGTTATTATTGAACAGTCCCCGTGCATACGGCTTTGGCGGATGCGAGGAAGACTGCGCCAAGTGTCACACGCTTGAGCAGAAAGAAGCCGAGCAGATCCTTGCGAAGATGAAGGCAGCTGACGCAAAGGTGTCGGGGATTAAAATGAGCCCCGTGCGCGGCCTTTGGGAGGTTTCGCTTGATAACCGGGGAAGACGCGATATTCTCTATATTGGTTTTTCAAAAAAGCAGGTTATGCGGGGAACGATCATTGATCTTGATGTCCCCGGCAACGGTCTTAAGCCAGTTCAGGAGAGGAGACCTGCTCAGCCCAGGCAGCCGTCAGCTGAGCGGTATATAGAGACCGGGAAAATCCCGCTTGAGTCTGCCCTGGTGCTCGGGGATAAAGATGCCGTACGGAAGGTCATCGTCTTTACCGATCCTGATTGTCCCTATTGCTTAAAGCTTCATGCCGAACTGAAGAAAGTTATTGCCGAAAATCATGACATTGTTTTTTATCTGATGCTTATGCCGCTAAAGATTCATCCTGATTCATACTGGAAGTCCGAGAGTATCCTGTGCAGCCGGTCTCTTCAATTGCTCGAGGAGAATTTTGATAAAAAGCCGATCCCGAAACCTTCGTGCAAGTCATCGGCGGTTGAAGAAAATATACGGCTTGCGGCTGGACTCGGCATCACCGGTACTCCAACACTGATCATGCCTGACGGATTCGTTGCGTTTGGAGGGCGTAACGCAAGGGGGATCCGCGATCTCGTTGACAGCCATCAGACACCAAAGGGTTTGAGATGAAAGAGACGCTGCCATTTGGCGGGCTGATCATCCTGCTTTCTCTGGCTGTCTTGCCCGCATATTCGTTTGGCGAGGTCAGGATCAGCCTCAGGAATGAGGCAAGCATTATTGCCGATGAATGCCGTGAGGAGGCCGATCGGCTGGTCTGTTATAAGATGGGCGGCTCTTTTGAAATCGATAAGCGGGATGTCCTGTCCATCAAAAATATCTCGGTTAGGCAAGCACCTGTCCCTGATGCCAGCAGTCCTGATGTCCCGACCCCCGGGAAATCCGATTCTTCAGTGGTGGCCGGAGAAAAGGCCGATGGTGCTCTGCCGGCAGGCAAGACCCCGGATGCTGCAAGCTCTTCAAATCCGTCAGATTCCTTTGCTCAGAAGCGACTGTCACTGCAGAATGAAAGAGAGAGCCTGCTGAGAGAGAGACAGGAGATTCAGGATGCTGTCAAGGACTCTCCGGATTGGATGTCGGAACAGCAGTTCAATGCGTTGACCAGACGAAATGCGGAGCTTGATGCCAGGATAAAGAAATTCAATGAAGAGGCGAACAGGCTTTCCGAACAAAGAAAACAACCGGGCCCTGGCGTAAAAAAGCAATAAACCCGAATCCGGAGAGGCTCTGTTATTTGGCCTTTATTTTGTTTGTGAAGATGGCCTTTCTCAGGTCATCGAGTTTCTGCTGCACCTCGATCAACTCTTCCTTGTTCCTTTGCTCATCGAGGTCAGGGAATCGCCTTGCTACCTCAAGCAGCATTACCCCGAGTTCTGCCATTTTGCTATTGATATCTGAAAGTGTTGTATCTCCCTTGAGGTATTTATTGCCTCTGCGTGTGGCGAGATCCATGAGCGTTTGAAGTTCTGAATCCATAGTATCCCCTGGTATTGACAGTATGGGCTTTAGAGTATCAGATTTTGGTAGAATCAGTCAAATTCAGGGGACGGGTTTCTGGTGACGGTTGAACTGAAGAAGGAAGGCGATGTCGACACCGCCTTCCTTCCTGGAATGCTGCTTAATTGCCCGATGGACCGCCTATAATCAGCACCTGATACACAGTGTCCCAGTACAAACCGGTTGACGCAGGTGATATTACCTGGGGATTTCCCGGGGGAGGCGGGACATAATTGCAGATCTGTGTCACAAGCGGGGTTCCGCCGGTACATCCCGCGGGCAGACTGGTAAGCACGGTTCTTGTCTGGGTGTTGTTCGCCTGACAGGCCGACCAACCCGAATAGGTAAACGAAGTGCAGGCCGTTACCGGAGGGACATAATTGCAGATTTGCGTCAGGAGCGGTGTGCCACCGGTACAGCCCGCAGGCAGACTGGTGAGCACGGTTCTTGTCTGGGTGTTATTCGGCTGGCACGCTGAAAACGCTGAATAGGTAAACGATGTGCAGGTAGTAACCGGTGGGACATAGGTACAGGCCTGAGTCAATACCGGAGTTCCGCCGGTACATCCCGCAGGCAGACTGGTGAGCACGGTTCTTGTCTGGGTGTTATTCGGCTGGCACGCTGAAAACGCTGAATAGGTAAACGACGTGCAGGTAGTAACCGGTGGGACATAGGTACAGGCCTGCGTTAATACTGGTGTGCCACCAGTACAGCCAGCGGGCAGACTGGAAAGCACGGTCCTTGTCTGGGTATTATTCGGCTGGCACGCTGAAAATGCTGAATAGGTAAAGGATGTGCAGGTAGTAACCGGGGGGACATAGGTGCAGGCCTGCGTTAATACTGGTGTGCCACCAGTACAGCCAGCGGGCAGACTGGAAAGCACGGTCCTTGTCTGGGTATTATTCGTCTTGCACGCTGAAAATGCTGAATAGGTAAACGATGTGCAGGCCACCGGTGCCGGATAGCTCGATGCGTCTCCCGGGTTTGTTCCTGCAGTGATCTCTGCTATGTTTGTGGAGCCGTCACCGTCAGAATCCAGAGATTCGATGGCCGGGAAATTATGGCCTGCATTGGCATAGGCAGTGCCATAACCATTTCTGGGACCACCACCTGCGGGGTCGATGTGGCAGATACCACAACTGAATGTTGATGATGTCGAAGCGGGATATGTGGACGCAAAGCTGGTCAAATACGACGAGTAGGCAGCTGCGATACCGAGGGTACCCATGACGAAAAACACTGCCAGTAACGTGATGATAAACCTTTTCTTCATATTTCCTCCTCCTGAAAGTTAGGAACCTTGTGTCTGCCTATGCAGAACCCCTTAATGACTGACTAATGCAAAAGTTAAGTATTATTAATAATAAACATAGTATATTATGTAGATATTCTAAGCAGTCACTATTGTCTTAGTACAGTTAAGTTTGTTTCATCATCGAACGACAAAATAAAGAAGGGAAAATATGGCTGATGGTTAAGGCCCCAAGACAATCTTTATTTATAGACAGACGTTGGACAGATTATGCAGAATTGTTTATGGGCATAAGGCGGCGAAGGATGTCTGAAATAATCACGGGGGAAGGGACTCGACTGCGGTCCCTCCCCCCGGAAGTTAAAATTGATCTGAAGTGTTTTATTTTCTAATGAGATTAAAATGCGTAGACAAATTTAAGCCAGAATTTATCGCCATCCGGCCTGTTTTTTACGGCTGTCTCTGCCTGATACTTCAGAAGAAAACTCATATTCTTATAGTCGTATTTTATTTGCGGTCCGATTCCAAAGGCCTGACCCTTGTTTCCGTCGCCTACCTTTGTGCCGAGCTGTTTGTCATCAGTCACCTGCTTATAATAGTATCCGCCGACTCCCACACTGAGATTATCGAATTTCTTGCCGATGCTGTAATCCACATGGAATTCCTGTCCCGAGGTGTAGTCCGTGTCGTCATTCCTTGTGTTGAAGTCATACATGAATTTGGCCGAGACATCAAAGCCGCTGTCGCTCACATAAGTGAACGCAGCCACAGGCTCAAAGGTCCAGTAGTTTCGCCCTATATTTGCGAGGTCGTGTGAGTCATAGGCTCCCGTGGGCAGATAGATGTCGAGCCCGGTTACGGCATGCCAGTTTTTCGAGTGCCACGACAGGATGAAGGGATCAATGATTATGTCTCCAATCCCGCTTTTTGACTGGCTGTGGCCTGCTGCAGAGACATCGAGGTTGACGACCGGGACAAAGGCCTGTATGCCCCAGAACCCTCCGAATACCTGCTGTTTTGTAACATAGATAAATCTGAATACATTTGCAGTAGCCTTCAGGTCAAAGCCGGGTATAGCGCTGTCGCCGCTGCTATCCCTGAATGTGCCGGCACGATAGTGGTTGAGATAATCAATAAAATAGAAGCCAGGAGGCGGGACTGCTCCGGACATAAAGTCCTCGGCACCATTCGGATAGGCGCCCCCCCCCATTTCTGTTGCCTGAACCTGTGTCACCGAAGCTGTAAGAAGCAACGCTGCTGCAAGAAAAACTGCGAGACTCAAAAACCGCCGTGATAATTTCCCCGCTGATAATCCATTCAAAACTCCGTGCATAATGTTCTCCTTATATCGATATTTATTGCTGACAGCCCCACCATTATACCTAATAAGCCATACATGCGTCATCAACCCGGAATAAGTTTGACTCACCATGACCGATCTCTTATACTTCATATATGATACGGATGGCGGTTATTGATGGGCAGGGTGGCGGCATAGGGGCTCTTATCGTCAGGAGGATAAGGGAGGAATTCCCGGATCTCATTGAGATCATTGCACTCGGGACGAATGCCGCAGCAACGTCCTCGATGATGAAATCTCGTGCCAACAAGGGGGCTACCGGCGAAAATGCCATCGTCTGGAACTCATCCCGGGTCGATGTGATCGTCGGGCCACTCAGTATTGTTCTCCCTGATGCCATGCTCGGCGAGGTCACGGCGAAGATGGCATCGGCGATCATATCGTCCGGTGCAAAAAAAATCCTGCTTCCCCTGAATCAGGAGGGAGTTGAAGTCGTGAGTGTCAGCAAGGAGCCTTTGCCGCATCTTGTTGAATCTATGATATCCAGGATAAGGGAGGTTGGACATGTGTGAGGCGAATGCCTATGTGCTTAAGGATGGGACAGAAGAACTCTATCTCGAGAACGTTGATATCATGAAGCCTGAACCGGGGAAGATCTACCTGAAAAATCTCTTTGGGGAGCAGAAGGTCTTCGAAGGCGAGATACGTGAAATTTCTTTGCTCAGACACAGGATCATACTCGAAAAAAGATGAGGCTAACACGCGTTTCACGCCTCCAGGACCCGGGCAATGGAATATTCCTCCCGGCTAATTCAGGCCGGCCAGTGATTCCTGTAAGTATTTTCTTATAGCTGCAATAACAGCAGGAGTATTGAGCGGAATCTCTTCCAGCGCCGACCTGATCAGTCTTGTATCAAAGAGGACTTCTTTGCCATTGAGCCTGCAGGTAATGATGAAATCAATATCCGGATTGCCGGCAATCAGGACCGAAAACGTATCAGCAAGGTTGCCCAGAGGTTTTCTGTCCATATGACTGTACTGGAAATAAGCAGATATGCGCGTGCCCGCGCCTTCGGTTGATGTTACCGACATGTCTCCGCCCCCTTCCCGTGCGGACTGAGAGAGCAGTGACAGTCCAAACCCTATCTTCCGTGTGGTTCGTGTAGTATAAAAAGGGTCCAGAACCTGCCCTATCAGTGCAGCAGGAATCCCCCTGCCATTATCTTCTATATCGAGGGTGAGAAGGTCCTTTCCTTTGTCTGCAACGAGACTAATGGTGATTGCTGTGGCGCCTGCAGCAACAGAATTTTCAGCAACATCGAGAATATGAAGGGAGATATCTTCCATGAAAATTCAGAAAAATATTCTTCTCCCTTCCTTACCCAGCAGTGCCAGATGTAATTCTTCAAAGGTTGCATGATTAATCATAAACCTGGAGGTCCTTCTTCCGATTTCGTCTATCCGGTGCGCGTCAGATGAGGAGAACCATGGGATCGGACGGTATGCCTCGTAGAGCTCTAAAGCCCTTGAATATTCGGTTCTGTATGAGATCTCGAGAGCATCGAACCCGAAATCCGGGCTTATGAACCCAAGCTGTCCAATGATCCCGAACCCTTCCCGGTCAATATGGCTTGCCGCAGCAATACCGCCAAGCTCATGTATGATGTCAACGATCCGGTTCACGGAAAGACTGGTAGCCCCAATGAGAAGACGCCTGTTAAATCCCAGGACCTCATCGTCGGCATTGACAATCACCTGCATCCCGTATGAATCTTCATCGTTTTCACCGTGTTGCAGATGCTCATAGACAACCGCCTGCATCCTGAGGACAGTTTCAATATTCCTGAAGAACCCGAGAACATGGACCTCCTCAGCTGAGGTTATCTCCATAGCAGCTATGACGCTGATCCCTTTCCGCTTTGCCAGATCTACGGTTACCGCAACATTTTCAGCCGCATTATGGTCGCATACGGCCAGAATATTAATGCCGAGAGATGCTGCCTTATCGACAATGCCCCTGGGGGTCATCGAAAGCTCTGCACAGGGAGACAGACACGTGTGAATGTGGAGGTCAGCGAAAAATGCTACCGGCATCTGAGGCCCAGATCATAGAGCCTTCCGACAATTTCAAAGGCAGGCAGGGGGGAACTCATGATCGCAACCTGTTCTTCCGAGGCTCTTGCGAGAGTCTCTTTGTCCGGGGTCCTGTT
>Ga0334722_10003544_pt1 | contig 16714 bp, 20 predicted proteins | sample C3_bottom_MG_FD_207210 | JGI IMG/M metagenome (GOLD analysis project Ga0334722, IMG submission 207210) | Sediment microbial communities from Yellowstone Lake, YNP, Wyoming, USA - C3_bottom | ecosystem: Environmental > Aquatic > Freshwater > Lake > Sediment | place: USA: Wyoming | collected...
CACGGATCATAAAAAAGGTGCGCATTCTTGAACTTAAATGGGTTGTGAATCTTTTGTCTGGATCCACGAGGCTCGTTATCACTGCCCATGTTGCGAATAAAACAAGCTAAGAGTTCTTGAACTTTTCTTGGTATTCATCTTCGTACTTGCGCAGGAAGTGGCGCATGATGGTGATGATAATTTCATCAGGGAGTCCTTGGTTTTGTGAATGTACGGAGAAGTTAAGGTTCGATCCATTGGTGTGTGTCTGAATGCCGAATACGAATGTTGCAGCGGCCATAGTCATTCAAGGAGGAGTTTCCATAGTGCGTTCCAGTGTTCTTTTTCTTGGGGCGTCATTTTTTCTGGTTTTGGAAAGATGCGAGGGTCGATGGGTTCTTCGCATTTGATGTGGTACACTCTTTTCATGAGGTGTTGTATGAGTTTGAACTTAATATATTTTTCCAAGAAATTTCCGTAATTTTTCCAACGGTTTTAAGCCCCAACAACTTCCAATTTTTTCTTGCCGCGGATGATGACAACGTCTTGTTTTTTCTTTTTGAGTCGTTGTTTTAATTCGCGGTCCATGGTTGCAACAAGATGATTCTCGTCGGCTTTGTCAAGGAGTATCTTATCAACGTGTCCGCCGCTGGTTGCCATGATCGCGGTTTTCTTAGTTAATAGAATTGTTTTTGCGAGTTTTGCTGCCGCGCCTTCTTTTCCGCCGCGTGATATCACCGTTTCAATTTCTTCGAGCGTCCTATCCAAGATTGCAACTTCAAAGCTCATGGGAAGAATGCGTTTCAACTCTTCATGGATGTCAATTTTGTTTTTGGCGCATTCGATTAAAAAGTTGGTGTCAATGAGTACGGTTTTCATGGGGTTTCAGTGTTTGCAAAGTGGTGCTAAGAACAATGAACGCGAGTGCGGTTTGAACGATGAGTGGTGCGTGAGGAATACCGTAAATCATGCCAGGAAAGCTCATGAGTGCAAGGGTGAGAACAAGGGTTGTTGGGCCGATCGGCGCGTAAAGGGTTGTTGTGATGAGCTCGTGCACGGAACGTTTTTCCGTGAGTGCAAGGAAAATGAGGCGGGTTGCGAGCATGCTAACAAAGAGGAGTAGCGTGCGAGTGATAAACGATGGTGTGAGGGGGAGCAGTGTGCTGATGATGCCGCAGGTGACGTATAAGAATATGGAGAGTGGTTTTGCCGCGCTGTTTTCAAAGCTTGTGATAAGCGGTTGGGTGCGGCTTGGCGCGTTTGCAAGGAAAAATCCTAAGGTGGCTGCGGCAAAGATGCCGGACCCTCCTAGGTTTTCGGAAAGGACATATGCAAGAAGTGCAGAGGTGGTGATTGCAAGGGGTGCAAAGGGCGTCTCGTTTGCGTGTTGGATGAGTTTGAATAAGATGATGCCAAGGAAGACTCCGGTTCCAACGCCGATGGTGATGGAAAAGAGTGGTGGTGCGAGTTGGGGGAGGATGTCGATGATGAGGGTGTTGCGAACGTTGGTTAGGAGTACAAAGAGTGCGGTGAGAAGCAGTGCAAGTGCGCAGCTGATGTGGTGTTCGTGATAAAGGTATGCGCCCGTGCGGTTTTTGGATGGCGTAGCGAGTTTGGTTGATGCGAGGGTGCTTGCGAGTATGAGTGCAAAGAGGAGGGGGATTGCGTTGAGCGCGCGTGCGACAAGTGCAGTGACGAGAAGTGTGCAGAGGAGTACGATGCTTGCGTTGCGCAAGGTTCGCGTGGTGAACGTGTCAAGGTCAAAGAGTCGTAGGTGTGCGGTGGAGTCGAATGCGAGAATCGATAGGGCAAGTAGCGTTAGGCTGGAAAGTAGTGGCAGCGAAAGGGAGATGAGTGTGTGTCTGCCAATGTGCACGGTTCCAAGGAGGATTCCTGCGATGATGAAAAGAAGTTTCTCTGAAATGCCGCTTTTCTGGGCAAGCCAAATGCAGAGAATTCCGACAAAGAAGATGACTGCAATGCTGGTCATGCTGATGAGGAGATCGTACATGGGGTGTTCTGAGAGAGGATTGTTTATAAACATTTGTTGCTACTTGCGAAAAGATGGAGCATTCTATTGATGAGTTGGTGAAGAAATATGTGGTTGCGAAGAATATTGACTTGGGAGAATACGAGACGGAAAAGCTTGGTTTGGTGTTTGGCAATGGCTGGATTTTTGTGAATGCAAAAGCTGCGGTTGAGGAGCAGGTGCGAACAGTGTTGCATGAGGTGTTTCACCTGCATCCTGATTTCATGGCGTACACGCGTGGGCTTTGGGAGGGTAAGCGAGTGCGTGATGAATTAATTGAGGCGCAAATTGAAGGGCGTGCAAGTAACGTGTACATGTCGCGTTCGGATCTGGTCGCGTATATCGTGCAGGAGTTGGGGCGCGCAAAGGCATTGCCGTTGAATGCAGACCCGCAAGGGGCGGTGGATAAGGCGCGAAGGAATACTTAACCTTTTTAAGCAGTTCATCTTTTCTCTTGGTCATGCGCTATAAAGAGGTGTTGCAGGATGTGCTCGTGCAAATTACTCCGGGCGAGGTGGAGCGCGAGCGCACGCTTGCACGGGTTCAGCGTTTTCTAAGCGATCTTAATGATGAGTTGAAGCGCGGTCGCGTAAAAGCGATCGCGGTTTTGGGTGGAAGTTACGCAAAGGATACCTGGCTTTCGGGTGATTATGATGTGGATGTGTTTGTGAAGTTTGATTTGAAGCATAAAGGAGACAATCTAAGTGATTTGCTTGAGCGGGCCTTGCGCAAATGGAGTCACGAGCGCATTCATGGGAGTCGTGATTATTTTTGGGTGCGGGATTTAGTGCGTTATGAGATTGTTCCCGTTCTTGATATTAAGAAAGCAGTGCAGGCAGAGAACGTGACTGATTTTTCTCCGCTGCATGTTGCTTGGGTGAATAAGGAGGGGAAAAAGCTCAAAGGGGATGTTCGGCTGGTGAAAAAGTTTTGTAAGGCGGCAAAGTGTTATGGTGCGGAGAGTTATATTCGTGGTTTTTCGGGTCACGTGGTTGATATTTTGACGATTCATTATGGGGGTTTTGTTCCGTTGTTGAAGGCATCGACGAAGTGGGTTCCTAAGGTTGTGCTTGACTATAACAATGCGTTGAAGGGCAAGGCACTATTAGTTCTCAACAAGAGTAAGATTGAGGGTCCGATGGTGATTGTTGATCCCGTGCAGCCCGAGCGAAATGCTGCTGCCGCGCTTACTCTTGAGAACGTGGAGCATTTTGTTGTGGCAGCCAAGAAATTTTTGAAGGTGCCAAATATTTCTGCATTTAGAGAGCAGGAGGTTGATTTTGCAAAGCTTGCAAAGGCAGGTTATCTGGTAAAAGTTGAGGTGCAGACGCTTGAGGAGAAGGAGGATGTTGCAGGAACAAAGATGGTGCGCGCGTTTGAGCACGTGCGTGAGGGTCTTGTTGATTTCAACGTGAAAGATGCAGGGTGGGTGTGGGATAAGAAAGCGTTCGGGACGTGGTGGTTTGTGCTCAAGGTCAAAGAGCTTGCAAAGCAACGGGATTGGCCGGGCCCTCCGACGAAATTCGAAAGTGCAGTGAAAAAGTTTAAGCAAGCACATAAGAAAACGTTTGTGAAGAAAGGAAAAGTCTGGGCAAAGGTGCAAAGAACAGAGCGAACCCCAAAAGAAGTGCTTGCACGAGTTCTTGCAAGTGAGTATGTGCGTGCAAGAGTGAAAAGTGTACTGCTCAAAAGATGAAGTTGATGCTTCAGGAAGACGGTTTTTCTAGATGGTGAGAATTCTAAATTGTGTTGGTTCAAGGGCGGTGTGTACGTAGTAGTTGGCTATGTTTTTGTCAGTAAGTGCTATTTCAAGGCATAAGAGGAAGTTTTTGTGGCCGCAGACAAGGATTGTTTTTTTGGTGATGTGTTCTTTCAAGAATGAGAGAAATTGCAGTGCGCGTTGATAGAGGTCCTGTATTGATTCGCCGTTCTTTGGTCGATGGGTTATTTTGTTGAAGTGGTGTTCATCGCAATATTTTTGAAATGCACCAAGGGGTGTGCCGTTCCAATCTCCAAGGTTTCGTTCGAGGGTTAAGTCGCTAAAGATAACGGCGGGGTGTTTGTATTTGTTAAGAAGTGGTTGAATGGTTTGTTTTGTTCTTATGAGGGGACTTACAACAAAGAGGTCGATAGTGAACATGGACAGTTTTGAAACGAGGGTTTCTGCGTCTTTTTTTCCTTGTGGGGAGAGTTCAGAATCGATTTGGGAGTCCGCGCGGTTTGCTTGATTGCTTGTTGATTGTGCATGTCTCAAGAGAATGATTTTCATGAGTGGTGAAGAAGACAGTTTTCTTTAAAAATTCTTGGGAACCAGGGAGCAGGACGTACGTGAATATTCTGTGCAGCGTAGCTATTCCATGCCCGATATGCTTTTATTCTTTTGTGGTCGTTGTTCGTTCATGGGGCTTTTTGACGCGATTATTCCGTTGCTCGCGCAGCGTGCAAGGCGTTCGGGTTCTGCGGTTTTGCTGGGGTCGCACGAGCGTATTTTGTTGAAGCGAGATGCGTTTAGGGAGGTTGTTCCAAAAGGGGGTGGGCGTATCTTGTTTGTTGATAGTGGTTCCGGAGAAATTCTTGCAGGTCCGAATGTGAGTGTGTGTTTTTTTCGGATGTATGCGGGTTTGTTTGAGGGGGTGAAGTGTGTGAAGCGCGAAGTTGAGGAGTTTTTTGTGGTGGTGTGCGCGTTTCAAAAGGGTCTTGATTTGGGGTATGAAGTGACGATAGTGAATCGCGAGGGCAAAGAGGAGGAGCGGTTGTTTTTTGATGCGCAGGATCATACGATTTGCTTCGGGGGGAGGCGTGCAGAGCCAGGTGCAGTGGTGGGTGTCGTGCGTAAGTTGCTTGAGTTGAGGAAGATGATTGTGTGGTGCGCCAAGTTGAAATCCGGTGACGTGATTGTTCGTGATGGTGATTTGGATGCGTTCGGGGAATTGCTTGAGGGGGCAAGAACAAAGCTTAAGGTTGCAGCGCAAGGCGCGGGTGTTGTTGTCTTGGGTGTTGCAAAGACATCAGCGCTTTGTACGGATGCTGGGGGGAGTGCGCTTGAGGCCGTGCGTGAATTGGCCCCAAAGGGTGCGTGGTATTATTATGTTGGTTCGGGTGTTTCTTTTGTGAGGCTGCACGCGCGTTCTGATTACGTTTTTCGTTGTGATGTGTTCGCGCATGATAGGGACGTGCTGCCGCGTTGTTTCGAGCTTCTTGCAAATCAAAGTAGTGATGCGGCTTTTTTGGGCTACCCGTTTGGATTAATTGATGCGGACAGGTTTGCGCAGGTGCCAAAGTCTGAAACGGCGCAATTGCGGCTGCGTTTTGCAGTGGAGTCAAAGGATGTGTTTCGTTCGATTGAGCGCGCGCTTGATGCACATGATATCTTAAACGCGCTTGGGTAGCCCAGACTCCTCTAGAGTAATAACATAGTTTTTTATGTGCTGTTCTGCATAAGGGTGTTAATGAAAAAGGAGGTTAGGAATATGAGAGATGGAAAATTGGGTCATTGGGCATTCCTTATTGGGATCGCGCTCGTTATTCTTGCAGGCGTAATTCCGCAGTTGCAAACGGCAAAGGTTGCCTGGATTATTGTGTTCTTGGGCTTAGTCGTTGGCTTGCTGAACGTGACGGCTAAGGAAACGCAGGAGTTTTTGGTCGCAGTGATCGCGATGGTGCTTGCAGCATCGTCCGCAGCGGATATGATTGCGCTTGGAAGGACCGTGCTCATCATCTTGGGCAATGTGGTCTTGTTTATTTTCCCTGCAGCGTTCATCGTTGCGTTTAAGACGATCTGGCGCCTTGCAAGCGAAAGATAATTTTTCTTTGTTATTTTTTTTATCTTCTCAATTTTTTTCATCATCACAAACTATTTAAGCAAGTTCTTTAACAATGTGTTTGAGTGAAGTCAAATTGAATTACGACAGAAGACATATTGAGTTGTTAAGAGAAAAGCCGCGTGTGAGCGCGTTGCCGTTTGTGAAGTTCTTTGTGGTGCTTGGATTGCTCGTTTTTTTACTGAGCGTTATTCATTAGCTGGAGATGCGTGCGAGTTTTCCGCTTTTGCGTGCGTGTTTGATGCAGAAGTGATAGTAGATAAGGGTGAGTGCGAAGTATGCAAGGGCAGTGTAAAGTCCGCTTAGGAGGATGTTTTTTGTGAGGGGGGTGTTTGTTGCAAGTGCGCGTGCTGCTGCAAAGACTGCTGTGAAGGGCATGATGGTGGTTATAACTTGTAAGATTTTGGGAAGGATGCTTGGGTCGTAGAATGGGGCGCTAAAAAAGACGAATAATTCAAGGGTGCTCCAGGAGAGGAATGCGTATTCTTTGCCGAGCATAAGGACGGTTCCTGAGACGAGTGTTGCAAGGGCAAGTGATCCGATAAGGGCAACTCCTGAGATGGCGATGACTTGGGCAAGGTGCAGGTAAAGGGGTGCTCCGAATGCGTTTGCGATGAATATTAAGAGGCTGGTGACGATGATTGCAATGAATGCGCTGCTTGCAAGTTTTGCAAAAAGGTATTCAAAGGGGGTAACTCCTGATGTGAAGACGTGTTTGATGCTTAAGCTCCAAAGGTCTTCCATGACGAGCATGTTTGCTTCTTGTTGTGCAAGGTGGGTGAACGTCCAAAACATGTTGACGATTAATACGATAAGTCCGGCTTGCGCGGAGTATTGTTTGCTGTACGTGCTAAAGAATCCCCAGATGAGGGTGTTGAAGACGGGGAAGTAGAACATTTCGATGGCGTGCCATTTGCTGTTTTTGAGGATGCGTGCGTCGTTTTGCATGACGGCGGTTATGTTGCCAAGTCTCATTGTTGTTCTCCAAGGACTTTGATGAAGTAGTCTTCAAGGGTGGGTTTTTTGATGGCGATGTCTTGAACGCGATAGCCTGCCTCGTGTACTCCTGCAAGGAAGTTGCTAAGTGCTTCTTCATCGGAAAGGGTTGCTTTGACTTTTGTTCCTTTGGTGGCAAGTTCGTGTTCTTTGACAAATGCCAAGGAGGGTTTTTTGTTGAGGGTTAAGATCACGTCGTAGGTTGCAAAGCGTTTGAGTTTGATTTTTTTGACGTCTCCGATGTCGACGATTTTTCCTTGGTAGATGAATGCGATGCGTTTGCAGAGTTGTTCAACTTCGTGCATGTAGTGGCTGGTAAGTAAAATCGTGGTTCCGGTTTTGTTGAGTTCTTGGACTTCTTTGCGTACCGTTCGGGCAACGTCAGGGTCAAGGCCTAAGGTGGGTTCGTCCATGAGTAGGACTTTGGGGTTGTTAAGGAGTGCTTTGGCAAAGGCGACGCGTAGTCGTTCTCCGGTGCTAAACCAGTTGAATTTGCGGTTCATGAGGTGGTCAAGTTTAAGGGTGTGTGCAAGGTCGTTTATGCGTTTGGCAGGGTTTGGGATGCGGTAGACTTTTGCGTAGAATTTGAGGATGTCGTTTGGGGTGAGTTCTCCGTTGAAGTAGCTTCCTCCGGCGATGATGTTGATTTGGCGTAGGATATCGGGCGTTATTTTTTGGTCAAGGATGCGTACTTCTCCCGCGTCAGGGGTTAAGAGGCCGAGCATGACGTTGATGAGCGTGCTTTTTCCGGCTCCGTTGGGGCCAAGCAGGCCGAACATTTCTCCGGGTTTAACTTCAAGGGAGACGTCGCAAAGTGCCGCGATTTTTCCTGCTTTGGTGTTGAATGTTTTTGAGACGTGGGAGACGATGAGTGGGTTCATCAGAGAAAAGAAGTAAGGTGTTGCTTATATAGTTTAGTGAACTCACGTATGTTCAACGATGCGCGTAACTTTTGGCTTGATGCCAAACGCATTGAATAGAGGTTCAGTGGGTAGTTCTGCTGCAAAGCGTTCAATGCTTGCCGCAAGGTGGTCGCCTGGCGGGCTCTGATCAGGTAAGTTTGCAGGGGCGATACAGTGTTTGGCGATATCTGTGCTATAGAGCGATGAAGTGACTAAGAGTGCATAAGGCGCAGTGATGAAGCGGCTGATTTCTTCTTTGAGGCGCGAGTGCAGACTGTCTTCTTCAGAAAAAATAGGGAGATAGATGGTGACTGCGGGTGTTTTTCCAACAGCGACGTGGGCGATGATGGGTAGCGTGGATTCCTTTTTTCGGCGTTTGGATGATTCTTGGTAGATGGAAATGAGTTTCTGGTAGGGTTCTGTGAGGCTTTCAATTTTTGCATGGGCGTCCTTTTCTTTTATGAATTCTGCTTGGGACTCGTTGATTGCTATATCAATCGCCCCAACGGTCTGGTCGCCGAGCGCTGCCCGCATGGCATCGATGATGTTTTTGCTAATGCCCGTCTGCTCCGCTGTTTTGAGGAATGAATAGTCTTTTTCAATCTGATCGCGTTTTTCGAGCAATGCTTGTGCGACACAGGATTGTTCCCATGACGCTGCATGTGCTAAGTTCTGTGACCAGAGCTCAAGTGCTTCATCTGAACTGAAGCTTCGTCCGGTTTTGTGTTTGATGTATTCTGCGAACGTGGGCTGTTCTGCTCGTCCGGCGATGGAAAGATAGAATGGCAGGTCTTGTGAGCTTTCGAGGGAGGCATAGTCGATATGGGCTTCCAGAAGGACGTCAATGGCGTTTTTCAGGTATCCTTTGAGTGTCGCTTCAAGGGGGGTGGCAAAGTTGACAGGAGTGACGCGTTCCAGTGTATATTTTAATTGAGTGATTTCTCTTTCCTTGTCACCAAGTGCTTTTTGTCGATTGTCCAAGAGTTTGGTGAGCTCATCGATTTTTTTGTGAAGTGTGCTTTTATCTTTTTCATGGTCGCTGTTGAGTTGGGTCACTGTGGCATTCTGTTGTTCGAAGGTGCGCAGCTTTTCTCGAAAGTCGTCGAGGTATTCTTCAGGGCGCAGTGCGGTTATTTCCAGGGCAGGACGTGCGCGTTGTTCGCTTGGGAGTCTTCCACTATTGGTAATGAATGATTCAAGGGCTGATTTGTTGAGGTCGTTGCCATTGTAGAGGAGGACAACGCATTCGAACTGGCCTGAACTTGCTTGGAATTCGGTGACTTTGCCAAAGATATTGTGGTGTCCGAAGAAATTGGTTATTGCTTTTTTTATGGTAAATCCTATGCCTTTGTCTGCTATGTCTGCGGTAACGCGATAGGCTACGTAAGGTTGTAGGTCCATAAACCGACTAAAAAAGAAGCTGCTTTTAAACTTTTCTACTTTTATTACTTGAAAGTAGTCTAACGAGTACAAATGGGATATCACAACCTTTAAATATGCTGTTTTCTTTTTTTAACAGTATTATTTTCAAAAAAGGGGTGTATTATGGATAAATCTAAAGCGCTGGTGCTTTGGTTTAATGAAGTGGGTATTGATGATATTTCGCTCGTGGGTGGGAAGAATGCTTCTTTGGGTGAGATGTATCAGAATTTGACGAAGAAGGGCGTGCGTGTTCCAAATGGGTTTGCAATCACCGCTCATGCGTATCAGGTTCTATTAGAAAAGTCTGGGGCGATGGATCATTTGCGCGCGGCTCTTCGTGGCGTGAATGTGAAGAATGTGCATCAGTTGCAAGAGGCGGGGAGAAAAGCAAGGGATATTATCATGCATTGTGATTTTCCGCCGGAATTGCGTGTCCAGATTGCCGAGGCGTATCAAAAGCTCTGTAAGCAGTATAATACCAAAGAAGTGGATGTTGCCGTGCGTTCAAGTGCGACGGCAGAGGATCTGCCGGAGGCAAGTTTTGCAGGGCAGCAGGAGACGTTTCTTAATATTCGTGGCGTGCATGAGTTGATGGATGCGTGTAAGAAGTGTTTTGCGTCGTTGTTTACGAATCGTGCGATTGCGTATCGTGCGGAGAAGAAGTTTGATCATTTCAAAGTCTACTTGTCAATTGGCGTGCAAAAGATGGTGCGTTCTGATTTGGCGTGTGCAGGAGTGATTTTCACGCTCGATACTGAGACGGGTTTTCCGAATGTTGTTTTCATCACGGGCAGTTATGGGCTCGGTGAAAGTGTCGTGCAAGGTGCGGTGAATCCGGATGAGTTTTTCGTGTTTAAGCCAACATTGCAGCAGGGCTTTCGTCCGGTGATTGATAAGCGTCTTGGGGAAAAGGCGACGAAGATTATTTATGGTGAGGAGGGTTCAAAGTCGATTAAGAAGATTGATACTCCTATTGATGAGCGTAAGAAGTTTTGTTTGACTGATGACGAGGCACTGACGCTGGCAAGTTGGGCGATGCAGATTGAGGATTATTATAGTCAGCGTAAGGGCAGGTGGGTGCCGATGGATATTGAGTGGGCAAAGGATGGGCAGTCGGATGATTTGTTTATCGTGCAGGCGCGTCCGGAGTCGGTGCAGTCAAGAAGGAATCGTAACGTGTTGGAAGAATTCAAGTTGTTGCAAAAGGGTAAAGTGCTTGCGGTGGGAAAGAGTGTGGGGAGTAAGATTGCGCAAGGTCCTGCGCACGTGATTCGTGATGTGCGTAATATCGCGCAGTTTAGGAAGGGTGATGTGTTGATTACGGAGATGACGGATCCGGATTGGGTGCCGATTATGCGTTTAGCGTCTGCGATTGTGACAAATCGTGGGGGAAGGACGAGTCATGCAGCGATTGTGAGTCGTGAATTGGGAATTCCTTGTATTGTGGGTACGAACAACGCAACAGAAATGGTGAGATCGGGTCAAAAAGTCACCGTTTCATGCGCGGAAGGCGAGAAGGGTACGGTCTATGATGGCTATTTGAAGTTTAAGGTGGATAGGATTGATCTTAAGGAGATCGCAAGGCCAAGGACGAAGGTGATGATGAATGTGGGGAATCCCGATCAGGCGTTTGAACTCAGCTTTTTGCCAAATGATGGGGTGGGTCTTGCGCGTGAGGAGTTTATCGTGAATGAGTATATCAAGATTCATCCGATGGCGTTGGTTCATTTTGATAAGGTGGTGGATGAAGAGACGCGAAGGCAAATTGAGCAGCTAACGCTTGGCTACAAAGATAAAAAACAATTTTTTGTAGACAAGCTCGCAATGGGTGTGGGTCTTATCGCGGCAGCATTCTATCCAAAGGATGTGATTCTGCGCTTTAGCGATTTCAAGACGAATGAGTATGTGAACCTCATCGGTGGGAAGTATTTTGAGCCAAAGGAGGAGAATCCGATGATTGGCTGGCGTGGGGCGTCGCGTTATTACAAGGAGGGGTACAAAGAGGGGTTTGCGCTTGAGTGTAAGGCGATTAAGAAGGTGCGTGAGGAGTTCGGGCTTAAAAATCTCAAAGTGATGATTCCGGTATGCAGAACTCCAGAAGAAGGGCGTAAAGTGCTTGAAGTGATGCGGCAAAATGGCTTGCAGCGGGGAAAGCAAGGATTGGAGGTCTACGTGATGTGTGAGATTCCAAGTAATGTGATTCTTGCAGATCAGTTTTGCGAAATTTTTGATGGGTTTAGTATTGGGAGTAATGACCTAACCCAAATGACTTTAGGTGTCGATCGGGACAGCGCGCTGGTTGCGGATGTGTATGATGAGCGTAATGAAGCGGTTAAGCGCATGGTTGAGCATGTGATTCAAGTTGCAAAGGAGAAAAAGCGTAAGATCGGGATTTGTGGGGATGCGCCGTCGACCTATCCGGAGTTTGCAGAGTTCCTAGTTGACTGCGGTATAGACAGTATTAGCTTGAGTCCGGATGCGATCATTAAAACAACGTTGGTTATTGCAAATCATGAAAAGAAGCGAAAAAAGTAGTGGCGTCCTTGAGCAGCTCTTTGAGCAGGAGGAGTTGATTCAAAAGTCGATTAAAGATATCGCTCAGGGGATTTTGGACTTGAGTGATTTTGTGACGGCAAAGGGGCCCTTGGAACTTGCGAATGCGCAGATTGTGGGGAAGCGCATGAGGCGTAGTTGTGACATCATTTCTGATGAAGTGCATCTTGCGCGTAAAAAGCTCGGGATATTGATGCTTGAGACAAAGAGTGTGGTGTTCAAGAAGTCAAAGCGCGCGCTTACCGAGATGGAAAACGAGCTTTCGCTCATTCATGGTGATGTGGACGCGATCGGCAAGATTTCCGAGGAGTTCTATGGTGCAATTGATCGCAAGAGTGCGTTTGCGAATGTGAGCAGGCATTATGAAGAGCTTGTCGAGCATGCAATGTCGCTCATGGTTGTGGAAGGAAATCTGAAAAAGCGCGTGTAGTGGTGAGTTTTTTTGCAAAACGCGCAAGTGGTGACAAACATTTATAAGCAAAAAATGATTTATTTTCTATATGTCGGAAACTCTGCATACGAAAAATGATCTTTTTCGGTTATCAAGTCGCAGAGTTTCCGAGCATGCTCAAAAACCACGTGTTATGATAAGCTCTGGATTCGCAGGTGGTTTTTGACATGTCTTACGGGGTTTGGTAAATGGCATCAAGGGGGCGTCCGGTTCGTTCAGAAATTCGACAAAATGTTGTTGAAATTTTGGCCGTGACAGGTCCGTTGTATGGGTATAAGATTCATCGCTATTACAATGAGTTGTTTCCGGCGTGTACACGGGAGAATATTTATTATAATTTGAGAAAGGGCGTGAAGCTCGGCGAGTTCGAGCTGGCCGAAGTGAAGCAGGAGGAAGGACAGTATAGTTGGGGGACGGTTGTTGAGAAGAAGTATTATCGGTTGGGGCCAAGGGCGCGTGTGGATGGGATTGCGAAGGTGAAGGATTTCTTTGAGAAGTTGAAGAAGAAGTGATTATCCTGCGATTTTTTTGATGCGTGCGTGTGATTCTTTGATTGATTCTTGGTTGAAGAGGTAGGGCGGGTTGACATCATTTCCTATTTTTCCGTCGAAGAGTTCTGCGACGCGATAGATGTGTCGGTACGCGATTGCGTGTTCTTGGGTTGAAAACCCCAGATGGTGGAGTTTGGCGATTGCGTTGCTTGCAAGGTCGATGATGCGTTCAAGGAGGAGGGGTTCATGGGTGTTGTCATAGATAACAAGCGGGCAGCGGCGAGAGAGGTGTGTTTTGAAGTTTTTTTGGCGTTTGGGGTCAAGTCCGGGTCTGCGCATGTCGGGTTGTTCAAGGAATTGTTTGCGAAGTGCGTGGGCGAGGAGTTCAAGGCAAAGGGGAGAGTAGTCCCATCCTTTTCCCAGGTAGACTTCTTTCATTTTTTCAGTTATTTTTTTCTTGAAGAATGTAAGGTATGCGAAGTCTTCAGTGGCCCAGGACTCGGGTTTGCTGATTTCTCCGATTGCAAGGAGAGGGCAGTGCGTGGTTGCCTGGATGGTTCTTTTTTGTGCGATGATGTCTGCGATGTTTGGCTTGATGACTTCAAGGATGGTTTCGGGTGTTTTTTGGGTTTGAAGTTCCTCGAGTGTTTTGAGTTGGTGTTTGAAGAGAGCGGCATAGAGTCTTGGGCCGGTGGAAATGGGTGCGAGAAGGTACGCGCTCTCTTCGGTAAGGCCTGCAGTGATTGAAATGAGGTATGTGCTAGCTTCGATGGTGTGTTCTTCTTCCTCCATGAATCAAGCGCGGTTTTTTGGGCTTAATAAATCTTAAGACATATTTAGGTCGGTCCCCTGGATTTTTATCGTCTTTGGGATGGTCTTTGTGGGACTGTCCCAAAGAATTAGTTTTTCGGCTCATCCATGCTTTGCATAATGAGCAAATCTTGGTTGGTCAGTTTCTCTTTTCGTTTGATTTTGTCCATGACTTCTTTTTGGAGGTCGACAAGGTGTTTTTTCTTTTGTTGTTCGGTTCGCGCGTGTTGTTCTTTGGTTTCGATGCCGAGTTTCTTTTTGAGTTCGATAAGGTCTTTGCTATTCGCGTCAAGTTGTTCAAGAAGGGGCTTCATTTCGTTTTTCTTTGCTTCAATGCCTTTGTTAAGTTCGTTTTCTTTTTTCTTGAGTTCGTCGACTTGGGAAGAAAGTTTGAGTAATGCTTCGTGTTTTTCTTGGCTGTGTTTTGCTTTGTCTTGGATGGTTTCGTGTAGGTTATCTGCTTGTTTTTTGAGGGTGGTAATTTCTTTGCCGATCGTGTGGGTTTGTTCGAATGCGTTCCCGAGTTTTTTGGCTTCGTTGTATTTTTTCTTGAGTTCGTTGATTTGTTTCATCAATTTTTGTTCTTGGTCGAATTTGACGATTTCGGTTTCGATTTTGTATTGGAGTGCTTCCATGCGGGTTTTGATGTTGCTTGGGTTTTCCGTGTAGCTGTGTTTGCTTTGGAGGTCTTTTTTTGCGCTGGCGACTTTTTTATGTTCGCCGATTTTTTCTTTGAGGACGCTCGTGAGTTTGGACCGCTCTTCTTTTGTTTTTTTGACTTCGTCGGTGAACGTGTTGCGTTCTCCTTTGAGTGCTTTTATTTGTCGGATCAGGGTAGAAATCTCTTTGCCAAGGGTGTTTCTTGAAGAGAAAAGCTGTTCTTTTTGGTCGTGTAACTCGTTCAGTCTCGTGCGCAGGTTTTTGAGTTCTTGGGTAAGCGCATCAAGTTGATTTGAGAGCTGTTGCTTTTCTTGCGGTGTCAACATTCAAGCGCCTCGGGCTAATGGTCATAATAAAAAGAAAATTTAGCCGAAGAGTGCGCTGAGGCCCGCTGCAGCTTGTTCTTCTTGTTTCTTTTCGTCTGCTGCGGTCTTTTCTTTCTTCTCTTCTTTCTTTTCACCGGCTGCGGCTGTTGGTGCTGCGGCGACCGCGACAGGTGCTGCTGCTGCCTTTTTGACGGCTTCGTCGATGTTCACGCCTTCAAGGCTTGCAACGAGTGCTTTGATGCGGGCGTCGTCTACTTTTGCGCCGGCGGCTTCGAGCACTTTCTTTACCGCTGCTTCGTTCACTTTATGTCCGGCCTTGTGGATGAGCAAGGCCGCGTATATGTATTCCATGTTGGACCTCCGTAAATGTTATTGAGTTTGAACTTTGCCTTCTTCGGCAACTGCCTGTGCTTGAAGGTATGCTTTTGCAATGATTTCTTCGATAAGTTCGGGTGCGAGGATGCCGCCTTCGAGTCCGACTGCTTTTGCGTTTTTGAATGCCTTTGCAAGGAGTGTTTCGATGGTGTCTTTGGTGGTAAATCCGATGTCGATTGCGAGGTTGAATCCTTCGGTGGCTGCATTCATGAGGTTTGCCATGAATTGGGTTTCATCGACATCGAGGACTGATTTAGGATAGATAATGCCTTTTTCGTAGACGCACGTGAGGTCAAGGCCGATTTCCATGGGTTCAACGCCCAGGCGTTGGAGCATGCTTGCGAGTTTGTCGCTGATGACGCCGCCTTCTTTGACAACGGTTGTTTCAGCTTTGATGGCAACTTTTCCGCCTTCGACTCCGGCTTTGATGCCAAGGGCGGCAAATTCGGAAATGACGGGTCCGGGGGTGAATGGGGTTGGTCCGGGTTGCAAAACGATGTCATAGGGCGCGTTTTGTCCTGCTTTTGCAGGGGCTTTGGTTTTGCTTTTCTTGAGTATTTTGTAGAGTGCGAAGGGGTTTTCTTTGGTGAACATGAGTGCGGGCATGCCTTTGACGTTTGAGAGTAAGCTTGCTCCGTTGTCGAGTTTGAGTCCTTGCAGTCCGCGCATGATGAGGGTTTTTCGGGTCATGACGAGTTCGACTTTGCCGCGCAGTTGTTTTTTCATCTGCAAAAGGCTTCCTGCGGGTAGATTTTCCATGTTAAGGAGTCCGATGATAGGGTATGCCTTGCCGAGTTGTTGGATTTTTTTGACAACTTCTTTCTTTTCCGGTGCGGCTTTTGTTGTTTTCATGCAGTATCAGCCTTTTTGGATTTTCGTTTGGGTTTTGGTTTTTCTTCGGATGCGGCAGGGTTTGGTGTTTCTGCGCTTGCAGGTGCTTGCTCTTGAGGTGCCGTTTCTTTTTTGCTTGGTTTTGTTTTTTGTGCCGCTTTTTCTTCAGGAGTTTTTATTTTGGGAACAATAATGCCTTCTTGGGTGATTTTGACAGGTGGTGTCATGGTGAGTTTGAGAAGGACGGATCGGATGTTGGATGTTTCTTGGGGGAGTTTTTGCAAAACGCTGCTGTAGATTGCTTGCATGTTGTCTGCGATTTGTTCGTCGGTCATTTTTTGGGTGCCGATCATGACTTTGATGCTGGGTTGTATTTTTGCTGCGACTTTGATGGTTTTGCGTAGTTTCTCGCAGAGTGTTTTGAGGTTTGCATTCGGCGCAACGACGCATCCTGCTTTGGGATTTGGCATCTTGCCGCGTGGTCCAAAGATGCGTCCGAAGTTTTTAGCGACGTCCGGCATGATGTTTGCTTGTGCGATGAAGTAGTCGTGGGTGCGTGCGAGTTTTTTGACGTCTTTTTTGTTGGCGGCAAATCGGGCAAAGTTGTCGTGGAGAACGACGTTGTCGCAGGCGGCTTTTGCTTGTTCGGCAAGTTCGGGTCCTACGAGCGCGCCGATTTTGGTGGGTTTTCCTTTGTCGTGGGGGAGTTGGACCCAAAGTTCTACTTGTTCCTCGGGCTTCTTTAAGTCGAGGTCTTTTAAGTTGATGATGAATTCATAGCTTTGTGAGAACTCGCGTTTGGGGAATGTTTTCACTGCAGTGATTGCCGAAAGGAATTGTTTCTTATCCATTGCCATGTGATGTGCTCCCTCCCACCGAAGTGGTAAAGTTATTGGGATTGTGCTCTTTGCACAAGGGGTTGTTTATAAAGGTTTCGGAATATTAGTTAGCGACATAAATAACGCATGAAATCTTGCATAAAAATATGTTCTGTCCAGAAGTTTTCTAGTGCGTCTTGCATTTCGTCAATGGTGGGAAAATACTGTGATTTTGTGACGTTGTTTTTTG
>Ga0334722_10003545_pt1 | contig 16712 bp, 13 predicted proteins | sample C3_bottom_MG_FD_207210 | JGI IMG/M metagenome (GOLD analysis project Ga0334722, IMG submission 207210) | Sediment microbial communities from Yellowstone Lake, YNP, Wyoming, USA - C3_bottom | ecosystem: Environmental > Aquatic > Freshwater > Lake > Sediment | place: USA: Wyoming | collected...
ATAATCCATTCATGCGTGAAGTGCAACCGCCGTTCCAAGGATGCTCACATATCGGAAGCCGTGACGACTCGTTGCGCAGGTCCCCATGCGGCTGCGCCTCCTCGGAGGGGGGACTCCGTTCGTGGCTCGCCGGGCGCTCGTTCCCAAATCGCCCGTCTGCGCTTTAACCTCACTGCGCCCCCCTCCTGCGGCGGCTCCGCCGAAGGATGACTGGCGCAATGACCGCCATGTCTTCCGGCAGGTATGCCCGTCGAATCGTTGATGGATGTCAGGAGAATGGACGGACGGCCGTATCGGGTACGGCCGCCCGTCCGAGGAAGTTGTTACGCGATCGCCTCGATGATTGCGTTAAAGGTCCCGCTGGGGCGCATCGCTTTGTAAGCCTTGTTATCGTCCGGATCGTAGTAGCCGCCGATGTCCATCGGCTTTTTCTGGGCCCCGAGCAGCTCGTCGTTGATCTTCGCCTCGTTTTCCTCGAGCTGCTTCGCCACCTTGGCGAAGCGGGCCGCCATCTCCTTGTCCTTGGTCTGCGCGGCCATCGCCTGCGCCCAGTACATGGCGAGGTAGAAATGGCTTCCCCGGTTGTCGATCTGGCCGACCTTGCGGGCGGGGGACTTGTTGTTGTCGAGGAACTTTCCGACCGCCTGGTCGAGCGTCTCGGCGAGGATACGAACCTTCTCGTTCCCCGAACTTCCGGCAATGTGCTCCAGCGAGGCCACGAACGCGGTGAACTCGCCGAGGGAGTCCCAGCGCAGGTAGCCTTCCTTAAGGAACTGCTGGACGTGCTTGGGGGCCGACCCGCCGGCTCCCGTCTCGAAGAGTCCGCCGCCGGCAAGCAGTGGGACTATCGACAGCATCCTGGCGCTGGTGCCGATCTCGAGAATCGGGAACAGGTCGGTGAGGTAATCGCGGAGCACGTTGCCCGTGACCGAAATCGTGTCCTGTCCCTGCCGGATCCGGGCCAGAGAGAGCTTCATCGCCTCCACGGGGGGCAGGATCCGGATGTCCAGGCCTTTGGTATCGTGATCCTTCAGGTACTTCTCGACCTTCGCGATGACCTGTGCGTCGTGCGCCCTGTTCTTGTCCAGCCAGAAGACGGCAGGAGCGTTCATCGCCTTCGCCCGCGTCACGGCCAGCTTCACCCAGTCCCGGATCGGTATGTCCTTCGCCTGGCATGCGCGGAAGACGTCGCCCTCCTCGACCTTCTGCTCGAGCAGCGTCGCCCCCGAGGCGTCCACGATGCGGATCTTCCCGTTGCTGGGCGCAGTGAAAGTCTTGTCGTGGGAGCCGTACTCCTCCGCCTGCTGCGCCATGAGGCCGACGTTGGGAACGCTGCCGATCGTCGCGGCATCCAGGGCCCCGTTCTTCCTGCAGTCCTCGACGATCTCCTTGTAGGCGGTCGCGTAGCACCGGTCGGGGATCATCGCCTTGGTCTCGTGCTGCTTCCCGTCCCATCCCCACATCTTCCCCGCCTCGCGGACGACGACGGGCATCGACGCGTCGACAATGACGTCATTCGGCGCGTGCAGGTTCGTGATCCCCTTGTCCGAATCGACCATCGCGAGCGCGGGCCGGACCTTGTAGACCTCCTGGATGTCCGCTTCGATCTCCGCTTTCTTGGCCTCAGGAAGACTCTGTATCTTCTTGTAGAGATCGCCCAGGCCCATGTTCGGGTTGACGCCCGCCTGCTTGAGCGCGGCGGCGTGCTTCTCGAAGACGGACTTGAAGAAGACGGTGACGGCGTGGCCGAACATGATGGGGTCGGAGACTTTCATCATGGTGCCCTTGAGGTGCAGCGACAGCAGCACGCCCTGCTTCTTCGCGTCCTCGATCTGCTCCTCGTAGAACTTCCGCAGCGAGCGAACTTCCATGTGCGTCGAGTCGAGGATCTCGCCCTCGAGCAGCTTCAGGTTCTCCTTGAGGACCGTCGTCTTGCCGTCGTCGCCGACGAACTCGAATCGCACGGTCGTCGGCTGCTTGATCGTGACGGAGGTCTCGTTGGCGTAGAAGTCCCCGCCGGACATGTGCGACACATGCGCCTTGGAGTCCGGGGGCCACGGGTAGTTCCTGGGGGGGTGCTTCTTCATGAACGCCTTGACGGAAAGCGGCGAGCGGCGATCCGAATTTCCCTGGCGCAGCACCGGGTTCACGGCGCTTCCCAGGACCTTGGCGTACCGCGCCTGGATCGCCTTCTCGGCGTCGTTCGACGGAGTTTCGGGATAGTCCGGAACGTTGTAGCCGTGCGCCTGCAGTTCCTTGATCGCTTCCTTGAGCTGCGGGACCGAGGCGCTGATGTTCGGAAGCTTTATGATGTTGGCCTCCGGCGTCAGCACCAACTCGCCCATCTTCGCCAGGTAGTCGGGCATCTTCTGGCCATCCGTGAGTTTTTCCGGGAAAGCCGCCTTGATTCTTCCCGCGAGGGAGATGTCCCACGGTTCGACGGAGACGCCGGTTCCTTTCGTGAACGCCTGGATGATCGGGAGCAGGGAGTACGTCGCCAGCGCTGGCCCCTCATCGATTTTCGTCCATACGATCTTCGATGTCTTCGTCGCCATATCCACTCCTTATCGTTTTATTTTCCGCTGAAAGGGTCTTTTCACGCCGATGGAAGAAAACCTGGCGCCGACGGGAAACGGGCCCGACGGCCCCGAAACAATGTATTCTGTATACAAAACCCGGTGGGCTGTCAAACAAAAAATCCAGGCATTAAGTAAAGGACTTGCGGGCGCGGCGGGCGCGGTGGAACGCCAGGGCGAAGCGGTGGGCCTCGTCGCGGACGCGCATGAGAAGGAGCAGCGCGGAGTCGTTGGGCGGCAGGAAGAGAGGATTCATCCGACCGGGCAGGAAGATCCGCTCGATGGATTCGGTTGCGCCCCCTCGTACGCGTTCCTTGGCAAGTGCGATTACGGGTATGGACCCGGCTCCCGCCTCCTTCATCGCCGCCATCGCCTTGGACAGCTGTCCCCTCCCGCCGTCGATGAGCACCAGGTCCGGCATCCCGCCGAAATCATCGTCGTGCCCGAACCGGCGGCGGACAACCTGCTCCATCATCGCGAAGTCGTCCTGTCCCTCTATCCCCCGCACGGCGAACTTCCGGTACCACTTCTTCGCCGGCTTCCCGCCGATGAATGTGACCATCGAGCCGACCGCCTCCGTTCCCGACAGGTTGGAGATGTCGAACCCCTCGATGCGAACCGGCGGTTTCGGAAGACGGCACTGCGACGCAAGGCGGGACGACACCCCGTCGTAGGCCGCTTCCTTTTCCTTCCGCATACGATGGGCCTCCGCCGCGTTTCTGCCTGCCAGTTCCACGAGGCGCGCCCGTTCCCCCGTCCGCGGCGCCTTGACCCGCACGGCGTTCCCCGACCGGTCCGAGAGCAGAGATGCGAGCGGCGCGGCATCGCGCAGATCCATCGGAAGGATGATCTCCCCGGGGATATAGGCGTCCTCCGAGTAATGCTGGACGAGGAAGGAGGAAAGGGCTTCATCCTGCTCCCCCTCCGATCGGAAATGGTAGCTGTGGGCGTCGGAGAGCCGGCCGGCGCGGACATGCATGATCGCCGCCGTTATCTCCCCCCCGTCATGAAACCATCCGACGGCGTCCACGTCGCCGGGGACGGAACGCACCACCCGCTGCCGCACGAGCGTCCGCTCCACGGTTCCGATCCGGTCCCGCAGCTTCGCCGCCTCTTCGAACTTCATCTCACGCGCCAGCGACGCCATCTCCGCCTTCCATCCCTTCGCAAGCTCCCTGTAATCTCCTCTCAGGAAACGGACGGCATTGTCCACATATGGAAGATATTCCTCGCGAGTGATCTTCCCGGCGCACGCCCCGCCGCACCGCCCCATCTGGAAATTGAGGCACGGCCTGCGGCGAGAGGCGAACTTCTTCCGTGAACAGGAGCAAAGGGAGAAGAGCCGGAACAGAACGCGCAGCGTATCGCGGATCCCCCGCGCGGAGGAATACGGCCCGAAATAGGTTGCGCCGTCCTTCGCGACCCTGCGGACGAGCTCGGGCCTGGGGAACTCCTCCTTCCGGTCGATCCGCAGAAGCAGGTACTCCTTGTCGTCGCGCAGGAAGATGTTGTACGGGGGGCGGCGTTCCTTGATCAGCGTATTCTCGAGAAGCAGCGCCTCCTTCTCCGTGGCGGTGACGATGCATCGCACTTCCGCCACGCGGCGCAGGAGGTGCGGAACCTGCGGCCGCCCGTCGCCGCCCGGCGCGGCGTAATTATGGAGCCGCGCCCGAAGGTTCTTGGCCTTCCCCACGTAAAGGACCTTGCCGCGGGCGTCCGACATGAGGTATACGCCGGACGCGCGGGGGAAGGTCTTCCAGTCGGATAGGTTCGGCATCTCCAACTACCTTGCGGAGAGCTCGAGCTTCTCGAGCGCCAGCAGTCGGTCCCGGATCTCCGCTGCGCGCTCGAAATCCAGCTTCTTCGCCGCCCGCTCCATCTCCTTGCGCAGCTTCTTAAGCGTTTTCGCCAGATCCTCGGCGGAAGAGAAACCCCACTTCTCCCCGGCGTCCACGGTGACGTAATCCGCTTCGCAGAGCTGCCCGATAGGGGCGGCGATGTTCTTTTTCACGGTTTCCGGGGTGATTCCGTGAAGCTCGTTGTACTTCCCCTGCTTCACGCGGCGCCGCTCCGTTTCTGAAATCGCTTCCCGCATCGAATCCGTCATCCGGTCGGCATACATGATCACCTTGCCTCCGACGTTTCGGGAAGCGCGCCCGAACGTCTGGATGAGCGAGCGCGCCGACCGTAAAAACCCCTCCTTGTCGGCGTCAAGGATGGCGACGAGCGAGACTTCCGGCAGGTCGAGCCCCTCGCGCAGAAGATTTATCCCGATGAGGACGTCGAACTGCCCTAAGCGCAGGTTTCGCAGGATGTTCATCCGCTCCACGGTTTCTATGTCGGAGTGAAGGTACTGCACGCGCACCCCCTGACCCTCGTAGTGCTCGGTCAGGTCCTCCGCCATCCGCTTGGTGAGCGTCGTCACAAGGACGCGCTCCCCCGCCTCCGCCCTGATGCGGATCTCGCGGAGCAGGTCGTCCACCTGGCCGCTCGCGGGCCGCACATCCACCCCCGGATCGACCAGCCCCGTCGGCCTGATGATCTGTTCCGCCACCGCCCCGCCGCTCTCCTTGAGTTCGTATCCTCCCGGGGTCGCGGAAACGAAGACCGTCTGTCCAACGGTGGCGCGGAACTCCTCGAACCGCAGCGGCCGGTTGTCGAGAGCCGAAGGGAGCCGGAACCCGAAATCGACGAGCGTTTCCTTCCGGGAGCGGTCGCCGTTGTACATTCCATTGAGCTGAGGGACCGTGATGTGTGATTCGTCGATGAAAGTCAGGTGGCCGGCGGGAAAGTAGGAAAGGAGCGTGTGCGGAGGCTGGCCCTGCTTCCTGCCATCGAGGTGGCGAGAGTAGTTTTCGATCCCGCTGCAGAACCCCATCTGCCTGATCATCTCGAGGTCGTAGGTCGTCCGCTGCTTCAAACGCTCCGCTTCCAGAATCTTCCCTTGCGCGGAAAGGATGCCAAGGCGCTCCGCGAGCTCCGCCTCGATTCCCGCGACCGCCCTCTCCAGGTGGTCCGCGGGCGTAACATAATGGCTCGCCGGAAAGATGACCGTCTCCCGGACGTCGTGCAGGCGCGCCCCCCGAAGCGGATCCACGTACCGGATCCTCGACACCGTGTCCTCGTCGAACTCGATGCGCAGGACGCGGTCCTCCTCGTACGCCGGGAACAGCTCCACCGCGTCGCCGCGCACTCGGAACGTCCCCCGGTGGAAATCGATGTCGTTCCGCTCGTACTGTATGTCCACTAAGCGTCGAAGCAGCTCGTTCCTCGGGAAGGACGCCCCTTCCGTTACGCGCACGGTCAACCGGTTGTAGAACTCGGGGGAGCCAAGGCCGTAGATGCATGAAACCGACGCGACGACCACGACGTCGGTCCGCGTCATCACCGAGCGGGTGGCGCCGTGCCGCATCTTGTCTATCTGTTCGTTGATGGACGAGTCCTTCTCGATGAAGGTGTCGGTCTGAGGAATGTACGCTTCGGGCTGGTAGTAGTCGTAGTAGGAGACGAAATACTCGACCGCGTTTTCGGGGAACAGCTCCTTGAACTCCGAATAAAGCTGGGCGGCGAGCGTCTTGTTGGGGGCGATGACAAGCGCCGGGCGGTTCGTCTCCGCGATGACGTTTGCTATGGTGAACGTCTTGCCGGAGCCGGTCACCCCCAGCAGGACCTGGCGGCTCAGCCCCGCGTCAAGGCCGTCGACCAGCTTCCGGATCGCATCAGGCTGGTCCCCCGACGGCGGAAAAGGCGCCTTCAGCCGGAACCGGTTCTCCAACACAAGCCCCGGCTATGCCTTGTACTTCCAGGTAGTGCCGGCCTTGGAGTCCTCGAGAATGACGCCCTGCGCGTCGAGATCCTTGCGTATCCGGTCCGCCTCCGCGAAATCCTTCCGGGCGCGGGCGGCTTTGCGGTCTTCGATCCGGCGGAGGATCTCCGCCTCGCCGGGGCGGTCTGTCGCCAGGGCGCCGGTCGTAACCATCTCACCCGATTTAGCTTCGATGTTTACGCTTATATTACGCGTATGTGCATGGTCTAATTGAAAGTATTCCTTCGCTGAGGACCGCAGCAAGCCAAGCACCCCGAACAGCGGATCGAGGACCGCGAAGCCGGCAAGGAACCGCGCCGCCTTTTCCGCCTCCGATGCAGGGTCGCCGGGAGCGAGCCGGTTGAGAGCGCGCACTGCGTCGAAGATATGCCCGAGCGCCGCGGCAGTGTTGAAATCGTCGTCCATCGCCTCCACGAACCGGGCCTGCGCGTCGCGGAGCGCCGAAAACTCGGCCCCGTCCGGCACGGATGTGGCCTTCACTTTCGCGGCCTCGCATCCTTCCGCCTTCTCTTTCACGCGGTAGAGCCGATCCAGCCCCGCCTTCGCCTCCGCCAGGCTCCTGTCGGAATAATCGATCGGGCTGCGGTAATGGCTCGACGCGAAGAAGAACCGGAGGACGTCCGGCTTCACCTTCGCCAGCACATCGCGCAGCGTGAAGAAGTTCCCGAGCGACTTGCTCATCTTCTCGTTGTCTATGTTCACGAATCCGTTGTGGACCCAGTAGCGCGCGAACGGCGCACCCGTGAGCCCTTCCGATTGGGCGATCTCGTTCTCGTGATGGGGGAAAACGAGGTCCTTCCCTCCGCCGTGGATATCGAGCGTCACCCCCAGGTGCTTCATCGCCATCGCCGAGCACTCGATGTGCCACCCCGGGCGTCCCGGCCCCCAGGGGCTGTCCCAGGCCGGCTCGCCGGGCTTCGACGACTTCCATAGCGCGAAGTCGAGCGGATCCTTCTTACGCTCGTCCACGTCCACCCGGGCGCCGGCCAGTAGGTCCTCCGTGTCCTTCCCCGAAAGCTTCCCGTATCCGGCGAATCCCTTGACCGAGTAGTAGACGTCGCCGTCTACCTCGTACGCCTTCCCCGCGGAGATCAGCCGGCTCACAAGGTCTACGATCTCGGGGATGTGCTGCGTCGCGCGGGGCTCGACGTCGGGCCGAAGCAGCCCCATCCGGTCGAAGTCGCGGTAGAACTCATCGATATACCGCTGCGCGATCTCTTGGCTTCCAACCCCTTCCCTGTTCGCCCGCTTGATGATCTTGTCGTCGATGTCGGTGAAGTTGCGCACGAAGGTGACATCGTAGCCGCTGTGCCGCAGGTATCGCACGATGATGTCGAATGCCACGTTGGCCCGGGCGTGACCTATGTGGCAAAGGTCGTAGACCGTCACACCGCATACGTACATCTTCACTTTCCCCGGAGTACACGGAACGAACGGCTCCTTCCGGGTCCCCATCGTGTTGAAGACTGTCAGTGCCATCTACAGGGCTCCCCCTTCGGATCCGGATATCGGCGCGGTCCCCCGCAGCAGCGCCACTGCCCAGGCGGAGATCCCTTCCTTCCTGCCCTCGAAGCCCATCCCCTCCGTGGTCTTCCCCTTCAGGTTTACCCTCGTCTCGGAAACGGATAGGATTTCCGCGATGGAAGTCCTGATAAGTGAAGCGATCGGCGCGATCTTCGGCTCCTCGCAGACCACCACGGCGTCGAGGCCCACGATGGAAAAGCCCGACTCCTCCATCCTCCCGCAGGCGTGCGCGAGGATCGTGCGGCTGGAGATACCGAGAGTCTCCTCCCTTCCGGGTGGAAAGTGATGCCCTATGTCCCTGTCGCCGATCGCCCCGTATATCGCGTCGGCGATCGCGTGGATGAGGACATCCCCGTCGGAGTGGCCGAGAAGCCCTTTGGGATATTCAACGCGCACTCCTCCGAGCCAGAGATCTCGGCCCTCGACGAGCCGGTGCGCATCGCCCCCCAGGCCGATGCGGAAATCGGGCCGCCCCCCGATCATACCTTCCGCCATGCGGAGATCCTCGGGTACGGTGATCTTGAGGTTCGCCTCCTCGCCCGGAAACGGCATCACAGGGTATCCGGCCGCCTCCACGAGCGACGCGTCGTCGGTTCCCCTGCGGCCCACAGCCTTCGCTTTCGCATAGGCCTCCTGCAATATGTCTGACCGGAACGCCTGGGGAGTCTGGGCGCGGTAAAGGAGGGAACGGTCGACGGTGGTCAGCGTTTTCTTCACCCGGTCCCACCCTTTCACGGTGTCGCGCAAGGGAACGACCGGAACGACGGCGCCATGCTCCTTCGCGAGGACGACGCACTGTTCCAGAAGCCTCGGGGAGACGAACGGGCGGACCGCGTCATGCACAAGGATAACTTCCGTGCCCGCCGGTACGGCGGCAAGGGCGTTTATGACGGAATCCTGCCGCTCCTCCCCTCCATCGACCACCCCGATGACTTTTGGCCGGCCGCGGAAGGAGTTCTTGACCTCTTCCGGCAACGAGGGTGGGAGCGCAATCAGTATTCCATCGATAAGGGGCGACGCGGCGAGGGCGGAAACGGCCAGGTCCACTATGGGGCGCCCGCCAAGGAGAAGGAACTGCTTCGGCACATCCCCCTTCATCCGCTTCCCCGCTCCACCGGCGACCACAATCGCGACGACATTAGCTATCGCGCACCTCCGAAGGACAGGCGTCTTACGAAGCGGGACGTGCCAAAGGGCAGAGGGGGCCGGGCTACAGGTTCAGGAAGCGGCGCAGGTCCGCCTCCACGGCTTCCTCCGTCGTGGCCTTGGCGAGGGAAATTTCCTTGACGAGGAGGGAACGCGCCGTGTCCAGCATCTTCCGCTCCCCGAAGGAGAGGGCTTTCTCCCCCTTCAGCAGTAGCAGGTTCCGCAGGACCTCGGCGATCTCGAACGGAGAGCCGGATTTCAGCTTGTCCATGTACTGGCGGTAGCGGCGGTTCCAGGGCTTGGGCTCCACGTCGATCTCCCGGGCCCGCAGGATCTTGTAGACGGAGAGTACCGCCTGGGCGTCCATGATGCGGCGCAGGCCGACCTGGTCCGTATTGTTGATCGGGACCATTATCGTAATGCCTGTATCCAGGATGCGCAGAACGAAATAGGACTCCCGTTTCCCACCGGAAATCGACTTCGTATCTATGGATTGGATGACACCGACTCCGTGGGCCGGATAAACGGCCATATCCCCAACTTTGAAGCTCATTGGTGCAGACCTCCGAGGAGTATCGGGAAGTGTCGTGAAGCCGCAATGGATGATGTATTATAATCAACTGGTTTCGATCCGTCAATGCGGGGTTTCCGAGGAGTTTCTGCATGCAGTCGACAGTCTGGTTCACGGATCTCTCCACTCGGCCGGGAAGGAGTCTGCTGGACAAAACGGGCGAACTCCTCCGTTCCGCCGGGCTCGCGGAAAGGATCGCCCCGGACGATCTGACGGCCGTAAAGCTCCACTTCGGCGAGAAGGGAAACACCTCGTTTTTACGCCCTATTTTCGTGCGAAAGGTCGTCGAGGAGATCGCCGCGGTGGGCGGCAAGCCGTTCCTCGCCGACACCAACACGCTCTACTTAGGGGGGAGAAGCAACGCGGTAGACCACATACGGACCGCGATCACGAACGGCTTCGCTTTCCCTGTCGCCGACGCCCCAATCGTCATCGCCGACGGTCTTCGGGGGGAAAGCGCCGTCAAGGTCCCCATAGAGGGGAAGATATACAAAGAGGTGTCGATAGGGGCGGAGTTCGTCAACGCCGACGCCATCGTCGCACTCACCCACTTCAAGGGGCACGAACTCTCGGGGTTCGGCGGCGTCTTGAAGAACCTTGGGATGGGGTGCGCATCGAGAGCGGGGAAGCTATCCCAGCATTCCACGATATCGCCGTTCGTTGACCCCTCTAACTGCAACGGGTGCGGGACGTGCGTCGCGCACTGTCCGGCTGGAGCCATCACGGTCGTATCGGCAAAGGCGCTCATCGACCCCAAGGAGTGCATCGGCTGCGCGGACTGCATCGTGGTCTGCCCGGAGCACACAGTGAAGGTCGACTGGAACGAAGCGGCACCCATGGTGCAGATGAAGATGGCGGAGCACGCGCTCGGCGCCCTGAATGGAAAGCGGGGCTCTTCCCTCTTCCTCACCTTCGTAACGCAGGTCTCCCCCTTCTGCGACTGCTACGGCAACAGCGACCGGCCGATCGCGCCGGACGTCGGAATCCTGGCTTCAACCGATCCGGTAGCCCTCGACCAGGCCTGCGCAGACATGGTGATCTCCGCAACCGGCAGGGATCCTTTCCGGCAAACTCATCCCAAGATCGACTGGACGATCCAGCTGTCCCACGCGGAGGAGCTTGGGCTCGGATCCCGGAAGTACGAGATACGGACGCTGTGAAGCCGGGGCGCGTGCTGTTCGCGGGGATCGACGTCGGGTCCCTCTCCACCGACGCGGTGCTCCTCGACGGAAAAGGGAAGATCGCCGGCCAGTCGATCGTCGCGACCGGCGCTTCAACGAGCAAGGCGTGCGAAGAGGCGCTCTCCCGCGCCCTCGCGGCCGCCCGGGGAACCTCCGATGACATCGCTTTTCTCGTCTCTACCGGGTATGGCCGCGGTGCGGTCCCCTCGGCGGACCTGGCGGTCACCGAGATCACATGCCACGCACGCGGCGCCCGCCACCTGTTCCCGAAGGCGGCAACCGTCCTGGACATCGGCGGCCAGGACAGCAAGATCATCCGCCTTTCGCCGGGAGGAAAAGTCGCCGACTTCGCCATGAACGACAAGTGCGCGGCGGGCACCGGCAGGTTCCTGGAAGTGATGGCGCGGACCCTGGAGATGGACCTCGAGTCGATGGGCGCCCGCTCGCTACTTTCCCGCCGATCCCTTCCAGTCAGCTCGATGTGCACGGTGTTCGCCGAGTCGGAAGTGATCTCGCTCATTGCCTCGGGGGCTTCGCCGGACGACATCGCATGGGGGGTGCACCTGGCGATCGCGAACCGGATCGCGGCGCTTGCGGACAGGATCGGCTGCGTCGCGCCCGCCGTGATGACGGGAGGGGTCGCAAAAAACCCCGCCGCGCGGAAGGCGCTGGAGGACCGGTTCGGAATCCCGCTCCTTATCCCGGAGGAGCCGCAGCTTGCGGGTGCGCTGGGCGCGGCGCTCATAGCGCGGGAGAAGAGCCGGCCCGCGAATTGACTTGAGGAGAAGAACGCGTCCCTACAAGGACGGATAGGTCTCGAAGATCTCCCGGAACTGTTCGGCGGAGCGATGGAAAACCAGGAGAAGGTCCTGGTCGATATGCCCGGGGCGGATGATCGGCCCCTTGCAGGCGAGCATCTCCACCGCGTTTTCGTGTTCGAAGGAAGGTTTGTACGGCCTCTTGCTCCTCAATGCATCGTACACATCGGCGAGATACACGATCCTCCCGCCGATCGGTATCTTCTCCCCCTTGAGCCCCTGCGGATACCCTGAACCGTCCCAGCGTTCGTGGTGGGTCAGGGCTATCACCTCCGCCGCCTGCAGGTACGGGCTGTTCGATCCCTTGAGTATCCTCGCCCCGATGGTCGTATGTGTCTTGATGATCTCGAACTCGTCCCTCGTCAGTTCCCCCTGCTTCAGGAGGATGGAGTCCGGTATGCCGACCTTCCCGATGTCGTGCATCCGGCTGGCATGGGACAGGATATCCGCCTCCTCGGCTGCGATCCCCACCTCCCTGGCGAGCACTTCCGCGTAGAACCCTATCCGCTTGACGTGGTTGAACGTGTCCACGTCGCGGTATTCCGAGGCCAGCGTCAGCCGCTGGGCAGTGTCCAGCATCGCCTCCTTGAACTGCCGGGTCCTTTCCTGTACCTGGTTTTCGAGGATCCTGCTGTGCTCTTCGAGGAAGTCCTGGTACCTTTTCACCTGCAGAATGTTCTCCGTCCGCACGAGAAGCTCGGTGAAATCGATCGGCTTTACCAAGAAGTCGGCCGCACCCGCTTTCAGACCCTGGATTCTCGTCTCCAGTTCGGTGTAAGCCGTCAACATGACCACCGGGATCCTGACAGTGGCGGGGTCGCTTTTCAGTACACGGCACACCTCGAACCCGTCCATCTCCGTCATCGAAACGTCCAGGAAAATCAGATCCGGGTTCAGGTTCCTGGCCTTCTCGATCCCCTCCCGTCCGTTCAACGCTCCGTGAAACCGGAAACCCTGGCTCGAGAGAAACTGTCCTATAACGCCGACGATCTGCGCATCGTCATCAACCATCAGGATGTTTTCGCGGGGCGCGCTGCTCATGTCCGATGCTCTCCTATTCCCGTTTTTCTTTTAAAGGCGGGCCGTTTCCTCGACGAGAATCTCGAAAAACCGGGAGATCTCTTCCGGGGTGTTGTAGAAGTGCGGGGAGATGCGGATCCCTCCCGCCCTCGGCGAACATATGACGTTTCTCGCGAGAAGCGACTTCCAGAGCACCTGCGGGTCGGCCCCTGGAACCCGGAACGTGACGATGCCGGACCGCTCCTCCGGATGCCGCGGAGAGAGCACCTCGTAACCGCGCCGAAGCGCGGTATCGATCGCCCCCTCGGTCAGCCTGCGCACTCTCTCCCAGATACGATCCGTCCCGGTGGACAGCAACAGATCGAGAGACGCGTTGAACGCCGCAAGCCCCACGGTGTTGAAGCTTCCAGGCTCGAAGCGGCGCGCGTCGGGAGAGAGGCGGAAATCGTAGTTCTCGAAGTCGAACCGGTTCTGGACCGAATGCCATCCGAGAATGACCGGCTCCACCATCTCCATCACTTCCCTCGAAATGTAGAATCCACCGATCCCCTCCGGCGAGAGCAGCCACTTGTGTCCGTCCGCAGAAAGAGAGTCGATCCCGTACGAACGAACGTCGATGGGAAGAACTCCCAGGCTCTGGATCGCGTCGACGCAGAAGAAGATCCCCTTCCTCTGGCAGAATTCCCCGATGGCGGGGAGATCGTTCCGGTAGCCGTTCGCGTATTCCACCGAGGAGAGGGAGATCAGCCGTGTCTTCCCGTCGCACGCCGCGAAGAGCTCCTCCTTGCGAACTCGCCCCTCCCGGGCCGCGACCATCCTCACCTCGACGTTTCGCGACCGCAGCCGCATCCAAGGGTAGACGTTCGAGGGAAATTCCACGTTCGCCGTGACCATGTTGTCCCCCTCCTTCCAGGGGAAACCGGCGGCGATGAAGGAAAGACCTTCGGAGGTGTTCTTGATGAAGGCGATCTCCTCCGGTGAGGCGGAGATCATGCGGGCGAAACGTCCTCGCGCTTCCTGCCCGATCTCCTGCCACTGGCGGAGATGAAACGCCCCCTCGTCCCTGAATTGGCGGAGCAACCTCATCCCGGCCTCGGCGGAACGGGATGGAATCGGGGAAACCCCCGCGTGGTTCAGATATATGTACTTCTCCGTCACCGGAAACTCGGCGATGCGGATGGGACCGACATCGATCGGCAACGAACCTCCCCGCCTGCCAAGATGCCCCGGTGCCGCCGGGGCGCAGTAAATTCTAAGGTATAATAACCCGATGCCGTGGACAGACCAAGATATCCTTCGATACAGCCGGAACATTCTCCTGAAGGAGATAGGCCCGTCCGGCCAGGAGAAACTCTTCTCTTCGTCCGCCCTGGTGGTCGGAGCCGGCGGACTCGGCTCGCCGGCCCTCCTTTATCTCGCCGGTGCGGGCGTCGGCCGGATCGGCGTCATCGACGGCGATCGTGTCGACGTCTCCAACCTCAACCGGCAATGGATCCACACGGAAGCCGCGGTGGGGCGCGAGAAGGCCGATTCCGCCGTCGAGTCGCTGTCGGCGTTCCGCTCCGGGCTCCGGCTGGAGGCGCACGCGGAAGCGTTGACGGCTGAAAACGCGCTCGAGCTTTTTCGCCGCCACGACGTGGTGATAGACGGGAGCGACAACTTCCCGACGAAATACCTGTGCAACGACGCCGCGATCCTCTCGAAGGTGCCTCTTGTACACGCCGGCGCCTTGCGGTTCGGGGGCCAGATCCTTACCATCGTCCCAGGCCGCGGGCCGTGCCTGCGGTGCCTCCTTCCCGAAATCCCCCCCCGCAAGGATGCGCCGACCTGCTCCGAGGCGGGGATCCTGGGCGCGGCGGCAGGCGTCATCGGCTCGTGGCAGGCTGCGGAAGCGGTAAAAATACTGCTGCAGATCGGCGATCCGCTAATCGGTAGGCTGATGGTTTTCGATACGCTCGAGGGCACCGTCACGACCCTCGCAGTCCCCAGGGATCCGGATTGCCCGGCGTGCGGCAAATCACCCCGCATTCGCGCTCCGCTCACCGCTTCGGAATATAATCTCGAACGGAGCTGCGCGTCATGAACACGGCAGCGGTCCGGAATCCCAGGCGCGCTGTTATCCTCCTGTCGGGCGGACTGGACAGCAGCCTGGCCGCGAAAATGATGGTCGACCAGGGGATCGAACTCTTCGCCATCCACTTCACCTCGCCCTTCTGCACGTGCACGCGCGGCGGAGTTGCGTCCGGATGCCACTCCCAGGCGCAGATCGTCGCGGGGAGAATGGGCATACCGATCCGGACCGTTTCGAAGGGAAGCGAGTACATCGAACTCGTCCGAAACCCGAGACACGGACGCGGCTCCGCCATGAACCCATGCATCGACTGCCGCATCTTCTCGTTCCGGAAAAGCCGGGAGTACATGGACGAGATAGGCGCGTCGTTCCTTGTCACGGGGGAAGTCGTAGGGCAGCGGCCGATGTCCCAGCGCAGCGACGCGTTGCGCGTCATCGAGAAGCACAGCGGATGCGCGGGGATCGTTCTGCGGCCGCTATCGGCGCACCATCTCGAACCTACGCTCCCTGAACGCGAGGGGTGGGTAGACCGGGAAAAACTTCTCAACATCGTGGGCCGCTCGCGCAAGGAGCAGATCCGCCTCGCGGATGAATGGGACGTAACCGATTATCCATGCCCGGCCGGGGGCTGCCTCCTAACGGACAAGACTTTCTCCATAAAGGTTAGGGACCTGCTCGCCCACTCACCTTCGCCGGACATGACCGACCTTAATCTATTGAAAGTCGGCCGCCACTTCCGGATGCCCGGGGGCGAGAAGGTCATAGTGGGCAGGGACGAGGCGGAAAACCGGAAACTCGAGGCGCTTGGGCGGGGGAGGCTTCGCGTCTATATCGCGGAAGGTTTCCCGGGCCCATCGATCGGAATCAACGGGACGGGGACCGAAACCCCCTTAAGCCTCCTCTCGCGCTTTTTCACAAGGTACTGCAAGCCCGGAACGCAGCCGCCATTCCGGGTGCGCGAGGTGGCGGGGGAAACGGAGCGGGAGATATCCCTCCTCGCCGATCACGATTTCTCGGAGGTGGAGAATGCGCTCCTCTCCTGATCTCCCCGAAAATTCCGCGCAGGCAGGACAGCTTTCCTCGAAGTGGAATGCCCTGCTCGCCTCGATGCGGGAGATGGGCCCGGCGGTCATCGCGTTCAGCGGAGGGGTCGACAGCACTTTCCTGCTGTACGCGGCACGCGAGGCGCTCGGAAGCCGCGTTTTGGCCATCACCGCAACCTCCCCCACCTATCCGAAGTCGGAGCGTGAAGAGGCGGAACGGATCGCGCGGGACTGGGGCGTCCCCCACCGACTCATCGAATCGAACGAACTGCTGATCCCGGGCTTTTCCTCAAACCCCCCGGATCGCTGCTACCACTGCAAGAAAGAACTGTTCGGGCTTCTCGCGGCGATCGCGCGCAAGGAAGGGTTCGCGGCGGTCTGCGACGGCTCCAACGCCGACGATCTCCACGACTTCCGCCCCGGCCGGCGCGCGGCGAAGGAACTGGGAATCCGCAGCCCCCTGCTGGAAAACGGGATCACGAAGGAGGATATCCGGGGATTGAGCCGGCGATTCGCGCTTCCGACCGCAGACAAGGGTTCCTTCGCATGCCTCTCTTCACGCTTCCCCTACGGGACAGAGATCACCGAAGATTCCCTGCGCCACGTTGAGGGGTGCGAAGAGATCCTGAGAGGGTTCGGGTTCCGTCAGTTCCGCGTCCGCGTTCATGGGACCGTCGCGCGCATCGAGGTGGGGCGGGACGAGATCCCCCGGCTCTTCGAGGAGAAGATCTCCCGGGCGATCCACGAAGGATTCCGCAATAACGGCTTTCTCTACGTTTCCGTCGATCTCAAGGGATACCGGACGGGGTCGATGAACGAGGGCGGGCTCGTGGGCGGCCTGCCTCCCGACGCGGAACTCCTCTAATCCCCACGATAAGCATACGCCACAGGTAGATCCGGCTGCGCCGCCTCGGAGGGGGGACTCCGTTCGTGGCT
>Ga0334722_10003546_pt1 | contig 16712 bp, 13 predicted proteins | sample C3_bottom_MG_FD_207210 | JGI IMG/M metagenome (GOLD analysis project Ga0334722, IMG submission 207210) | Sediment microbial communities from Yellowstone Lake, YNP, Wyoming, USA - C3_bottom | ecosystem: Environmental > Aquatic > Freshwater > Lake > Sediment | place: USA: Wyoming | collected...
GGAAATCCATGTCCTGCTCGAAAATATACTGGCTGAGCGCGTCATCGTTGTAGCGTTCCGACATGATGAGAGTGAACCGCTTAACCACCCATTCGGCGGTCCGGTACCTCTCGTCCGGCCGGTAGAAACCGCCGAACAGGGCCTGAAGGTCGGTTATGGCAAAACGGATTCCCCCCTTTTTCGCCAGCATCCGCGGTTCCGGCGGAAAAGGTTGTGCGGTGCCCGGGCCCAATAACGCATCCCCCAGCCAGGGGTTGGTGCTGTAATGCATGGGATTGCCCGATTCGGCCAGTATCTTTGCGGCCGCCGGATATGGTGTTGGGCGGGGGACCATGGCCCGGACCCGGGGAAGTGCCGACAGGAGGACCACCGCAGCCAGGACGGTTCCCCTGGCCATCCCGGATTTTTCCGCGGCCAGGTTCCAGCCTTTCACCAGCCAGCGCCCCTTCATGATCGCAGTCAGGGGAAGGAGTATGGAGAAGAATCTCGATGCGTTGTCCCAGTAGGCCGAGAACAAAATCCAGGGAACCAGGAGGGCCAGGTTGAATGCCCCCTCATTTCCCCGCCACTGGCGGAACTGGAAGGCGGATGCCGCCGCCAGCCAGGCTAGTGAAGTCAGCCCCTCCCACCGAACGATGTAATGAAAAAAGGCGGGCCACCCGGAAAACAGGAATCCCTGTGACCCATGGAAGGCGAGGAGAATACCCGTCTGGTGAAGGAATGTCCCGTTTGGAAATTTTGACCCCGAGGCCAGTTCGGCAAGCCGGTAGGGGAGCTCGAGCGCGAGCATGATCGCGGTATATGCGCCCAGCCAGGCAATAAACCTCCCGACACCGGCGGAAATGCCATCCCTTCTTGCTGTTTCCAGGGACAGGCCCAGGAACAGGAAGGGGATAAACATTTCACGGTAATTGGCGCCAACGCATAGCCCGCCGAATATCCCGGAGAGGATGGCTGAAGATTTACCGCCCTTCAGCCAGGCCCACAGCGAAAGAGTCCAAAAAAGGATCGTCAAGGAATCCGACAGGCCCGACCGGGAATACAGCAGGTGGTAGGGGGAAATGGCGAGAATCAGGGCGGATATGATGCCGGTACTCCAGCCGAAAAGGGCCTGTCCCAGAAGGAAGGCCGCCCAGGTGGCGAGTATTCCGGCCATGGCGGAAAGCAGGAGGGTGGCCAGGTCGGCGCGGGTCACCCACGAAAGGAGGGCGGCAAGCGGGATATTGTGGGCGGGCTTGGCAAATTGGACGGGGGAGGAACGGACCAGCCGGGAGAGTTCCCCCTTCGCGGCGGCTTTTTCGGTTGGCCCTGCATTCACCAGGCCGGCCATGCCGATTGCTATTGACCGGATTGAACGGGCCTCCCTGACCAGGAAACCTTCGTCAAACAGGAGGAGGCCCTGTTCGGGAAGGCGGTGGAGGCGCAATGCGGCCGACAATGCCAGGACTGCGGCCAGGGCCGCGCGCCTGCCCGTGATTCCGCTTTTCAGTGCCAGAAGAGGCGGTGCCACAGGACCGAGGCCCGGCTCTTTAGAAGGAAGCGTTTCATGCGCCGGTCCTCGTATTCCGGGCCCAGGCAGGCGAGCAACAGGCCAAGATATTCCTCGGGAGGAATTATTGAGGGTATTACCCCCTCCTTGGCCAGCGAACGGTAGAGCCGGTGCAGTTGGCGGATTCGCCGGCTATAGGGCAGGGGTCCGCCGAAAAAAGAGGCCCGGTCCAGGTCGACAACGAGGGCGTTCCATCCGCTGCCGCCCTGCATGACGATGATGTTGCGGGCATTAAGGTCGCGGTGGATCAGGCCGGCTTCATGGCAGGAGCGCAGGGATGTGCCGACCGTGTCAAGGATATTCCGGCGCGTTTCCGGGGCCAGGCTGGGTTTGCCCAGGCACAGGGAGAGCGTCATGGAATCCGGAATCCACCAGGACCAGAATTCCATCTGCCAGCTGAAACGGGAAATTTTATGGGCGGTCAGGCCGAGCATTTCCGGGATGGGCAGACCCAGCGTGGTGGCGCGGGCGCTGGCTTCCAGCTCCTTCAGCGCCCGGGCGGGGCTCCGGAAGGAGCGGCCGAGGGCGGCACCGGCCAGACCGCCATGGGCGTAGGGCCGGACGAAAATCCTCTGTGACTGGCCGGCAATGGCCAGGTGCACCGGTCCGGCCCTCCCGGTGGTGATCTGCGCCCCTGGCAGGGAGGATAGGCGGTGAAACCCGGTTTCCATCAGCGGTTTCAGGGTGGACGCCAAATCGGATTTCACGACGAGGATGCGGCCATCCTCATCGTGCCTGATGTATCCCGGGGGAACGCCTTGATTGTCCATGCCTCTCACCCTGACAATCATTCTATGCCAGACCGGGTTTCCGCGTTTCCGCCCCCCGAGGGCGTGTTTGATGCCCGTGTATACCGCGCACTGGAGTCCGGTCCCGCGCATCCCGCCTTTCCCGCCGAGGCAGGGCGGCTGCCCCGGGATCCCCGTGCCATCCTCGTCGTCGGCCTGACGGCGGCAGGCGATGTCCTTCATTTTCTTCCGGTGATTGGCGTGCTTAAAAAGGCGTTTCCCCGCGCCAGGATCGGCTGGGTAGTCCAGGACAAGGCCCGGGCTATTGTCCTGGGCCGGCCCGACCTTGACCGGGTCCATGTTTTTGAGCGGCACCGCTGGCAGTCCGGCCTCATTAATCCGTTCCGCCTCCCGGGAACGCTATCCGAGGTGGCCTCTGTTATCCGGGAGATTCGGGGCGAGAAATACGACCTCTTGTTCGACCCCCAGGGAACAGTGAAGAGTTCCATGGTTAACCTGGCATCGGGTGCCGGATGCCGGGTCGGTTTTGCCGCCGGCTTTTGCCGGGAATTCAATCACCTGACTACGAACCTGCGGGTGGCCCTGCCCACCCGCCGGATGCACCGGGTGAAGAAGTCGGTTGCCCTCCTGGAAGCCGTGGGGCTCGACATCTCCGGGCATGAGGCCCGTTTTCTCGTGCCGGCGGAGGCGCAGGCCCAGGCTTCCGCATCGCTGGACGAGCATGGATTGGCGGATAAAAAGTATGCGGTCATCCATCCCGGGACATCGGAGTTTGGCGCCCGGAAGCGCTGGCCGTTGGAGAGGTTTGGACGGGCGGCCGACCGGCTTTTTTCTGATTTTGGACTGGTCCCGGTTTTTGTGCTTGGACCGGTTGAAAAAGAATGGAAGGCGGAGCTTCTGGCCGGGATAGCTACGGCCCCGCGGATAGCCATTGAGCCGCGGTCGCTGGCCCATTTGGGCGGAATAATCGCCCGTGCCGGGCTGTTCCTGGGTTGTGATTCGGCCCCCCTGCACCTGGCCTCGAACCTCCGGGTCCGGGCGGTGGGGATGTTCGGCCCGACGGATCCCGTTTTGTTCGCCCCCTACTATCATCCTGCCGTGGTGGTGGTCAGGGGGCTTACATGCCCGCAATGCGGCGCACCCCACTGCAATCATGGGGTTCCCCGCATGGAGGCGCTATCGGTGGATGACGCGATGGCCGGCGCCGCCAAAGTCCTGTCCTTGACGCCCTGAGGGGCTGTTCGGGACAATCAGGTCATGCCAAAAACAAAAAACTCCCTCTGGCGCGGTCCCCTAGCCGGTTCGATGCATCCGCTTGCCCAGGCGTTCCTGTCCTCGTTTGCCGAGGACCTGGCCCTGGTTGATATAGATATTGATGTAACCGAGGCTCATGCGCTTGCGCTTGGGAAGGCGGGGTTGTTTGACAGGAAGGGCTTGGCCCGCGTTCTCCGGGCTTGCGAGGATGCCCGCCGGAAGGTTCGCCCCCTCGTGGCCCGGGGGGGCCAGGGCGAGTTCCATGACATCCATCCGCTGGTTGAGAAAATGATAATCGACGGGGCCGGGGAGGAGGCGGGCGGGCGCATCCATCTTGGCAAGAGCCGGAACGACCAGGTCGCAGCGGACATCTGCATATTCACCCGGCGCGGCCTGCTGGATGTCCTGGATGAGGTGCTTTCCCTGGCGGCGGAACTGCGCAGGATCGCGGGAAGTCCGGATGGCCTGGCGGTCGTACCGGCATATACGCATGCCCGTCCGGCCCAGTCCACCACCTGGGGGCATTTCCTGCTTGGGCATGCGGGGGCATTCCAGCGTGATTCCCGGAGGATTTTCTGGTGCAGAGACCGTTTCAATTCGTGTCCCTTGGGTTCCTGCGCGATCGCCGGGACTTCCGTGCCCATAGACCGCGCGTTTACCGCAAAACTGCTGGGATTTTCCGGGGTGTGGGAGAACTCCATCGATGCGACATCATCCCGGGATGTCCTGGTAGAGGCGCTGGCCCTGCTGGCAATTCTCCAGGGAAACCTTTCCCGCCTGGCCGCGGACATCATGATGATGGCATCCCCCGGTGAGGGGGTGCTTATTTATCCGGATGAGTGGGCTGATACTTCCAGTGCCATGCCCCAGAAGAGGAATCCGGACCCGCTTGAGCTGGTCCGGGCCCGGGCCGCGGAGTCGGCCGGACTGGCCGCGGCGGGCCTGGGAATAGTCCACGGCCTGAATTCCGGGTATAACCGCGACCTGCAGGAATTGAAGCCGATCCTCTGGAACAGCCTGGGGCTTGCCGGGATGAGCGTGGCGGTGGTGCGGAATGTGGTTGCGCGCCTGGGCGTCGACCGGACCGGGGCCCGCGAGGTCCTCTCGCGCGGCTATGCCGCCGCCCTTGATGTGGCCGAATGGCTGACGATCAACAAGGGAGTGCCGTTCCGCCGGGCGCACCATGCGGTGGGCCGACTGGTCAAGCACCTTATGGCGGAAGGAAGGAGAATGGAGGCGGCATCAGCCGAGGATGTCTCAAGGGTGTTTGCGCACGAGGCCGGCCGGCCAATCCGCATTTCCGGAGCCGAATGGCGTGATGTATCCGATCCGGCAAAGGGCCCGGCCCGGCGCTCGGCATCAGGCGGACCAGGCGCCCTGGGTTCCATGCTTTCTTCCACTGAAAAATGGCTGGGTAAAATGGGCCCCGAGGTGCGTGAATGCCGGCGGCAGGATGAGGAGTCCATAAAGAATCTCCGCATCGAGGTGCGCAAAGCCCTCGGACGCCGGTCCTGAGGCCCGGCATTTCCACATAATGACCCTGACCCAGGGGTTTGAGGGTCCCCGGGGCCTCAAGCCGGGTGAAGCCAGGGGACTGCTTCGCCTGCTGGACAGGTGTTTTGCCCGTTACGCAAAATCCGGCCTGCGGAGGGAGTATCCCCAAATCTACGGCCGCATGGAAAAATTTCCTTCCCACCACCGGGTGATATTGCGCCGGGGGAGAATTGTCGCCCATGTAGGCGTATATCCAATGAAGTTCGTTACCCCCGGGGGACGGGTGACCGCGGGCGGAATCGGGACCGTCTGTACCGACGGGAAATTCCGGGGTAAGGGGTTGATGACCGACCTTATGGGCGAGGCGGTCAGGTGGATGAAGGGGGAAGATATGCCCCTGTCAATCCTCTGGGGCAACCGATACCGATACCGGCGTTTTGGGTGGGAGCCGGCAGGTTGCCGGTTTGGCTGCTCGTTTTCCCCCCAGGCGGCCGGATTGCTGTCGCGTTTTGACCTTCCGGCCGTGATAACGCCGGTTACTGCGCGCCTAGCCGGCGACCTGTATGGATTGCACCAGCGCATGCCATACAGGTTGGACATGGATGGGGAGACATTCCGCCTGACAATCCTGAAAGTCAGGCGCCGGGTGTGGACGGCGCGGGACGGCAGGCGTCCCGTGGCGTATGCCGTGGCCCATGAGGACAGGTGGAGGGCCGGGGGAAAGATGCGTTCCGGATGGAGCGTGGATGGGTGGGGGGGCAATGTGGACGGGATTCTTTCAATAATTAGGGCCATGCTGGTCCGGTCGGGGACCGATTACGCCAGGTGTGTCTGGCCTGCCGGGTGCGCGCGCATTCCCGTTCCCGTCCTGGAGGCCGGCAATTCCTGGTCATCCGGACTGGAGTATATGGGGCAGTTGAGGATCAACAACCTGGAATCCGTCATGACCCGGCTGGGCGCGGGTGATTGCCTGGAAAAAGTCCGGGCGCTGGGATGGAATGAACGCGCCCAGGCCAGGCTGCTTTTCGGGCCAATGGGCCCCGCCAACCTTCTTTCCGCCCGGCAGGCGCAGGGTCCGCTTGGCCGGAGGCTTCCTTTGGGTCTTTTCCTTGATCCCATCGACGCTATTTAAGGCGGCTGGATGAATATTTCCCCCAGATTTTCCGCCCAGCGCGACCCCATTACGGGCGTCCGTGTCGTGCAGGTAACTTCGGGGAAGGCCGCCAACCACCACCTTTATCCATCCGGGCCGACCGCAACATCGGATGGACGGTTTGTGGTGCATGTGTCGCACGAGAGCGGGGCGCCGAATTTCTGCTGCAGCGAAATTCCGACCGGCGAGTTATGGCGGCTTACCTACCGCCGCGACATCAACCCGTTTTCCGGGGCGCTAACCCGGGATGATATGGCCGTTCTTTTTTCGGCGGGGGAGGGGCTGTGGGCGGTTACCCTGCCGGACGGTACCGAGACGCTCATGGCCTCTTTCGCCGGTTCCCGGGTCATGGATGTCGGGATTTCCCCGGATGGGCGGTTTGCCGTCGTTACTCTCAGGTCGGGCGGGCTCGGAAGGATCGTCGAGGTCGACCTGGCCTCATGTGGGTGCCGTGACATCCTGGTCCGCGAGGGTGTGGCAGCCCGGGCGCGGTATTCGCCGTTGGGCGACCGGATTCTCTATGCCGGCGGGGCCGGTGAACGGGTCCGGGTGGTAAACCGTGACGGAACCGGGGACCGGCTTTTTTATTCCCAGCCTGCGGGTGAGTGGGTATTGAATGAGGCCTGGCTGGATTCCAATACGGCGATTTTCGTCAAGTTCCACGATGGCCTGTATGAAGTTGGCCCGCCAGGCGGGCCCAGGGCCCTGTTCAAGGGCCCGGTCTGGCATGCCGCTGCCCGGGGTGACGGGAAACTGGTTGTCTGCGATTCAAGTTCTCCGGATATCGGCTTGGTCCTAATGTCGGCGGATGGTACGAGGTGGCGGACCTTGTGCTACCCCCGCTCTACCAACCGCGGTTTCCGGTGGGGGGACCACCTGCCGACGGGGGACGAGACCATGGAGGCATCCCTGCTGGCGGGAGAGGCTCCGGTAAACGATGGAAAAGAGAGCGAATATGGGCCGGAATGGACCCATCCGCATCCTTCATTTTCGCCGGAAGGGACATCCATTTATTTCACTTCCGATGTTTCCGGTGTTTCCCAGGTCTACCTGGCGGATATCCCGGCCGAATGGCTGGGTTCGATGACGGGACCAGCGGCTCCCATTTAGACTGGCGGATAAAGTCGGGGGGAGGGCCGGCACCTGGCCCGTCTCAAGGAAATTACTCGAAGGTTTCCCCGAGCACTTCCTCCAGGCTGGTCAGTCCATCCAGCCACTTGAGGATGGCGGCCTGGCGGATGGTCATGAACCCGCATGCCTTTGAAACCTTCTTCAGCTCAGCCAGTGTTCCCTTCCTGAAGATGACCTCGCGAATGGCTGTAGTGACCGGCATGACCTCATATACGGCCAGGCGCCCGCGATAACCCATGTTGTGGCAGTTCGTACATCCTTTTCCCTGGTACAGTTTTTTTCCTTCAATGTCAGCGGGTGTCAGTCCGACCCTTTTAAGTTCGGCCTCGGAGGGATGCACTTCTTCCTTGCATTTGTCGCAAACCTTCCTGATAAGCCGCTGGGCTGCGACAACCAGGACCGATGAACCGACATAGGCCGGGTCAATGCCCAGGTCGACCAGGCGCATGATGGTGGAGGGGGCGTCATTGGTGTGCACGGAGGAAAGCACAAGGTGCCCGGTCAGCGAGGCCTTGATGGCGATGTCGGCAGTTTCGGCGTCGCGGATTTCCCCGACCAGTACGATGTTGGGGTCATGCCGGAGGAAGGCGCGCAGGACCGAGGCGAATGTCCGCCCCGCCCCCATATCCACCTGGATCTGGACTATGTGGGGCAGGCGGAACTCCACGGGGTCCTCGACCGTCAGGATGTTACGGGCCGGGCTGTTGATGTGGTTGAGCGTGGCGAACAGCGTAGTCGTCTTTCCGGAAGCGGTCGGGCCGGTTACGAAAACCATCCCATACGGCTGGGTGGCGGCCTTCTTGAAGTGCTCCAGCTGGGTTGCCTCCATCCCCAGCTTGTCCAGCTCGAGGACGGATGTGCTTTGGTCCACCACGCGCATGACGATATTCTCGCCCCAGCGCGTGGGCAGGGTGGCAATGCGCAAGTCGACCGGACGGTTGTCCACGATTATGTGGATGCGCCCATCCTGGGGCATACGCTTCTGGATAATGTTCAGGTTGGCCATGAGCTTGTAGCGGGTCGCCAGCCGGCGCCTGTAGGAGACGGGCGGCGAGGCGAATTCTATCAGCGAGCCGTCTATCCGGTATTTCAGGACGATTTTTTTCTCATAAGGGTTGATATGGATGTCGGAAGCGCGTTTGCGCACGGCATCGATGATGATGTAATCGCACAGCTTGATAAGGGGGCCGGAATCCAGCTTGGCGTCCGGATCCTCGTCTTCCGCCTTGGTTTCCTCGACGGTTTCGAGGTCGATATCCTCGGGGTTGATGAGATCCTGCTGGAGGTCGTCGAAGTTGGCCACCGCCTCTTCGGGCTTGGCGGTTTCGACCGCCTGCTTGACCGTCTGCATTTCCCCGACCTTGGGCAGGGGGAAATGCTTTTCCATCAGGGCGTTAACCTGCGACTGGGGGGCGACCACGATGCGCAGGCGGGTTTCTGCCGGAAGACGGATCTCCTTGGGCAGGTAGAAAAGCGAAAGGTCATCCGGCTGGGAGGTGGCAATGGTGACCGATGTGGCGTCCTGGGCGATTGGAATGGCGTGGTATTTCCGCGCCGTCGGCGCGGTGACCAGTTTCACCAGCGCAGGGGTGATTTCCAGGGTTTCGATTGACTCGTATTCAAGACCATTTTGTATGGCCAGGAAGCGGTAAAGGGACTCCTCGGAAAGAAGCCCCAACCGGACCAGGGCCTCTCCGAGGGGCTCCCCGCTTTTTTTCTGTTCCGTGAGAGCCAGTTGGAGCTGATCCTCGGTTATCATCTGCTCTTCGACGAGCAGGGACCCCAGCCGCTTCACCGCCATGGCTTAATCGCCTCCCAGGGTGACACGCTTGATCTCTTCAACCGTACTCATGCCGGCCTTCCATTTGGAGATGGCCAGGGTGCGCAGGGAGCGCATACCCTGTTCTTCAGCGCATTTCCTCAGTCCGTCCGTGTCGGAGCGGGCATAGATGAGGTCCTGGAGTTCCGTGGTGATCGGCATGATCTCGTAAACGGCGACCCGGCCTTTGTACCCGGTGAGGTTGCATTTGGCGCATCCGGCGCCCTTGAAGAATGTCCCCCCTTCCGTATCCGCCACGGCGAGGTCAATGGCCTTCAATTCCTCGGTTGTGGGGGGGGCCGGCTGCTTGCAATCCAGGCAGACCCGGCGCATGAGGCGCTGGGCGACGATCAGCCGGACAGCCGTGGCCACATAAACCGGCTCAATGCCGATGTCGATGAAGCGGGTGATGGTGGAGGGGGCGTCATTGGTGTGCAGGGTGGAGAACAAAAGGTGTCCGGTGAGCGCTGCGGAAATGGCGATGGAGGCGGTTTCCTTGTCCCGGATTTCCCCGACCATCATGACATTCGGGTCCTGGCGCAGGGCGCTCCGGAGGGCCACACCGAAGTCCATCCCCGATTCGTGGTCCATCTGGACCTGGACAATGCCGGGCATTTCGTACTCGACAGGGTCCTCCAGGGTGATGAAGCACTTTTTGGGGTCGAAAATAGTGCTGATGGCGGAATAGAGCGTGGTGGTTTTCCCCGACCCGGTCGGCCCGGTATGCAGGATCATGCCGAAGGGGGCGCGGATGCACTCGTTATACTTGTCGAGCTCGGCCGGCTCGAATCCCAGTTTTTTCAGGTCGAGGTTCAGCGATGACTGGTCGAGGATGCGCATGACGATGTTTTCGCCATCCATCTGGGGTATGACCGAGACGCGGAGGTCGATGACCTTTTCATGGACGCGGATCTTGATGCGGCCGTCCTGGGGCTTGCGGCGCTCGGTGATGTTCATCTTGGCCATGATCTTGAAGCGCGCGATTACCGCCTGCTTGTGCTGGGGCGGGGGCGAGGGCATTATCGACAGCGTACCGTCCACCCGATAGCGGACGGTAACGCCCTTGGCGGTCGGGTTGATGTGGATGTCCGACGCCCGGCGGTTGACTGCTTCGCTGATGATGTAGTTGCAGAGCCGGATAACCGGGGCGGCGTTTGCGTCCGCTACGCTGTATTCCTCCGCCACGGCCTCATTTCCACCAAGCTGAATTGACTCGTTCATCTCGGCGATGAGGGCATTGGGGTCGAGTTCGGCGACGGGTTCCTGTGCTGACGGGTCGAACCGCTGCAAAGGCTGGCCGGAGGATGCCGATCTGTCATTAATGTTTATCCCTCCCAGGCTGGTAATTTCACCCCGGGGACCCGGGCCCTGTCCGGGGCCTTTGGCGGGATAGAGCTCGTTAATCATGGCGGTAACCTGGGAAACCGGCGCCACAAACACCTTGATGGTCATGCCCGTCGGTATCCGGATGCTCCTCTTGATCTCCTCGGCGTCGGCGTCCCCCGGGTTTTCAGTCGCCAGCATGAGCACCATTTTGTCGTGGGCAAAGGGGACCAGGCGCAGGCGGTGCGCGGTCTCGGGGTGGATAACGGTTTTCAGCTGGGGATTGGGCTTGTGGGCCGAAAGGTCAACTGTTTCCAGGCCGAACTGGTGCGCGAGGAAATTGGCCAGGGGGGATTCCTCGATGATTTCAAGTTTTACCATTGCCTGCAGGAGCGAGGTGCCGCTGCTTTTGGATTCACCCAGGGCTTGTTCAAGCTGTTCGTCGGTGATCAGCCCTTCGGCGACGAGTATCTGGCCAAGCCTGCGTGGTTCCATGTCTGCCCTAATAAATTACCATTTTAGGGCGGACCGATTTCACCCCCGGCGCGCCAGCCTCAATTTGAGCAGGGTGGCAAGTATACGCAGGCCGTCAAAAGGGTGGATTTTCTTTCCCTGCTGGTATGAACGGGGCCGGTAACCGACCGGAACATCGACTATGGGGACTCCACGGGAGAGAAGTCTGGCGGTGATTTCCGCGTCTATTTCGAACCTTTGTGCCCCCAAAGGCGGCTGGCGGAGCGGTTTCACCGGGACCAGCTTGAACGCGCAGGCCATATCAGTAAGTCCGGTCCCGAAAAGCAGGTTGGTGGCCCCGGTCAGGAGGCGGTTGGCCGCCCTGGTCAGCAGGGGAACCCTTCCGCCGGGCCTTCCAGCGGGAAACCTGGTTCCAAACACCGCATGGCCGGGGTGCAGGGCGGCTGCATGGAGGAGCCGCGGAATGTCCCTGCTGTCTGTTTCCATGTCGGCATCGTGGATGAGGACAAACGGCGTGCGGACCCTGGCCAGCGCCGTCCTTATTGCCGACCCCTTTCCCCGGTTCTGCAGGTGTTCCAGGACCCGGAATCCGGCGGCAGCGTGCTTCAAGAGTATCCGGCTGGAGCCGTCGGTGGACCCGTCATCCACCGCAATGACTGGAAGGCGGGGCCGGAGCCGGGACAGTTCCCGCAGGACCCGGGGAAGCACGGCGGCCTCGTTGTAAACGGCCATGAGTATGGTGACCCGCGGCTTTCTAGCGCTCATTCTTGTCCGGGGCTGGCTTGAGTGCTTCTTCGGGGCGGGCCGAGGTGGTCACCTCGAAGGCGTTGACCACCTGGAAACTCCGCCGGTCCTTCGGGGTGCACAGCTCGATCCTGCTCCGATCCAGGTTGAAAGGGATGGTTTTGGTTATGGCGAACCGGCCCTCCCCGGTATCCACTTTTTCGATCGGTTCATTGCGGCTGTCATCCAGGTTGAGGAACAGCTTTTTTTCCGCTGTTGTTCCGGTTATGCGGACCAGGATTCCGTCGGCGGTTATTGAGGCCGTGGATTGCCCGATGATGACTGCGCGCATGGTGAAATTCTGCGTTATCCATGCCGCCGGCAGGCTCACGGCCGGGTCGTTCTCATACGGCGCCGTTCCAACCGATATCCCCATCCCGGCCGTGTTGAATCCAGGGTTGAGGATGTTGGCCCGGTGCCGCGGACTCTTCATGAGGTTTTCATGCAGTTTCCTCACGAAATCCTCGCGCTGCAGGTCCACCTTGTTGCTGGCAAAGTATCCGACATTTTCCCCGCTGGTGCATTCGCTTACCCCTGCCAGGGCCAGGCGGCGGGCCAGTGTGCGGAACTGCTCGACGGGGGATTCATGCCCCATGTATCCCCGGTCCCGCATCTCCTCCGAGTGCTGGCGTGCCGCTATGGTCAGTTTTTCATCCCAGGCCAGCGGCGGGAGGTTGATTCCGGAACGCTCGCGGTTCACCAGGGAAAGGGCCAACTGCTCCAGTCGGTCCACCGGCGCGGGGGCAAGGGCGGCGGCGTGCGTCGAAAAGAGAAAGAGTAGTATGGCAATGGCTTCCCGGGTCATTATTTTCTTCAGGCGGTGCACGGACGCGTTAATTCCGTGTTTTTTGCCGGTACTTGTCGATTTCAAGAAGGACGAATATGGCGTCTTTCCGCCGTTTTACCAGTACCAGGGCCTGTTTGGTGTTTTCCTTCAGCCGTCCGTAGAGTTTTTCAAAGGAAGCCAGGGAGGCTACCGGGGTGTCCTCGATCTGCATGATGACATCCCCTTCCCTCAGCCGGGCTTCGCCGCCGGCGGTTCCCGCCTCGACAAACGAGACCAGGACGCCTTCCCGTCCTTCCAGCAGGTAGTCGCGGTAGATGTCCTGGGTTATTTCCTTGACATTGAAACCCCAGGCGGTTTCCACTTCACGCGCCTGCAGTTTGGGCTGTTCCCCCACGGTAACGGCGGTTATACGGCTCTTGCCGCCGTTGAAAAGCCGGGCCGACAGCCGGCCTCCCACTTCGCTTGACCATATTATCTGGGAAACCTGGTTAAGCTCCTCCTCGTTTTCCGCTTTCAGGGATTTCCCGTTCAGTTCGATGATAATATCTCCCTGCTTGAGCCCCGCCCGGCGCGCCGGGGAATCATCCATGACCTCGGAGACCAGGACCCCGCCACCGGCCAGACCGAAATATCCGGCCAGTTCCCTGGTGAGCGGCTGCAGGGATACCCCGATCCATCCCCGCGCCAGTTTTCCCTTTGACATCAGTTTTCCAGCCACCGAGCGGGCGGTATTGATGGGGATGGTAAAGGACATCCCGCGCCCGAGACCCATGGAATTAATCCCGATGACCTCTCCGCGCAGGTTAACCAGCGGGCCCCCGGATGAGCCGGGATCGATGGAGGCGTCGGTCTGGATGAAGTCGGTCGTAAACTCGAATCCGGAGTCGGATTCCTGGAACGGGTTCAGGCTGGCCAGGGTGCGGCCCTTCCCGCTGACAATCCCGAAATAAACCGTCCGGTCAAAACCATACGGGTTTCCCACGGCGATAATCCACTCACCCACGCTAACCTTGTCGGAATCACCCAGCCTGGGCTCGGGGCAGGCCTCCCGGGGCTCAATTTTCAGCACCGCCAGGTCGGTTTGCTTGTCTGATCCGACCACCTTTGCCTCCAGTTTGTTACCGTCCGGGAGCGTGACCGTTACCAGTTTTGCCTCTTCTGTCAGGTGGTTGTTGGTGAGTATGTAACCGGATGCCGTCAGTATGAGGCCGGATCCCACCACCTTGTATTTCTGGTCGCCCTTTTTTTGGACCGCTTCGATATGGACGACCCAGGGTTTGATCTGGCTGGAGACCTGGACTATGACCTCCTGCATGCTCTCGAAAATACGCAGTTTTTCCGTCATTTCAGGTGCGGTGCCTGCCGGCAGTGGTCCAGGGATTAATGCACAAAGGGCGAGGACAAACCGGCCGTAGTGGGTCAGGGGATTATGCGCCACATAGATAAAGGTAAGTCCCATGGGCGGACAAGTCAACAAAGGCCCGTTGGTAGTTCCCGCGGGGGTTACAATACGCCTGATGGGAAAGAAGTTATATGCCATATTGTTGCTGGGCGCCGTATCCATGTCCGGGTGCGGTTCGGTTGGGCCGGAAGTCCGGCTTTCCCCGGATGCCCTGTCATGGAAACCGGCCCTGGTGGCAATGCTTCCGGCCATTGCCTCGGGAGACGCCATTCCGGCCGGGACCGTGCTGCCGGAGGGGGAGGTCCGGCCAACCGCGCCTGAGGCCCTTACCGAAGTTTCCGCCCCGCTGGCGTCCGCATTCCGGGAAAGGTCGAACGCCAGGATAATCCAGCTGATTTTCACCCAGACGGAAGCAGGCCAGCGGGCGGAAAAAGCCGCGCGCCAGTATCTTGAATCGCGGATCGTGGATCCCGCCCTGACGGCCAAGCTGGGCGCGGATACTTCGGCTGATGCCGTTCTCCTGGTGGCCCTGCTCCGGTACGGACCCGAGGTTGATGAGGTCCAGCAGATGAGCCAGAGTGCCCAGACCAGGATGGGGACCAGCCAGGTAAACATCTCTTCCACGGCATCCCGGACCGTCCTTTATTATAATGTCCAGTTCCGATGCGTCCTCATCAGGTGCGCCGACGGGGCCATGCTGTGGGATGCCGGAGTCCGCAAGAGGGAGAAGCGGCTGTCGGTGCTGAACATCACGCAGGCATCGGTCCTTACGGCGGCGATAAACGAGCTGGTCGATTCCTTTCCCTATGCCCGTCCCCGGCCGGAGGCCGCCAAACCCCGCTAGATCGGAAAACCCGGCGGCAGCCTCTTCTGCTAGCGCCCCGCCTTGTTAATGATGTGCGCCAGCCTTTCCAGTTCCTCCTCGGAGTAATAGCGGATCACGATCGAGCCCTTCTTCCCCCCCCCTTTTATCTTGACCTTCGTACCCAGTGAACGGGACAGGTCCTCCTCCATGGAACGATAAGGGGTGGTAGCGGACTTTTTCCTGGCGCCGCCGGAATGGGCGGAATGCGAGGCGGCATCCTCGGCCTGCCGTACCGACAATCCCGCCTTGATGATCCGGCGGAACAACTGCATCTGTGCCGCCGGGGTGTCCAGGGAGAGAATGGCGCGGGCGTGGCCGGCCGAAATCCGGCCCTCGCGCACGCCCTGCTGGATCTCCATCGGCAGTTTGAGGAGGCGGAGGGAATTGGCAACGGTGGCGCGGTCCTTGCCGACCTGCTTAGCCAGCTCCTCCTGGGTAAGGTCCTTCAGGAGTATCTGGTATGACGAGGCCTCCTCCATGGGGTTCAGGTCCTCACGCTGGATGTTTTCCACCAGGGCCAGCACCAGGGTCTGCCGGTCATTGGCTTCACGGACGACGGCCGGGACCGATTTGAGGCCCGCCGCCTGCGAGGCCCGCCACCGGCGCTCTCCGGCGATAAGTTCGAATCCGTTTCCAGCGCGCCTGACTATTACCGGGGTTACCACGCCCTGCTCCTTTATTGAGGCGGCCAGCCCGGCGAGTTTTGCCGGGTCCATCCGCTTGCGGGGCTGGTTCCGGTTCGGTGAAATCGCGGTGACTGATAATTCCTGGACAATGGCATGCCCGCCCTTTCCCGTGGATAGGAGCGCCGAAAGCCCCCGTCCCAGCGCCTGTTTGGGTCCGGCCATCAGGCGGGCACCGCGGCGGCCGCGGCCCTTCCGGCTTCATTGATCTTCATGTTGGCGTTCCTCCTGATGAATTCCCTGGCGAAAGCGATATAGGCGGCCGCGCCGGGGGATTTGATGTCGTGCAGTATGACAGGTTTTCCGTGTGAAGGGGCCTCGGAAAGGCGGACATTGCGGGGGATTACGGTCCGGAACACCTTTTCCCTGAAGTGTTTCCTGACTTCATGGACGACCTGCTGGGCCAGTTTTGCCCTTCCGTCATACATGGTGAGGAGGGCCCCCTCCAGTTCCAGGGCGGGATTCAGGTCGCCCCGGACCAGTTCGATGGTCTGGAGGAGCTGTCCCAAACCCTCGAGGGCAAAATATTCACACTGGACCGGGACAAGAACCGAGTCGGCTGCAGTCAATGAATTGACCGTAAGGATGCCCAGCGAGGGCGGACAGTCTATGAAAATGAAGTCGAACCCGCCCCGGAGGGGCTCGAAGGATTTTTTCAGCCGGAAGGCCCGGTCCTCGGCATGAAGAAGCTCCATCTCGGCCCCGTTCAGGTTGTTGCTGGAGGGGGCCACCTTGAGGGCGGGAAGGGCGGTCGGGTGGACGGCATCCAATATCGAGGCCTCGCCCAGCAGGACCTCGTGCATGGTCGTGGCGGCCATTTCGCGGTTAATGCCCAGACTGGACGAGGCATTTCCCTGCGGGTCAAGGTCCACCAGCAGGCAGGATTTTTCCATTGCCGCCACGCAGGCGGCGAGGTTGACGGCGGTGGTGGTCTTGCCCACTCCGCCCTTCTGGTTGGCGATGGCGATAATACGGCCCATTATTCCGTCATTTCATGAAAGGTTTCGGGTTGACCGGAACCCCGTACAGCCTGATTTCGTAGTGGAGATGAGGTCCGGTGGCGTTGCCGGTGGATCCGACAAAGGCGATTATGTCGCCCTTCCTGACTTTCTGTCCGGGTGAAACCTTCAACCGGGAGCAGTGTCCATACATGGTGGAGAAGCCGTATCCATGCGATATCTCCACCAGCTTCCCATATCCGCCGGCGGTCCATCCGGCATGGACTGCAATTCTGTCGGCGGCGGCG